>Ga0256845_1000361_pt1 | contig 43569 bp, 42 predicted proteins | sample RiftiametaG_FD_189101 | JGI IMG/M metagenome (GOLD analysis project Ga0256845, IMG submission 189101) | Tube worm associated microbial communities from hydrothermal vent at the East Pacific Rise, Pacific Ocean - Riftia | ecosystem: Host-associated > Annelida > Integument > Unclassified ...
ACAAGACGCCGTTTGAATGTTTTGAGTGGGTAAGGATTGCATGGTTTTTCTCCGTTGATTGATAACGGGGAGAAATATACCCAATAGTTGGGTAGAATAGAATGACGCCTTAGAATGAACGGTTACGATACTGCCGCACAACAATCAAACGCCGATGAAGTGATTATTAATGTTGCTGCTGGGGCTGTGCCGGTTGCTGACGCTGGTCCCGATCAAAACGCCGGTACATCGCAGAGCGTTCAACTGGACGCCAGTAATTCGAGCGATAGCGATGGTACTATCATCACTTATTTGTGGACACAATCACCCAGTTCTACAGTCGTTATCTCGGATGTGAATATTTCTCAACCATCTTTCACTTCTCCTGATGTAGAGGGCTCCCTAATCTTTATGTTAACTGTGACGGACGATGATGGGCTGTCAGATGATGATGAGGTAATCATTAATGTCGGTTCTGATCCCATTGCAATTTGCGACGCGGGGCCTAATCAAGATGTGAATGAATTTACAACAATTAACGAACTAACCAGTGTGGTTTTAGACGCTTCGAATTCAACTATTTCTAGTGGCATTATTGCCAGTTATCTGTGGACTCAAATATCGGGAGAGAATGTGACTCTTGCTGCACCCGGCCAAGTTACCACAGGTTTTGTGGTTAATGAAGTGGATGCAATGGGTAGTAGTTTAACCTTTGAGGTCACTTGTACTTCTGATTTGGGTGCTCAGTCCAAAGATGAAGTCATTATCAATGTAGTGGATACAAACCGGGCACCAATATCAAATGCCGGTTCTTCTCAGCAAATAGTGGAAGGCGATACCGTGATGTTAGATGGTTCTCAATCATCAGACATTGATGGTGATGCGATTACTTTTCTATGGTCTCTCCTCAGCAGTTCAAATGGTACCGGCATCACTTTAGACTCTACGACTTCTGCAACGCCACAATTTATTGCACCGGATGTTGATGATGTTACTGGTGAATCTTTTACCTTTATGTTGACCGTTAGTGATGATGGTAATTTGTCGCATTCGAGTGAAGTGATTATTCATATTGCTGGAACAGATATGCTGCCAGTGGCTGATGCAGGTGCCGACCAAACAGTAAATGAAGGAGTTAGTGTATCATTGAGTGGCGTTAATTCGTCTGATGATCAAGGCAGCCTTAGTTATCAATGGAGCCAATTGAGTGGGGCGCAGATCTCAATAGCAAACTCTAATCAAGTCCAAGCGACATTCACAGCGCCATCTGTTGTTGGTGGTTCGATTTCCTTAGTGTTTGAATTGACTGTGACAGATAGTGGGTCAAACATTGCGTCAGACCAAATTACGGTCACCGTCAATGCTGTTAACAATGGCGGTGATGGAGGTTCAAGTGGAGGAGGTGGTATGTTTATCTTACTTGGGTTACTATGTGGATTGATGGTGATTTCAAAGCGTAAATTACTGTTATGAATGGAATTGTTTTAACCGGTCACGGCCGGTTAATTCCACACTAGGTACTCGGAGGTATTTCTATGATAATCAAACAACTCATTTTACTGACTATTTCAATCGTTATTAGCTTCAATTTTGCTAGCCAAGTAATGGCGAGTGAAGAAGATGAAATGGCGGCAATGCAGAGACGTCTTAACACAGAAGTAATGGAAAAACCATTTTCTGTGGCAGATGAGAAAAAAATTGATGCGTACATTAAAGATGCTATGAAAAAAGATCTTAAGCCGCCCGTAACTAAAGCGCCTAATTTTTGGAGGCCAGGATACACTTGCGCAAGCATCTATCATCGAGGATGGAATCATTATCGGTCATGTCGATATTACCGGCATTATTATGGCCGTTATTGGTAAACTCTGTTTTCAATATTAAACTAAAAAATTTAAAATAATTCACCTATCGTAATAAAAGGAAATAAGAAATGAATAAGAAACATATCAACATTATAAGAGCAAGTTTTGTGATGGTTGTACTTAGCCTAATGTTTGGCTGTGCGGCAACTACAACGCTACTTTCAAAAAGTGATTTAGACGTACAAACAAGAACAAGTACGGCAATATTTGTCGATCCTGTAGCAAAGAACAAGCGTACCATCTATGTTGATGTAAGAAGCGGAGTGATGGAGTTTGATCGAAATTCATTTAAACGATTTGTAATAGACCAATTTTCTGCGCCAGGCAATTCTGGATATACCATTGTCGATGATCCAGAAGCGGCTCAATTTCAAATGAATGTGTTTGTACTTAATCTTGAGAAAACATCGCCAACGGCCGCTGATCTGGCTTTGGGTAAGGGATACACTGGAGGAGCTATTGTTGCGGGTGCTGCAATAGGGGCAGTGGCAAATAGCAGTAATCACTATACCGGTGCTGCTGCTGGCGGATTATTGTTTGGTGCGGCAGATTTTATTTCTGGAAGTATGGTTAAGGATGTTACATATATGTTAGTGGCTGACGTTCAAATCAAAGAAAAGGCGCGAAAAGGTGTTTTTGTTCGTAAAGATAGCAAGGTCGATACTAAAATTTCGGATGCCGGGTCAAGCCGTCAAACTGTTTCCGAAGTGACCAATAAAAAGGAATATCGAACTCGTATTGTTACAACCGCCAATAAGGCTAATTTAAAACTCGAAGAAGCACAAAATTTGATGTTTAAGAAAACGGCATATGCAATGGCTGGATTCTTTTAAAGCGCACCAAATCATCCGACAAAAGAACGATGGTTATTCATTCACTTAGAGAGCAAAGCGCCAACCTACAATGCGCCTGACTATGCGAAAAATGGGCTCATCACCGGTAAGGTGACCATGCCATTTTTCACTACGTCATGCACGCCGCGGGATAGCACTCTTTCCACGACTTCAACTGATTATTCTAGGATCATTGAGATTAGATAAAAAGCATCGCTTTTGCTGACAGCCTGTTTGAAATCAAAAGACTATCGCTGTCGCTCACAGTTGAGTCATTTCATCCCGGCAATTCGGTCTGCCCACGGATTAGGTAGGGGAGTGTGTTTTAATTTCTGCTCTTCAATCAGGTGATATCAAAGAAATGATATATTTTGTTAAGGAAATATCTTGCTGCCCATTATCGAGTTTTTTGGTCATTTTGACGAATTCCGGTTATCAGTGGTGTGCTTGTTCAGTATTCTATCGCTGGACGATTTTTATATTTGCTATTTATTTCGGAAAAGTAAAATATATCTGTATGCCCTCAAAGCCTTTGGCTATAGGGATTCAAAAAAATGGTATCGGGTAGATACCGTCATCTAAGGTCAGTCAATACTTTTGGCATAATTTCTGCTTATTAAATCTCTGAGGATTTTATTCCCCGCAGCTTGTTGTGGCGCTATTTCTCGAACTTCAACTGTTAAGCATTGATTCAGAGAAACAACGCTAAATTATAACAACCTGAAAAATCAATATCACAACCTCATTAACTGGAGAACGAAAAATGAAATTCCTGACAAACTTGATCGGAGCTAGCCTGCTTACTTTTAGCCTTAGCGGTTGCATTGTTGTTGGAGGCGGCTGGCATGATGACGATAATGATCATTGGCAAGAAAGGCAACGAGATAATAAACGGATTATCAGCCAACTGGAACTAAATGATCCCCGCAAAATAATCATTGAACAATTAGGTGCACCGGATATTTCTGAAGCATTTGTTAAAGGTAATAATAATTATCGTATTCTATTTTATCGGACTCAGCATGAACATTCTGACGGTGAAACCAGTAAAGATGAAACCACTCCATTGGTATTTAAGAATGATCGATTAGTCGGATGGGGAATGGATGCGTTAGCTGAGGTGAGGTAGTTAGACGTTAAAACCTCACATCCAAAATGGCCAAACTCTCACAATGTCTAATTACTTTTGCCTCTATTAAAACAGGGTGCTAATGCCCTAAAATTAGATCCAATCACACCCTTAGCAGTTTTACCAAGGATCGGTTATGTCATTATCAATCATATACACTCGTGCGGGCGTCGGTATTGAAGCCCCGCTCGTTACCGTCGAAACACATCTCTCGAATGGGCTCCCTTCAATGTCTATCGTAGGATTACCCGAAGCGGCTGTTAAAGAAAGTAAAGATCGCGTTCGTAGCGCCTTGATCAATGCCAACTTCGAATTTCCTACTCGTCGTATCACCATCAACTTGGCTCCGGCCGATTTACCAAAAGATGGCGGCCGTTTTGACCTACCCATCGCGCTCGGTATTTTATGCGCTACAGGCCAGCTTAATGTCGATGATATTTTGCAATATGAATTTATGGGGGAGCTGGCTTTATCTGGTGAATTAAGAAAAGTAAACGGTATTTTACCAGCAGTATTAGCGGCTAAAAGAAACCAGCGAAAACTGGTTATCCCTGAACAAAATTTAGCTGAAGCACAATTAGTAGGAGCAGAACATGCGGTAGGAGGAAATCATCTTTTACAAATTTGCGCTTATTTGCAAGGGCAAAGAGACCTAAAATTGGAGCCACTCCCATCCATTGTCACCCCAATAAAAATCAACCAGCCGGACTTGCTCGAAGTTAAAGGCCAATATGCAGCGAAACGCGCTTTAGAGGTCGCGGCGGCGGGGCGGCACAATTTGCTCTTTATCGGACCACCGGGTACCGGCAAAACAATGCTCGCCACTCGACTTGCTGGAATACTTCCGGAATTAAGCGAGCAAGAAGCGATTGAATCCGCTGCAATTACATCGGTAAGCGATCACGGTTTGGATACTCAAAACTGGCGAAAGCGTCCGTTTCGCAGTCCTCATCATACAGCCTCTGCTGCGGCGATGGTGGGCGGCGGCAGTAATCCGAAACCGGGAGAAATTTCACTAGCCCATCACGGCGTTCTTTTTCTGGATGAACTACCCGAGTTTGAAAGACGGGTATTGGAAGTTTTAAGAGAGCCGTTAGAATCTGGTACGGTTACTATTTCCAGAGCCACGAGGCGCGCAGAGTATCCGGCTAAATTCCAATTCTTAGCAGCAATGAATCCTTGCCCTTGCGGACATTTTGGTAATCCTCATGGAGTTTGTCGCTGCACCTCAGATAAAATTAGACGTTATCTGTTAAAACTATCCGGTCCCTTTATCGATCGCATTGATATGCACGTGGATGTACCGTCGATGAGTCAGGAGCAACTTAGAAATATACCGGATAGCAAAGCTGAAGCATCGGAAATTGTACGACAAAGAGTAGTGGGTGCAATGGAACATCAAATCAAAACCCGTGGGAAATGTAATTCGTTATTGAATCCAAGGGAATTGGAAACAGCTATCAATTTTGAACCGGGAGCGGAAGATTTTATTTTAGCGGTTTTGGAAAAATTAAAATTTTCTGCACGCGCTTATCATCGAATTTTACGAGTTTCACGCACGATTGCTGATTTGGAAAAAAGTGAGCAGGTAAAACAGGCACATTTAGCGGAAGCACTTAGTTATCGGAGATTGGAAAGAATGCTAATGCAAGTGGCATAATCCTAATTTTTTTAACGGTAAATCGTTCATTCAATAACATTACTTGAGATGAGTTTTTGATGGATGATACGCTTCGATATCTGGCGGCGATAAGCAATCAAATTGAGGCTAATAAATGAGTATGCTATTAGGGTCAAAGTACTAGCTCTTTGTCGAAACGCAGACTTGATTTCGACCTTGGTGTTTTGCAAGATACATAGAATAATCTGCCTTGGCGGTTAATGATTCTTGATTGTCGGATTCACACCATTCTGCGACCCCAAAGCTGGCAGTCAGATTTTTTACCGGAGAGAAATCAGCTTGTTCGATGATTTGGCGCAGTTTGTTGGCTGTAGATTCCGCTTGGTTTATTCCGGTCTCCGGACAAATGATCAAAAATTCTTCGCCACCCCATCGGCCCAATACATCATTTGCCCGAATATGCGTCTTAACCGTAGATGCAAATTCTTGTAAAATTCGATCGCCGACTAAGTGCCCGTATTTGTCATTGACATTCTTAAAATAATCAACATCAACCATAATGACCGACAAGGATTTTTTGTAGCGAGTACTTCTTTTAATCTCTTGCTCAAATACACGATCCATTTTAATTCGATTGTAACTATCGGTTAAAGGATCGGTAATTGACAAAACTTCGAGCAGCTGTGATTTAATTTTTAGTTCGGTATGCGTTCGTGATAATTTGTAATTTAGACGGCTTAGGTGACGATTCCACCAAAATAACACGAAAAACAACACACACACAATACCACTAATCAGCCAATACTGGGTGAAATCGAATTCCGGTTCATAAGTGTATATAGCCCCCTTATTCATAAATCGACTAACCGATCCCTGATCAGTTGTTAGAACGGCTCTTTGTAATATATTGTGCAAGATCCGATCATCTTTTCTGGTCGCCAAAGAAACAATATCGTTGAAATCTGGTGGTAAACGGCCTGCTATTTTTAGCTCTTTCATCCTATCATTGTCAAATAGAGCTCCAACAGAATAAAGAGAGGCTATGGTTGCAAAAGCTTTTTTTTCTAATACACGTTCAAAACCGTCTGAAGTGTTTTCGACAGTCATTGTACGTAGCTTAGGATAATGTTGTTTGAGCAAAGCCGCGATATAGTTACCCTGTTGCATCGCGAATATTTTATCTTGGTAGAGGCCTATATCCGTAATATATGGCTGCTCTCGTCTACTAACCAATACTCGAATGATGTGAGCATAAGGCCGAGTAAAATTCATTGTCATATTTCTGATATGAGTTTTTGTTGCCCAAGGTAATATGTCGCAGGTTTTATTTTTGAGTTTTTGCATGGCTTTTTGCCAGGATATAGGCGAGGTGGCAACCAGTTTGATGCCGGTGTGTCGAGTAAGAAGGTTGACTAAATCAAGACTGGCGTCAGTCCGACGGGCCTGTTTGACATTGCAAACAGTGAATTCAGGCCTGTGTGCAATAAATTCTGTTTCTTGTGGTGTTAGGAATGATTTGAATGGATTGGGATCTTCATCCTGTTGGCGATTTTCCGTGCTACCAGCAAGCAGACAAACCGATACAATAGGCAAAAGAAAAAACAACCGCCACATCATTGAAAAGACAACCCCATATATTCTTATTATTAAAATCTATTTTTTATTATTTGTTATACCTTACTATAGACCACCATTAACCGGTTTGGACAGAAAAAACGGTTGGTTTGGATTAGTTAATCTCAACTCTTGTCTTGAATTGAGGCTAGTTAGTCATTTCATCCCAAAAGATCTTTACCCCATCCCACCAGTTGCTGGATTTTGGGCTATGCTGTTTTTTACTGCCGCGCAGGTAATCATCAAATTCTTTTAGCTTAATTTTCTGTTCCTTGTTCAATTTGATTGGTGTTTCAACCAATACGCGACACATTAAATCGCCACGCATTCCACCGCGCATAGGCGCTATGCCTTTACCTCGAAGCCTGAACATTCGGCCCGTTTGAGTTTCCTCGGGTATTTTAAGTTTTACTTTACCATCCAGAGTCGGGACTTCTAATTCGCCGCCCAAACAGGCTGTGGCAAAGCTGATCGGCATTTCACAATAGAGATTGTCGCCATCACGTTTGAAAATAGTGTGCTCTCTAACGTGAGCCTGCACATAAAGATCGCCAGCAACTGCGCCAGGACCTCCCGCTTCACCTTCTCCGGTTAATCGAATTCTATCACCAGTATCTACACCAGCGGGAATTTTGACAGATAAGGTCTTTTCTTTGCGAACACGACCTTGACCAGAACAATGACTACAAGGATCTTTGATAACCGTACCCTGACCATGGCAACTCGGGCAGGTTTGTTGCACTGAAAAAAAGCCTTGCTGCATTCTTACCTGACCAACCCCTTTACAAGTATCACAGTTAGTTGAACTTGAACCTTTTTTTGCACCACTGCCTTTGCAGGGATCACAATCGATATAAGTCGGGATCTTGATGGTTTTTTTAACCCCTTTGACGGCTTCTTCGAGAGACATTTCCATGTTGTATTGCAGATCTGCGCCACGCCGTTGTCTTTGACGTCCACCACGACCTCCTCCACCACCACCAAAAATATCACCAAATACATCACCAAAAACATCACTGAAATTACCAGCACCAGCACTATGACCGAAGCCACCTTGGCTCGGATCAACCCCGGCATGACCATACTGATCATAAGCCTGACGTTTTTCAGGATCGTTTAATATTTCATAAGCCTCTTTGGCTTCTTTGAATTTTTCTTCCGCTTCCTTTGAATCAGGGTTTCTATCTGGATGATGTTTCATCGCCAGACGACGATAAGCTTTTTTCAGCTCTTTGCCATCAACTGACTTATTAACCCCTAAAATTTCGTAGTAATCTCTTTTGGACATGTTATTTTCTCGTAAATCTTAATCTGGTGGCTTGGATATTGAGGCTAGGAAATATGCCAGATACAGCAACGCGGGGAAATCCCCGCGTACCATTAATCATCCGTGTTGTTAGCCAGCGTGTAGACTGATTAACTCTATGAACGATTATTTCTTATCGTCTTTTACTTCTTCAAATTCAGCGTCAACCACGTCATCTGAATCATCGGCTTGTGCTTGTTCTTGTCCAGGCGCACCTTCGGCTTGGCTCGCTTCAGCTTGCGCCGCTGCATACATACGTTCAGCCATTTTTTGCGAAGCTTTAGTTAAACTTTCAGTTTTAGCGACTATCGCGTCTTTGTCATCGCTTTTCATCGCTTCTTCTAAATCAGTGATCGCTTGCTCTATCGCTTCTTTTTCACCATCTTCGAAAGTGACTTTTTCTTCACTCATCGTTTTCTTAGTGGCGTGAATTAAGCCGTCAGCCTGATTGCGGACTTCGACCATTTCCTGGAATTTTTTGTCATCTTCAGCATGTGCTTCCGCATCCCGAATCATTTGTTCTACTTCTTCATCGGATAAACCTGAAGAGGCTTTAATCACAATCGACTGCTTTTTACCAGTGGCTTTATCTTTGGCAGAAACATTTAAGATACCATTTGCATCAATATCAAAATTCACTTCAATTTGTGGTGTGCCACGCTGTGCTGGCGGAATATCCTGCAAATCAAATTTTCCTAATGATTTATTTTGTGCCGCCATTTTTCGTTCACCCTGACAAACGTGAACAGTCACTGCCGCTTGATTGTCTTCAGCGGTCGAGAATACTTGGCTGGCTTTGGTTGGAATGGTTGTGTTTTTGTCAATTAAATTAGTCATTACGCCGCCCATTGTCTCGATACCCAGAGATAATGGCGTAACATCTAATAGCAATACGTCCGTCACATCACCCGCTAGAACCGCACCTTGAATAGATGCACCCATCGCAACGGCTTCATCAGGATTAACATCTTTTCGTGGCTCTTTACCAAAAAAGTCAGTCACAACTTGTTGAACTTTAGGCATGCGAGTTTGACCACCTACCAAAATAACATCATCAATATCAGATACATTCAGTCCAGCATCTTTTATCGCCATTTGTAATGGTGCGATAGTGCGCTCAACCAATTCTTCAACCAGTGATTCTAATTTGGCGCGAGTCAATTTAATATTTAAATGTTTAGGACCCGTTGCATCGGCGGTGATGTAAGGTAAGTTCACATCGGTTTGAGTACTGGAGGACAGTTCAACTTTCGCTTTTTCACCGGCTTCTTTTAATCGCTGCAATGCTAATGGGTCGTTATGCAAATCAATACCACTGTCTTTTTTAAATTCGGCTACTAAAAACTCGATAACGCGCATATCAAAATCTTCACCGCCTAAAAAGGTGTCGCCGTTAGTGGCTAGTACTTCAAAGGTATGCTCGCCTTCGACTTCAGCGATTTCAATGATCGATATATCAAAAGTACCACCACCTAAATCATAAACAGCAATGGTTCTATCACCTTTACCTTTATCTAAACCGTAGGCTAATGCCGCCGCAGTTGGCTCGTTGATAATTCGTTTCACTTCCAGACCCGCAATTTTTCCGGCATCTTTTGTCGCTTGACGTTGTGAATCGTTGAAATAAGCGGGGACAGTAACAACCGCTTCGGTCACTGTTTCGCCGAGAAAATCTTCCGCCGTTTTCTTCATCTTTTTCAGAACTTCTGCACTGACTTGTGGAGGCGCAGTAGCGGTGCCTTTTGCTTCAACCCAAGCATCACCGTTATCGGCTTCGACGATACTGTAAGGCACCATTTTGATGTCTTTTTGTACAACATCATCTTTAAACTGACGTCCAATCAATCGTTTGATTGCAAATAAAGTATTGGTTGGATTAGTGACTGCTTGGCGTTTTGCCGATTGACCCACTAAAATTTCACCTTCTTCGGTATAAGCAACAATTGAAGGGGTGGTTCTTGCACCTTCCGCATTTTCAATCACACGTGAATCTTTACCATCCAGTACTGCCACGCAAGAATTGGTTGTACCTAAATCTATGCCAATAATTTTACTCATCTTTATTCTCCTAAAATCTATTTGCCAAATCTTTGTGGTTTTATTTGGAATAACCGTTTAAAAACCGAACCTAGCAATTAATCTGTTTAAATTTGTTGCAATTAAGTTTGTCTGTTGCCCTTTATTTGGGGGCTGATAACTCTAATTCAAGCGTTCAAATGACTATTTTTTGAACAACTTTATATTCTCGATTTAAGCCTTCTCATCGATTGGTGCTGATTTACCTTTAGCAACAATGACTCTGGCAGGTCTAATCAAACGACCATTGAGTTGATATCCGGCCTGAACCACCATCATCACACTATTGGGTTCGTGCTCATCACTTTCTTGCATCACCATGGCTTCATGTAAGCCGGGGTCAAAACTTTCACCCAATGGAGAAATTTGCTCAATGTTGAAGCGGTTAAGGGTATCAAGCAGCAACTTGTACGTTAGTTCAATACCTTCGTGCATGGCAGATTGCTCTGAGCTTTCAGCGGGTTGATCTAAAGCTTTTTCCAGACTATCCACAACCCCTAGGATCTCTTTAGCAAATCTTTCTAAGGCAAATTTACTTGCATTAGACACTTCTCGCTCAGCCCGGCGACGGATATTCTCGGTCTCTGCTTTGGCTCTCAGTGCTGAATCTTTGTGAGTATCAGCCTGTTTTAGCGCTGAATCAAGCTGCTCACTTAATGCCGCTACTTGCTCTTCAAAACTGAGCTCTTCAGTTTGCTGATTTTCTGTAGAGGCATCTATAGCCTCTTCCACCAGCTCTTCAGGATTTTGGTTATCCTCATTGTGACTCATTTTAATGGCTCCTAAATGCGAGACTTATAGAGTAGTCTAGTTAACGATTGCCTTGAATATGGGGTTAAGTTGGAGAGTTTCAAGCAAGTGTTGGTTAAATATCTCAGCTATATTGATTTTTGAATTATGATTTATTGTCTATTCTTTCAAAAATGGAGCAAAATAGTGGAATATCTTATCAAGCACTAATAAGGGCATAGCTCCATGAATCGGATCATGATCTTAGTAACCGTTTTTCTTGCCATCCTATTTGCTCAGGAAACCATTGCTAAAATATACAAATGGACAGACGAAAAGGGTAAAGTGCATTTTACGGACACGCCACCCAATAAAAAAAATGCAGAAGAATTAAATGAAGCCGAGCTAGCCAAGCGGATCGTCAGTTATAAACAAGTTGAGGTGAAATTCGTCCCAATAGATTTTGGCCTCAACCAGCAAGCCAACATGTTGGTCATGTATACGACCACTCGATGCCCATATTGCGCCAAAGCACGAAAGTATTTTGCTAAAAAAAATATAAATTATGTCGAGAAAAATATTGATTATTCACAAGGGTACGATCGAGAGTTTAAGCGTCTTGGCGGCAAAGGTGTGCCCTTAATATTGTTTGGGAAATATCAAATGTCAGGATTTAGTACCGCTCGATTTGATAAAATGTATGCCAAGTCTGGATTTTAACCTGTTTTATAATCCAAAGCAGATGAAAGCATCTTGGCGGTAACATCTACTATCGGGATCACTTTGTCATACTGCATTCGAGTAGGGCCAACTACAGCCAGAACGCCCACCGGTTCGCCTTTTTGTTTATAAGGCGCAGTCACAATACTACAACCACTTAAGCCTTTACTGCCAGATTCTTCACCGATAAAAATCTTCACTCCCTTGGCGGCTAACGAACGATCTAATAAACTCATAATCTGTTGCTTTTGTTTAAAAGCTCCAAAGATTTGATCGATATTATCTAATTGGCCATGAGATGCCATCGAAACCAGATTCGTTTGTCCCGACAAATGAAAAGAATCACTTGATTGTGCAGCCAGATTTTCAGATTGCTCGAATCCTTTTTCAGCAAAATCGATAGCATTTTGCAATAACACATCCAATTTCTGCTTTTCTCTTAACATCTGACCCAATAATTCCTGACGAGCATTGTGGATATCTTTGCCAACCAATTGTTTGTTTAAATAATTGGCCATTTGAGCCAGCTCATCGCGCTGATAATCTCGATCAACAGGGATCACCCGATTTTGAATTTCATCGTTCTCCAACACCATAACCACCAACAGCCTTTTGTCCGATAAAGGCACAAAATCAATGTGCTGTAGGCGATTAACCGGCGTACAGGGGATTTGCACTAAACTTGCCATTTTAGTCATATCGGAGAGTAGATTTGACGCATTGCCTAACAAGGCCCTAGTTTCTTGACGAGGATCCAGATTTTTTTTAACCTGAGCAACGACATTCGATCGCAAGCTGCGAACCTGAATAATTTGATCAACAAATATTCTTAACCCACGAGTGGTCGGTATTCGTCCAGCGGAGGTATGTGGAGAAAGCACCAAACCTTGGCGTTCCAGATCGGCCATTACATTACGCACGGTTGCTGGGCTAACTGAAAGATGAGAGGATTTTAACAACGCATTGGATCCAATCGGTGTCCCTTGTTTAACATAGGACTCGATTAGAGATTTCATCAAGATTAAATCGCGTTCTTTCATGGACTATTTCTTATTTTTGCGTCATATTCTAATTAATATACCGGCACTACCTCAAAATGTTGGTTGCAGCATTTTGAGGTAGTGCCGGTATAAAGTCAGTATCTCCTTGATAATCAACAAAAAAGAATAGATTATTAAGAGAGTATCGATATTCATTAGTCTGTTGAGATACTTCCCATAGTTGGGACTAAAACACCAATTTCAATAGAAAAATCTTTGGGATCCCTATGCCTCACACTAAAGCTTTCAAAAAAATCGGATTAGTGGGTAAGCCTGACAGTAAAGCAGCCCAGGAAACAACCGATGTATTATGCGAACTTATTAGCAAATTGGAGTTAGAAGTCTTTTTACCTGAATCCGGCGAATATAATTTTCCTAGCGGTAATGGTAATAAAGTCAATGGTAATAAAATCCCCTTTGACACTATGGGTGATCATTGTGACCTAGTGATTGTCGTCGGTGGTGATGGCAGCCTATTAAAAACCGCTCGTGAATTAGTCGACAGTCAAGTACCTTTGTTGGGGATCAATCGAGGTCATTTAGGATTTTTAACCGATATTAGACCCACTGAAGTTGATACCCGTGTGCCGCCAATCCTAGAAGGCCAATACAGTCTAGAAAATCGATTTTTATTACATGCGGAAGTATTCAGAAACGATCAATCGATTGGTTCATCGAATGCGGTTAACGATGTGGTGTTATACCCAGGCGAAATTGCACGCATGATCCAATTCGAGCTTTATATGGATCACCAATTTGTTTATAGCCAACGTTCAGACGGACTAATTGTATCCACTCCCACCGGTTCGACCGCCTACTCTCTCTCCGGTGGCGGTCCTATTCTTGCTCCACAAACCGATACCATTGTATTAGTGCCAATGTGTCCTCATACATTAACTAGTCGGCCAATTGCGGTCAATAAACAAAAAGTCATCAATATTGTTATTTCTGAAGGTAATCCTCACAATCCCAAGTTAAGTTGTGACGGACAAGTGATTATTTCTTTGGAACCGGGTGACCGCATTCAAATCAAACAATATCCGATTGAAATGCGTTTGGTTCATCCACTCGATTATGATTATTTTGAAGTTTTGCGCTCAAAGCTCGGCTGGGGTCAGAAGCTTTAACCCTGAAATAATGGACGATCTCCCACAAATTCTAGTGGCTTTGTCTGACAGACTCGTTGACAGTAATGCTATAATATAAGCGCCCGTGAACCTAGAAAATTCAAATGGATTTTGCAATGGATAATCAAAGTAGACAACAAGGGTACTTTCCCGCTTCTTTCTTTCACCGAACCAATCGTTTGGTACTAGATGAAACGGGTTATCATTATCGCGTTCGTAAGGGGAAAATTATTGGCCCGTTCAGTTGCGAAAAGGATGCTAGCAAGGATCTAAATGGTTACATTGAAAATCTGGCAATTGATCAATCTTTTACGACTCACCACCGTTCTTAGGTTTTGCTTTTCGCTGTTGGGTATTGCACAAAATCTCAAGCCGCCGCTGGTGACTCGCGCTGTGCCAACCGGTTATTTCATCAATATGCCGAAAACAACCCAAACAAATATCCTCCTCATCTAAGCAGCAATTACTTATACAAGGTGAAGCAATAACCTTCTGCTGATTATCAGGTTTGCGATCGGGCAAAATATTCTCTCAAATCTTTTAATTTAATGTAGATGGGAGTCGAGGCGATGACAATAATTTTGCGAATCGTTTCCAGCGACCCTTTGGTGATTGATCTTGGCCTGATTCGACCCAGTTTTTTACCATGTCTTTTCCCCAATTATAGTTAATGACATAGGCTCCATAAGTATCCCAAAAGTCAATTCGTTGAGCCGCTTTTTGGGCTCCAACCAATGTATATTCTTGAACCAGTTTAATGGCTTCGATCTTATCAATTTGACCATTCAGATATAAGCGGGCTAATTCGTTGCCGACGTATTTAAGCTTGCTCGCTAGCTTGGCATATTTTTGATAACGATCAGCAAGTGATGGGTCGATACCTGCAACGGGAAATAAACTTTCTTTTTCAAAGTTTATTTTTTCATTGCCGGGAAACGCCATTTCAATACCATAGTTAGCACTCCCTTCGGCAATAAGTGATTGAGGGCTATATAAAGGATAAATACTAAATTCTTTCCAGTTACGCTTTTTAACCAGATTGGCTTCTAATAGTGCATTGTAAGTATGGTGGCCGGGATAACCCTCGTGACAGCCTAAATCAATTGCTCTGGAAATATTGATCGGATATTCGGTGTTGACTTGAATGAGAGAAAACGAGCCACCTTTGTACCAGTTATATCCGCTCCAAGGTTTGCCAGTGACAAACTCTAACTGAAAGTTCTCATTTTCAGGTAGCTCAATAAATCTCATTGTCCTTTCTCGGCAAGCTTTAATCGCAATATCAAACACAGCGGCCAACTTATCTTTAGGAATAATAAACTGATCATTGAATTTCTTGGCTTTTACAATAAGAGGCTCAGCACCTGGTAATAATTCGTCTAACGCTTGCAATATAATGTCGAACTTGCTTAATTTAAAATGCGGTGATTCAGTATCATACAGCGCCAAACTTTGCTGATCGAAATCCAATTTTTTACCATTCAATATTTCGGCTCTGGCGTGCAGTGCTGATAACTGCACTTGCAAATAGTTAAGTCGAAGTTTTGACATCTCATCATTGGCAGATTGTTGTTTAATAAGCTGCTGCAGATTTTTGGCGACCAGAATAATTTTGGTGAGCGCCATTTTTTTTGAGCTGGCCTTCACTTGCCATTCCTTTGGGCCATAATAGGCATCGACATAACCTGGATCATGCTCACCAAGCGCTAATACCAATTTAACGTATTGTTCCGACACTTCATCAACCAAATTGATGGCGAAGACCGAGGTAGAAAATAACCATGAGGCTATTAGAATCAGTATTTTATTTTTCATATCATGTTTTCCCTAGTATGCACTATATAATATTTTGACGAGGTGCGCTCTTACCAAAAAAATCATTCGAAATTCGATTCAATAAATTCCCTTTTTTAGCTCAGAGCAGATTCTATTTAACTTCGCCAGAAATCCGGCGAAAATAATACTAATAAAGTAAATATTTCTAACCGACCAAATAACATTGCCAAGGATAATATCCATTTGGATAAACTGCTCAGTTCTGAATAATTGGCGGCTACATCACCCAATCCGGGTCCTAGATTATTCATACAAGCTGCCACAGCAGAAAACGCCGTGATCTGGTCATGACCATCAGCCATAAGAAACAGCATAAAAATAAAAAATAAAACAACATATGCAGAAAAAAATCCCCATACTGCTTCAACAATTTTCTCTGGTATTGTCGTACTTCCAATGCGCATCTTAAAAATGGCATTGGGATGGATTAACCGTTTGATTTCTCTCGAACCTTGTTTAAAAAGTAATAATATTCGGATCACCTTCATACCGCCTCCGGTAGAACCGGCACATCCACCTACAAAACTGACAAATAGCAATAACATTGGTAGAAAAACAGGCCAAGAAGAAAAATCTGCAGTCGCAAAACCTGCAGTTGTACCAATGGAAATAACGTGAAAAATCGATTTGATCACCGCTTCAGAAAACGGGTAATGCTCGTGCATTACCAAAATAAATATGGTCATCAAAATAACGCCTAAAAGAATTGATACATAGACTTTAAATTCGGAGTCAGAAAAATAAGAGTCCAAGCTAAGCCGCCTTACCGCAACAAAATGCAAAGAAAAATTAACTCCACTGATTAACATGAAAAAACTACAAATTAATTCGATGTTGGCACTTTCAAACCAGCCGATACTGGCATCGTGGGTTGAAAACCCGCCGATGGCGATAGTTGAAAAACTGTGACTAATCGCATCAAACAAACTCATTCCAGCCCCCCAATAACTTAGTGCACAAATAACGGTCAAACCAAAATAAATATACCAAAGTGCTTTGGCTGTTCCAGCAATGCGTGGTGTGAGTTTGGCATCTTTAACGGGACCTGGGGTTTCGGCACGATACAATTGCATCCCACCTATACCTAACATGGGTAGTACGGCGACCGCTAACACAATGATCCCCATACCACCCATCCATTGTAATTGCTGGCGATAAAACAAAATGGAATGGGGCAAATTATCAAGTCCAGAAATAACCGTAGCGCCAGTGGTCGTTAGACCAGAAAAAGATTCAAAAACAGCATCTGAAAGAGTAAAGTCAGAAATTCCACCTAAATACAGGGGCAAAGCTCCCATAAAACTCAGTACACTCCAGAATAAAATCACCACTAAAAAACCGTCCCTAGTGCGAAGCTCGCCTTGAGCATTTTTTCGAGGCAAATATAATCCCAGCCCTAAAAATAAACTGACTGCAAAAGCGCTAAAAAAAGCCACTCCGCCACCATCATCAAAATGCCAGGCGACAAAAATTGGCGGCAACATCGCTAAACTAAAGATCATTAGCAAGATGCCTAAAATTCGAATAATAACTTGTATTTGCATAATTTTTTATTCCCCTCTCCCTTCTTTCATGGGGACTGTTTTTTCCTTGGAAGGAGCTACTCTTGGTGATGGAGGAAAAGGGTTCTTTATATCAGCTTAAAAGAAGGTTAAATCAACCTGGAATAATCGTTCGACTTCACTCACATATTTTTTGTCAACCAGAAACAAGATGACATGATCATCTGATTGAATGACGATATTATGATGAGCAATAATGACTTTTTCGCCACGCACAATAGCGCCGATAGTGGTTCCCTTAGGCAATTCAATTTCGCCTATGGCTTTACCGACCACCTTTGAGGTGTCTTCGGTACCATGAGCAACTGCTTCCATTGCTTCCGCTGCACCACGTCTTAAGGTATAAACATTGGCGACATCACCTTTTCGAATATGGGTTAAAAGAATACTGGTCGTGGTGTGTTGGGGAGAAATAGCAATATCGATTTCATTACCTTGCAGTAGATCAGTGTAAGCAGCTCGATTGATCAGTACCATGGTTTTGCGAGCTCCCATGCGTTTGGCTAGCATTGCTGACATGATATTCGCTTCATCACTGTTGGTCACCGCAATAAAAACATCCATTTGATCAATATTTTCATCGACCAACAATTGCTGATTACTGGCATCACCATGCAGGACGATGGTATTTTCTAAATCATCACTGATTAACATTGCTTGTTTGGAGTCGCGCTCAAGCAGTTTGACATAATATTTATCCTGTAGTGCTTTGGCCAGTCCTCGGCCGATATTACCGCCACCGGCGATCATTATTTTTTTATAAGGATTTTCCAGTTTTTGCAGCTCGCCCATAATTTGCCGAATATGATGACTGGCGGCAATAAAAAAGATTTCATCATCCGCTTCAATTACCGTATCACCGGTTGGCATAATGGCCTTGCCCCGGCGAAAGATAGCCGCAACCCGCGCTTCAATATTAGGCATATGAGAACGTAATGTGGACAGAGTATTACCCACTAGCAAACCTCCGTAATAAGCCTTTACCGCCACCAATCTCAATAGTCCATTGGCAAAATCCATCACTTGCAACGCACCAGGATTTTCAATCAAGCGATGAATATGTTTGACTACCAATTGTTCGGGACTGATCACCACGTCAACCGGAAGATTGTCGGCGTTAAATAAGGTTTTTTCTTTTAGATATTCAGGAGAGCGGATCCTCGCTATTTTAGTCGGTGTATTAAAAACTGAATAGGCTACTTGGCAAGCAATCATATTAGTTTCATCACTGTTGGTTACCGCGATGACCATATCAGCATCTTCACAGCCCGCTTGCCTTAATATTTGCGGATGGGATCCGTAACCGACAATGGTACGTAAATCCAACTGATCTTGAAGGGCTCTTAGTTTTTTGGGATTCGTATCGACTAAAGTAATGTCGTTATCTTCACCAGCCAGACTAACGGCTAAAGTGCCACCAACTTGGCCAGCCCCTAAAATAATAATTTTCATTTTTGACTAATGCTCAAATGATCGTTGCAAACTTTGTGGATTTAATGGCGTAACCATACACCCAAAAATGCATAAAAAAAAGTATTTCTAAGCGGGCTTTACTAGGCCGCAAAGATAAAAGCCATCCATTTGTGCTTCCCCCGGAAAGATCTGGCAGCCGATATCGCTATGTGACATCATTTGACGGTCTATCTCAGGCTCCAGTCTGACAGGGTTAGCGGAATTATTTTCAATAAAACGAGCCATTTGGCCTTCGTTTTCATCTTTGAATATCGAACAGGTGGCATATACCAGACGTCCTCCGGGTTTTAACAAAGACCAGACTTTGTTAAGTATTTTTGCCTGCAAGGAGACGATATTGATCAGATCCGTTTTTTTACGATGTAATTTGATATCCGGGTTTCGCCGGATCACACCAACCGCTGAGCAAGGTACATCAATTAATATACGATCGAACCGTTGGCCATCCCACCAATCATCCAGAGCGAGAATATCGGCACATTTTAGTTGGCAATGGTTTTCAATATCGAGACGTTGTAATGTCTGGCTAATTTTTTCCAATCGTTTGGCCGATATTTCAACCGAAGTCAATGCAACGTCCGGCTGACGTTGAAGAATATGAGTGGTTTTGCCTCCGGGGGCCGCGCAGCCATCCAAAACCTTGAGACCCGGTTTTAGATCGAGCAAATCCACTACCAGTTGAGCGGCTGCGTCTTGTACCGACACCAGTCCTTGCTCGAATCCCGGTAACTGATAGACATCGCAAGCCGTATCTAAAATCAACGCATCTGTTGCCAGACTATGAGTCGATGCTGATACTCCGACGGCCTCAAGTTGTTTCAAATAATCATCCAGACTACTTTTTTGCCGATTAACTCGAATAACCATTGGTGCACGTTGATTGTTCGCGATTAAAAGTTGCTGATAATCCTCAGGCCAATCGACAGCCAATTGATCAATCATCCAGTTAGGGTGTGAAAATTGAAAGGTTTTGGCTTTGCTTAATCTTTTTTCTATTACAGATAATTGACGTTGATAATTTCTTAAAATACCGTTAACCAGTCCAGTGGCCCATGATTTCTTTATTTTACGGGTTAACTCAACACTCTCTGACAAGGCGGCATGATCGGGTACCGACAAATAACGTAACTGATAAACCCCTAACAGCAAAATCGCATAAATATCGAGATCTTTTTGTTTTAACGGTTTTTCGATTAGTTGATCAAGGATCGCTTTTAGTTGGTGGTAATAACGCAAGCTGCCAAATAGCATTTGTTTAGCAAAAGCGCTTTCTGATGGGTCAACTTGGCTGTGAGCTAAAATATCATTGACCGAACGACCGTCACGGATCACCAAGGTTAGCCACCATAGCGACTGCAATCGGGCGGAGATTTTAATCTGTTCAGCCTCTGCATTCACTGGGTAGTACCATTTTGTTGATCGATCTTACCTAAAATCGAATGCTGGCTAAACCATTGACTTTTTGAGTTCAACATTTCGGCGACATTCATAGCGCGGCTACCATCCGTTTGCATTTGAGTCAGCAGCAGATTATGTCCATCACCACATCGCACCAGGATCCCCTTTTTGTCAAAACGAACAATCGTACCAGGCCGTTTTTCAGATAAATCAAGCCCTAGTTCGGTATCAATCTCTGACTGCCACACACGCAGTCGATGTTTGCCCACAAAGGTGAAACTCACTGGCCAGCTATTAAAAGCACGGATTTTTCGTTCGATATCACTTGCTGGCACGGTCCAGTCGATTTCGGCTTCGGCTTTGCTCAGTTTGTGGGCATAAGTTGCTGATTGGTTTTGTTGAATTTCGCCGGGGCTATAGGGGGAGCCTGATGTCTTGTTAAAACTCGCCAAAAATTGGTTGATTGCCTGACTGCCAATTTCGACTAATCGATCATGTAATATCGAACCAGTATCGGTAGACTTAAGCTCGCAACTTTGGCTTAGTAGCATATTCCCAGTATCCAGACCTTTGTCCATTTGCATAATTGTAATGCCAGTTCGACTGTCACCTTGTTCTATTGCTCGTTGAATGGGTGCTGCGCCGCGCCATCTAGGCAATAACGATGCATGAATATTGACACAACCGTATTTTGGGACCGCTAGCACCTTTTCAGGTAATATCAGCCCATAAGCAACTACGATCATTAAATCTGGCTGATAGCTGGCTAGTCGTTTGATCGCCGTTAAGCCTTGTTCATCAACTTCCTGATTAAAACGGATGGGTTGCTCTACCGCGATACCTTTTTTAACCGCTAAAGCTTTGACCGGACCAAAGGTTAGCTTTTTACCGCGACCCACACGGCGATCAGGTTGACAATAAACCGCTGAAATATGGTGCCCGGCTTCCAGTAACGACTCAAGTACCCACGCAGAAAAATCCGGTGTTCCGGCAAATACAATATTAAGCGAAGAGTTCGAAGACATAATAAAAGAAACCAAAATTAAGTAATAGAAAGCCGATATAACTGTAAGTGAGCGGTTACATGCCCGCTAAACTTTTTGCTTTATGTTCTTTTTCTAATTTTTTACGGATCCTATCGCGCTTAAGCGAACTAAGGTAATCCACAAACAATTTACCCTGTAAATGATCTAACTCATGCTGAATACAGATCGCTAACAACTCCTTGGCATCCATTTGAAAGCTTTTTCCGTTTCGATCAAGCGCATCTACCGTCAAAGAATCAGCACGCTCTACCTTGGCATATATCCCGGGAAAGGATAAACAACCTTCTTCCATTTCTTCTACACCATGTAATTCAATAATCTCCGGGTTAATGAAAATCAGTGGCTCATCTTTGTTTTCGGACACATCTAAAACAAATAACTGATGGTGATAATCCACTTGAGTAGCCGCCAAGCCTATACCTGGTGCGGCGTACATGGTTTCAAACATGTTCTCTATTTGAGTCTGTAGGGGCTGACTAAAGTCCAAAATGGGCTTAGCCTTGGTTCGTAAACGTGGATCGGGATATTCAAGAATTTTTAATAAAGCCATAAGTGTGTGACGTAAGTTATAGTAAAAACATAAGAAATGCTGCTAAGATAATGATCATACTGGAAAATTTGTTAAGTTTATACTGGGTTTTTAGACTTATTTTAGGCTAGAATATGCTCAATGCTTAATAGATTATCGTTTATTTATAGAATCACAAGCAATTGTGAAGGGATCAAACAATGAAAAAGCTAACCGTCAGCCTAGTATCAGCTCTGTTGAGCTTTTCAGCATTTTGTAGCAGTGCTGCTGAATTAAGAGAAGGCCATCCAGAATTTCATGTGGTACAACCTGGCGATACACTTTGGGATATTTCTCAATCATTTCTTAAGTCTCCTTGGTTATGGCCTGAAATCTGGCATGTTAACAATCAGGTCGACAATCCCCATCTGATTTTCCCGGGTGATGTGCTTTCCTTGGTGTATATCAATGGACAGCCCAGAATTCAAAAATCGAATAAATTACCCAATGGCACGGTAAAGTTAACCCCCCATGCCCGTCAATTAACCGCTGACCAAGCAATTACTACAATTCCGTTGGATGCCATATTACCCTTTTTGACCTCCGCCAGAGTACTTGATCAAGATGAACTGGACGACGCGCCTTATATTGTTGGCAGTGATAGTGGTCGATTACTTGCAGCGCAAGATCATAAAGTTTATTTACGAGGGATTGAAGATCAACCGGTTGATAATTATTCTTTTTTTCGTAAAGGTGATAGATATCTGGACCCAGTAACGGCTGAATATTTGGGCACCGAAGCAATTCATTTAGGCGAAGGATTTAAGATACAGTCAGGCGATCCTGCCGTTATTCGAATTAAAAAGACCGTTGAAGAGCTAAGAGCGGGTGATCGCGCTTGGCCAACCAATGACCAACAAATTCGCCCTGTTTACTTCCCGAGAGCACCCAAAAACTTTGAAGGGGGACAAATCATTTCTGTTTACGGCGGCGTCCAACAAATCGGTCAATTTGATATTGTGGTGATCAATCGCGGTGAGCGGGAAAATATGGAAGTCGGTTATGTACTGGATATATACCAGCGTGGTGAAACGATTGTCGATACCATTGCAAGCCAAAGACGTCGTGACGATGAAAATGTTAGCACTTGGGATAAAATTAAAGAAGGAGTCATGAATGAAAAACAAACCGTTAAATTACCCGATGAAAAAGCCGGTCAATTGATGATCTTCAGAACCTTTGAAAAAGTCAGTTTAGCATTGGTATTAAAAGCGACTCGTTCCATACATACTTTAGATAACGTTAAAACACCGCTTTAGCACATCATCGGGCCGGGCTATGTCAAATGGATGTGATGAGCGGCAGCTAAAACAGTTATTTGCAATCAGGAAAATTGATGGTGTCGGTGATGTCGGCGCGATCAAACTGCTCAATCATTTTAACTCACCTAGTGAACTCTTTGCTGCCAGCGAGTCACAGCTAAAAAATGCCGGTCTTAAGCGTAATACCATTCAGTCTATCCAGAATATGAATTTCGAGCAGTTTGATGATGTTTTTGAATGGTTGCAAGCGCCTGAACGGCAAGTAGTGCCTTTTCAATCCGCTTACTACCCTCCATTACTAACTCAAACTGCCAGCCCGCCATTATTTCTTTTTGCTCTAGGCAATGTGGAGCATTTACTCAATCCACAAATCGCCGTGGTAGGTAGTCGCAGTCCCACCCCACAAGGCGTTGCTAATACTCGAGATTTGTGTCATTCCCTCGTCGATCAGGGACTCACCATTACCAGCGGCTTAGCACTCGGTATTGATGGTGAAGCGCATCGCGCCGCATTAGAAGCGCGCGGCTATACATTGGCCGTTACCGGAACCGGATTAAGTCGGGTTTATCCGGCCAAACATCGCAATTTGGCGCATTTGATCAAAGACAACGGGGTGATTGTTTCGGAATGCTTCCCCGCTGAAAAAGTTGTTGCAGGTTGTTTTCCTCGTCGAAATCGAATTATCGCAGGCCTTACTCTCGGCACATTGGTGGTTGAGGCAAAAAAGAAAAGTGGTTCATTAATTACCGCACGTCTTGCGATGGAAGAAGCACGCGAAGTCTTTGCCGTTCCCGGGTCTATTCATAACCCACTCGCACGGGGTTGCCATGAGTTGATCAGGCAAGGTGCCAAGTTGGTGGAAAACGTGGAAGATATAATGGAAGAACTACCAGCGCTAGCAAAAGCGCACAGCCAGGCCAGCCAAACAAAAAGTCGACCACAACTTAATCCCGAAACAGCTGAATTTTTAAAATTTATTGATTATGAAACAACCAGTCTGGACAGCATTTCAATGCGAAGCGAATTGCCTATAGAATCTGTCACAAATAAACTGTTATTATTAGAACTGGATGGTTGGATAATAAACACCACCGGTGGCTACGCTAGATTGTAGTCAATCATCATCTAAGTGGTAAAAACAATAATACTTGGCCTAAGGCCATTTTTCGGGGAAATTAATGAAAACAGAAGTGATGGATGTATTGCAGTACATTTTTGAACGTTTTCAGGAACAAGAATTTGTCGCGGTCGAGAAAACCCAATCCTTAGTCAACGAATTAAAAGAAGTCGGTTTTAGAACGGGTGAAATTGATTCGGCGTTAGACTGGTTAGATGGTTTAATCGATGCTAGCTCTGACTCTTTTGCTCCGGTTGTGGGTAGCCAACAGCATACCCGTATTTATCATCCTTATGAGTTAGCCTTTTTTTCTGTCGAATGTCGCGGGTTCTTATATTTTTTGGAACAAACGGGCGTTTTAGACAGCCACAGCCGAGAAGCCGTGATCGATCGGGTGCTAGCGTTGGAGTCACAAATCCCAGTCGATTTAGATCAACTCAAATGGGTGGTCAGCATGGTTTTATTTAATATACCCGGTAAGGAAGAAGCCGCCATCTGGCTAGAGAATATAGATGCCTGTTTTCATTAACTTATTTTAGGATTAATTCTCAGGTATCTATTCAGCTTACCTCTAAAATTCGCCTAATAGTGACAATTCTCGTATCTTACAGCTTCTATTTATAGGGATCACTGCCATCCTGTTGTCGCCTGAAACGTTTATAATCCCAAACGTATTGTGCTGGATGTCGGCGGATAATTTCTTCTATTTGCTGGTTCATCGCTAAATTAAATACCGCGACATCTGCTTCACCGACATCAAAATCTGCGGTTTCAAATTCAATATCAAAACCAGTTCTATCTTGTCGACGAATGCAGTCGGCAAATAATACTTTGGCTTTGGATTTGACGACCAGTTTGTGAAGCAAGGTCATCGTGTAGGCGGGTTTGCCAAAAAATGGTGAATAAATACCTGCATTTTCCCTTGGAACTTGATCCGGTAGCATCATCATAAAACCACCTTGTTTTAAACCTCGCAGCAATTGCGTAATGCCTTTGGCATCAGTTGAATAAGGCTTACAACCAAATTTCTTACGTGCATCATAAATCAATCGATCGATCTGAGGGATTTTGGAGGGCGAATAAAGACCTATTAATGGATAGTTTAATTGTACCCACTGCACCAGAAACTCCCAATTACCAATATGTGGCGCAATGACCACCAATGGTTGTTTTTTTTCACGAATGTGAGTCACCAGCTCAGCATTTTTGATGTCAATAATTTGTTGTTCAATTGTCTGCCGACTACCAAGCCAGGCATCGGGAAACTCTGAAATAAGCAGACCGCTTTGAACAGCGGACTGTTTGGCTAGCTTGAGTTTTTCTACTGATGGCATTTCGGGAAAAGCAATCGTTAAATTGGTTAGAATAATATGACGTTTTTGGGCAGACAATTTGTAGGCTAGCTTGCCAACCAGTCGGCCCGCAGCATGGGTAAATGAATTGGGGAGCCAATAAATTATTTGCAACAAACTGACTGCAATAAATCCTTTGATCGGAAAAAATATTGATTGTTTCTTATCTTGTCGATGATTCATTAGTCTTGATTTAATAAATTAGCCGGTGAAAACTGATCAGTCAAAGGTGGTACGCTGGTATCCCAAACGATGTCACCGGAAAGACGACCCACCAACAAATCAAGATCAACACCTAGTGGCAGCAAAGCTGCTTTGATCGGTTGTTTATGTTTGAACTGGCCAGCTAATTTGTCACAGTTACAGACGAAAATAATGCGATTGCCTTTGGTTGATGAAGGCAAAATCTGCAATTCACTAAAAACGGTTTGATAAGTGACCGATTCATAATCATACAGTTTGCTGCTATTAAAGGTATTGGCAGACAACAGTCCACCCGGTGCTAATAGGGCTTTTGCTTCGCTTAAAAATTCAACCGTTAACAGATGTTCTGGAATATAGTCACCGTTAAAAGCATCCAGAATAATCCAGTCAAATTTTTGCTGATTTTTAACCGCACGTTTAATATAAACCCTGCCATCTTTTATTGATGTTTTGATTTTATCTGTTTCTGTATAGTTGAAATATTTTTTTGCCAGTTTAGCAACTGCCGGATCGATCTCCACAGAAACTACTTCAGTTTCAGGTAAAATTTTAGCAAAGGCCATCGGCAAAGTACCGCCACCCAGCCCTATAATTAGAATTTTTTTAGGTGAAGGATTGTATGCCAAACCCGCCATAAGTGATTGAGTATATTCAAAAATCAATTTGTCTTTATCGTTTAGATTCAGGCACGCTTGATTAGAAATCGCGCGGCGACGAGTTTCAAAACGCATACATCTTTTTTTGTTATTCTCAACGATCGTAATATTGCGGTAAATAGAACGTTCGGTATGAATCGTCCGTGCTACCAAATCAAATGACAATATCGACAACAGTAAAAAACACAATAAATATTTCACTCTAGATCCTATTTTTGGCTGTGTCATTGAACACCATTGACAGTACTATCAGACCGAACATAATTGATCAGTAAAGCGGCGGATCCTGCAACCAACATCAAACAAAGGACTAACCATAAAATCTGATCAATTTTGAACCACAAAACCAGATAAAAAGAAGTTACAATGGTACCAATTGCACTGCCTAATGTGGAAACAAAGTATAAAAAACCGGCAGTTTGTCCCGATGAATCTTTGGACTCGGTTAAAATACGAACCGAATAAGGGGCGATCATTCCCATCACAGCGGTCGGAACCAAGAATAACAAAGTCGATGCTAATAATGAACCGTATCGTGGATCTTCAATTCGTTCAAACACCCAATCCATGATGTCTTCGGAAAAAAAGATCATTGGCATCAAGCTAATTGCAGATAGTATAAAAATAAAGCCATATTTTTGTAGGCTTGGGCGATAAAGCGACAGTTTTCCACCGCTTAAATAACCAATGGAAAGTGCCAGCATAAAGACTGTAATAATGCTGCCCCACACATACACACTACTACCAAAAAAAGGGGCTAATAGTTTCCCACCCAGCAGTTCGATACACATGATTGAAAATCCAGCGCAAAAAGCAAGGGATAAAACGGTGAATTTTTTCATCAATAACCGATCTAACGAAGAATAAAGGCATAAGATACAGGGGTTACATCATGGCGGCAACTGATATAGCGGGGATAAAGTTGGGATAGATCGTCGATTAATCGTGCTTGGGCTTTAATATTAGTCGCACTCAGGATAGAATTTGTCTTATCAAGTCCAAAACTTAATGATCTTATGTGCCGAGCCGATCAGTCTATATTATTGAGGTAAAGTGTGGACCTTGCTTGTCTAGTGCCAATGGGGTCAGGTATTTAGAGTATTTCGTGTCGACTTAATTAAAACCATTCGAAGTGGTAACATCCTCTTTGAATGCGAACATAGGCAATCATTGGATGATTATGTGGCAATACCAAAAACGTTTTGCGCTTCTCATCCCGAATATCATAAAAAGGAAAAATATACGATGAAATCACCCTTATTGGCAATGTTACTAATGTTTTTGACAATTTCGGCCCCAGAGGTTTGTGCGGAAGTTAATCGAACCATTTATCTGCTAAGGCATGCTGAAAAACAAACCGATGAAAGCAAAGATCCGTTACTGACGGTAATGGGACAACGACGCGCATTGAATATAGCTAAGATGTTAAAAAATAGAAATATTAGTACTATTTATTCTTCAGATTTTAATCGCACCAAACAAACAGCCCAACCTCTGGCGGAGCTTTTAGGACTAACAGTCACTATTTACGATCCTGCAAAGCTGGAAATATTTGCTAAGCAGCTTTTGCGCAGCCAAGGCAACCTGTTAATAGTAGGACATAGCAATACCACGCCTGGATTGGCCTCTCTTTTAGGTGGAGAGGATTTTGGTGAAATCGATCATTTAGAATATCATCGAGTTTATCAATTAAGTTTTGACTCCAAGACGGTTAAGTCTGAGTTGCTTTTTTCCAAGCCAATACAAACAGAGTATCTTAAATAAAATAATTTGAATAAAACAATCTTAAATAACAATAGCATGAACTTATCACAACTCAAGAGTCGATTTTTAAATCACGAAAATATTAATTTCTTGTCTTCAGCGCAAGGATTGGTCAAACTAATTGTATGCAGTCATCACTCAACAGGCGTGATCCATTTACAAGGTGCTCATGTTACATCGTTTGTACCGAAAAACCGGAAAGAATTTTTGTGGCTAAGTCCCTTGGCAAAATATAAAAAAGGGAAACCCATTCGCGGCGGTATCCCAATCTGTTGGCCTTGGTTTGGGGCTCATCCCTCCGATCCCTCTTTACCGCAACACGGTTTTGCAAGGACTAGTATTTTTGAAATCGATAAAATAACTGATTTAAACGATGGCTCCGTCACGGTACAACTCAGTTTGCAAGTCCGTGGAGATTATCTAAAGTTTGGTGTTTTAAGTTTTTATCTTAAGGTTCAAATTAATGTGGGTGTTAGTTTAACCGTTACTATGACCAGCGTAATAGATAATGGATATTCAATACCTTGGTCAGAGGCAATTCATAGTTACTTGGCCGTGGATGATATACAAAATACCAGTCTTTTTGGCTTGCGCGATACTCGATATTACAATCAACTTTCAGGGCAGGTTGAATGTCAGTTGGATGATAGTGTGTATTTCGACCAAGAAATAGATCGGATATACAAACAACCTAGCAATCTACTGACTGTTATCTATAAAAATAAAAATTTATTAAAAATACAGCAGTCAGGTTCTGACGCAACCGTGATCTGGAATCCCTGGGTGAATAAAGCAAAATTAATCCAAGATTTTCCCGATCAGGGATATCAAAATATGTTGTGCGTGGAAGCGGCGAATTTAGAAACTAGGGATCAACGATCTGGTAAACAAGAACATTCAATTAGTCAGATGATTAGCTAGAGTAGTTCGTAACTACCCCCCAATTTCTAATGATTAGTCTATATGAAATTGAGTGTCCGAGTTAGTGTAAGATCAATCTATTAGACCATGTCAAGCCGCCCGAAGAAGCTAGGATATGGTCTTCGAATTGGCGAGGATATATGATTTTTAAGGCCTTAGCGCTCGCTCACCTCGGGCTATTGCTACACAGCCAGAGCGAACAATTTCAATAATGTCGCTCTGTCGTTTGATTGAGCGGATAAACGCATTGAGTTTTTCTTTTTTACCGGTCAGTTGAACGGTATAAATTTGACTGGTGCTATCCACTATTTGGCCTCTAAAAATTTCAGCAGTACGGACGATTTCCTCGCGCATCACCGGGGTTGTTGCATTTAATTTAACAAACATTAGCTCTCTTTCAATATGCTCGGCATTGGTTAGCTCCGAGATTTTGAGCACATCTATCAGTTTATTTACTTGCTTGATGATTTGCTCAATGACTCTATGATCGCCGTTCGTGGCAATGGTAATGCGAGACAAACTTTTATCTTCAATCACCGCGACGGTTAAGCTTTCTATATTAAATGCTCTTTGCGAGAATAAGCCAATAATGCGTGATAAAGAGCCCGGTTCATTTTCTAATAAAATGGATAAAACAGTTTGCATTATGCCTCTACTCCCTTGGCTAGTAACATGTCGTCAATTGCGCCAAAGCGCTTTTGCATCGGATAAACATGTTCGTGTTCTTCGACTTGGATATCCAATAGAACTAATCGATCTTTTATAGAAAAAGTTTTTTCCATTGCACTTTCTAATTGATCGGGCGAGGTGACTTTCATTCCTACATGGCCATAGGCCTCTGCCAGTTTGACAAAATCTGGCAATGAATCCATATAAACATTTGAATGGCGACTTTGGTAGTTGATATCTTGCAATTGTTTGACCATTCCCAAATTTCGATTATTTAACAAAATAATTTTGATTGGTAAATTGTATTGTAAACAGGTGGACAACTCTTGAATGTTCATTTGAATAGAGCCGTCGCCAGTAATACAGGCAATCTCCGCTTGCGGGTGAGCAAATCGAACGCCCATTGCCGCTGGCAGACCAAATCCCATAGTGCCCAAACCACCTGAATTGATCCATTGCTTGGGACGCTTAAAAGGATAATGAAGCGCGGTAAACATTTGATGTTGACCTACATCGGAAGTGATAAAAGCATCACCATTGGTTACACGATAAACAGCATCGATCACTTGCTGAGGTTTGATGACATCAGGAGAGCCTTCATAACGAAGACAATCAATCTGTTGCCACTGATTGATTTGTTTCCACCAGCTTTCATTGGCCGCTAAATCTTGCTTGCTGGATTCTTGCTCAAATGCTATTAAAAGCTGCTCGATCACTACCTCAATTGAACCTACCACCGGAATATGAGCATGAATATTTTTAGAGATCGATGTAGGGTCAATATCCACATGAATAATCGTCGCATTAGGGCAAAATTTACTGCAGTTATTAGTCACCCGATCATCAAAACGAGCACCCAAAGCCAAAATCACATCGGCATTTGCCATCGTTTTGTTGGCTTCATACGTACCGTGCATACCTAACATACCAACAAAATTAGAATGATTACCATCAATACAACCTAATGCCATCAAGGTATTGGTGACAGGCGCATTAAGTTTATGACAAAGGGTTAGCAACAATTCTGACGCACCGGCGGCAATCACACCGCCACCGGCATAAATCACTGGCTGTTTGGCAGTTAGTAGAGTTTTAGCGGCTTTTTTGATTTGTTTTGAATGCCCGCGGATGGTTGGGTTATAGGAGCGCATTTTTATTTCAGTCGGCATATGATAAGTGAATTTTTCATTAGGGCTTAATTTATCTTTGGGCAAATCAACTACCACGGGACCAGGACGACCTGTTTTCGCTAGGTGAAACGCTTTTGCAATCATTGCAGGGATTTCGCTCGCTGAGCGGCAGCTATAACTGTGTTTAACGATGGGTCTAGAGCAACCTAAAATATCGGTTTCTTGAAAGGCATCGTCGCCAATTAAGTGAGTGGCTACCTGTCCGGAAAGTACTACCATGGGGATTGAGTCCATATAGGCTGTGGCTATACCGGTAACACAATTGGTGGCGCCGGGACCAGAGGTGACTAGTACTACACCCACTTTATCAGTGGAACGGCTGTACCCATCTGCCATGTGGGTCGCCCCTTGCTCGTGACGCACCAAGATATGCTGAAGTTCATTTTGTTGATGTAACACATCGTAAATGTCCAGAACGGATCCGCCAGGATAGCCAAAAATGTGTTTGACTCCCAAATCAATCAACGCTTTAACGACCATTTGTGCGCCAGAATATTTTTCTTCGGTCATTTTTTTACCTTTTTTTATCGAGAGATCTCGCTACATAAAAAAACCCCCGATCCTTTCGAAGCGGGGGTTTGTTGTTTTGCTGCTCTTTAAGCCAATTCAAATCCCCGTGACGCGATGATGGCCACGAGTTGTAAATTAATAATATTAACAAATAGTTGCTTGCACATTTTCTTTTCAAATTTAGCCGTTGGCCTGTCAAATATAACAGCCTGAGCCGATTATTAACTTTTATACTATTGGTGGTCTACTAACTAAAAGTAATAACAGGGTGTTGATATCAGAATATTAGGTCTTAAGCGTTCAAATTCCAGTTTGAGTCGTTTCTGTAGATTATCAGCAGTAGAGTTTGATCCCTATGTCCTAGAATGTTGATGATTAATGCTGGTTATTTATGCTTGCTGATAAAAATGCCTGATTGGGATAGGTAAAAATGGCGATTACAGTCGGTGATTAAAATGCTAGAATTCCTTCATCTAAATCGATAATCAAAATTTAATCGAGGCATTATGTCTAAGGTAAAACAATGACCGAAATTCTACGAATAGCCACACGACAGAGCCCTCTCGCTTTGTGGCAGGCAGAATTCGTTAAAGCCGAATTAGAAAAATTCCACCCCGATTTAACGGTACAACTGTTTCCAATGGTTACTCGGGGCGACAAAATTCTGGATGTACCTCTGGCTAAAATTGGTGGCAAAGGCCTATTTGTTAAAGAACTCGAACTGGCGATGTTAGATGGACGTGCCGATATTGCCGTTCATTCGATGAAAGATGTGCCGATGGAGTTTCCCGAAGGATTAGGCTTGAACGTGATCTGTGAACGTGAAGATCCTAGGGATGCGTTTGTGTCTAATACTTATAAAAATATTGATGATTTGCCACAAGGCGCCAAAGTAGGTACTTGTAGTCTTCGTCGTCAATGTCAGCTATCGGCAAAAAGACCGGATATTCAAATTCTGGAGTTACGTGGAAACGTAGGGACAAGACTGGCTAAACTAGATGATGGTCAATATGACGCCATTATATTAGCCTCGGCGGGATTAAAACGCTTGGGCTTATTCGGCCGCATCACTCATGAAATCGATACTGACTGGATGTTACCAGCTGGTGGTCAGGGTGCCGTTGGTATTGAATGCCGAGTTGATGATCGTCGTATTCAAGAATATTTGGCACCTTTAAATCATAGAATAACGGCTTATCGAGTGATTGCTGAACGAGCAGTCAATCAGCACCTTGAAGGCGGTTGCCAAGTTCCGATCGGCGTTTTTTCTACGATTAAAAAGGACTCGATTAAGATTGACGCATTAGTGGGTAAAGTGGATGGCAGCTTGATTATCCAAGATCAAATTGCCGGTCATGTTGATATGGCTGAGCAATTAGGTGTTGAGCTTGCCGAACAATTATTATGCTCCGGCGCAGGGAAAATCCTAGATGCATTGGCTGAATAGGTAGGAGCGATCGTCCCGGCGTGAAAAAAGTTAAGGTAAAAAAAGGGTATTCTGTCGAAAATGAAATCTACCAATACAACTCTTGCGACTCGCTTGCCATTAACTCGCGGCTCAGAGATGTGCTTCTACCAGTACGGCGATAAAAATTAACCAATGAGCAAATCTCACGATCTTCATTTTATTGTCACCAGACCGATTAATCAGGCCACCAACCTAGTTGATCGACTTAAGCAAATCTCAACCCAAAATCAACCTTTACAGGTAGATCATTGTCCATTGATCGTTATTGTCAACTATTCTGAAAAAGTGATACCTGATTTTGGCACTTTTCATGGGGTCATATTTATCAGCGGCAATGCGGTTGATCAGGCCAGAAAGCAGCTCAATAGCCATGATTGGCGTTTACTGCTACAAAATCCTCTTTTTGCCATTGGTCAACAAACTGCTGAAATATTACAGTCAGATGTGAACAAATTGGGCGATATCAGTGATTTAAATGAGTCTCGAGGGGTGACTTACCCACAACAGATGAATAGTGAAGGATTACTGATGATGCCACAATTAAAAAACATCTCTGACCAATCATGGTTAATTGTTAAAGGACTGGCTGGTCGAGAAAAACTAAAAACGGGTCTAAGAGCAGCCGGAGCCATCGTTACTGAATTGGCGGTCTACCAACGAAAATTACCTGATTTAATAGCCCAAAGACAAATAGCGTCTTATAATCAAGCTGGATCTGTTTGGTTGATAACCAGTTCTCAAGCCTTAAATAACCTTTGGCGAGTTCTCAAGCTTCAGCCGAACCGCTGCCGAATTATTGTGAGCAGTGATAGAATAGCGGTTGAAGCAATAAAACTAGGATTTGAGGTGGTTGCTCAATCGTTTGATGCAACCGATCAACAATTAGTGAAATGTGTTAAAAATTTTATTCGGAATCAATAATGATGACTGACGAGAATGACTCTGATCCAAACAATAGCAATTCTAATAAACAGAATTCAGGCAAAAATGGATCTGGAAAAGATGACAAAACTGTTAGCGCAATTGTTGCGACAAATCCATCGCCATCACTTTCCAAAAAGGCTGATAGTTCAATAGCCAACGAAAACGAGCCCATTAGTCATCAAAAGAAAAATCCTATTAAGGATGAAAAAAGCTCTCCAGCAGAATGGTTTAATGCCAAATCGATGCCTAAAATGCATTCTAACAAGACTAAAAATAACGGGTTGATCCCCAGTATAATCACATTGCTGATCATTATCGCTTTGTTAGCTTCGGCTTGGACAGTCTATCAACAAACAATATTTGAAAAAAGCTGGGCTACACAGCAAACAAAAATAGATTCTCAAATCCATCAACAAAGCCAAGTGGTTGAGCAAGCAAAAATTTCTGGTCAGACGTCTCTGCAGGCAGCTAATCAAACTCAAGGGCAACTCAATCAATTAATCGCTAAAAATCAGCAGCTAAGTGATTCTCTTTACTCGACTCAAGAAAAAGTCAAAGCACTATCAGGTCGTCAAAAACAAGATTGGATGTTGGCAGAAGCCGCCTATTTGATAAAAATCACACAGCTCCAATTAAGCCTGCAAAAAGACAAACAAACGGCCATTCAGTTACTCAAAACAGCCGATCGTAGGATCATTGAAATGGCTGATAATAGTTTATTGCCCATTAGGGAAGGGATTGCACAAGATTTATCAGAGTTGAGTCTTATTATGCAACCGGATGTGACAGGCATTGCATTGGCATTGAATGCGATCAATCAACAAATCCCCCACTTAAGTTTACTGGCATTACAATTTGAACCTATCAAGGAATCATTGGAAAGTAAAACCGACGACGATCAGACGTTTAATCTGGATAAGATTTATCAAAATTTTTTAAAAGATTTTGTTGTGATAAAAAACCACAGCGAGCCTGTCAAACCACTGATGACCATGGATCAGAGAATTAATCTTAATAGCAATATTCAATTGGCTATTCAGCAAGCGCAAATCGCATTGGTGCAAGGTAATTCGTCTCTTTATCGACTAAATATTTCGAATGCGATAGTCTGGATAAATCAATTTTTTAAAAATAATGAAAAAGCTAAACAGGTGATTAAACAGCTAAATAGTTTGAAAACTAAACCGATTGAAGTTCATTACCCTGACAAACTACATGCACAAAAAGCTCTGGATAAAATTAGTCAGAAACAACTTTATCACTGGCTAGAAAGTTCATTGTTAGCACCAGTTTCTCAAATTGATCCAGTCTCTCAAATCAAAATGGAAGCTAAAGAAAAAATAGATTTACAAGTCCCTTCATCAAAACACCTACAAAATAACGTTAAGCAATCCGATGAGTCGGAGCCAATACAAGCGTCAGACCCGCTAGAGCAAGAAACACAGCGGGAGGCTAATTTATGAGGTGGAAAATTGCACTATTGATTGCTTTTGTTGTTGGAGCGATCGGTGGTTCCTGGCTAAAAAATCTGCCGGGCTTTGTGATTATCGCGTATGAAAAAACCAGCTATGAAATGCGATTATGGGTTGCCGTTGCATTATTGTTACTTTTGTTGACCTGTTTACTGATGATTGGTATTTTTATTCGATCGTTTATTTCCGGAGCAAAGCGAGTTAAAGATTGGCAAGGCGAGAGACATTGGCGAAAAGCCCGCAAGCAAACCATTAAAGGCATGTTAGCATTTGTTGAAGGACGTTGGACGCAATCGGAAAAAACCATGATTAGTGCTGCAAAAAACTCAGATACCCAACTAATTAATTATCTGATTGCTGCTCAAGCTGCACAACAGCAAAATGCACAAGATCGCCGTGATAGCTATTTGCGTCTGGCGCACAAAGCAGAACCAGAAGCAAAAGTTGCAATTGGTCTCACACAGGCACAGCTTCAAATAGATAATAGTCAATTTGAGCAGGCGCTTGCGACCTTGAATAATTTAAAATTGAAACATGCCAATCACCCTTTTATCTTAAAGTTGCTGTGCACGACCTATCAAAAATTACGAGACGATCGAGCCACAATAGAGTTATTACCCGCACTCAAAAAACAAAAGGTATTTAGTTCCGACCAACTACTCCAAATTGAAAAGAATAGTGTGCATGGAATTTTACGAGGTGAAGCGAAAAAAGGTGAATTAGAATCGCTTAAAGATGCATGGCTCAGCTTGCCATCAAGCAGCCGAAAAATAAGAGAGAACATTCTCTATTTTTCTGAAATATTAGTCGAATTTGAACAAATGGATGAAGCTGAAAAATTGATTAAGCCTTTGATTAAAAAAAATCCGGATAGGGAAGTGATAAGTCTTTACGGAAAGATCAAAAGCAGCGATGGCAGTAAACAATTTAGTTTTCTTGAAAACTGGCTCAATAACAACACACAAGCACCCAATAGCATCTACCTCGCTCTCGGGAAAATAGCCTATGATTTGGAGCTATGGGGTAAAGCTCGATTTTATTTAGAACGGAGTCTAAGAGTTCAACCGACAGCAGAGTCTTATTTTATAATGGCAAAAGTATTACAGAAATTAGAAGATGATGACCATGCGGCAGAATGTTATCGACAAGGATTAGAATTTGTTATTCATCCGCACGAACCTAAGCAAGCATTACTGTTAGAAAAGAGTCGTGATGATTTAGTGCTGCCGACTCCATTTATTTAGCTTCAATATATCGATCATCACAAATAAAAATATCTTTTAAATTTCGCCAATGATGAAAATAATCCATACCAAATCCAAATACATATTTATCCGGCACATTCAATTCACAGTAGTCTGCTTTTTGTCCTTGATAACTCTTTCGTTGATGTTGTTTCTCGACTAAGACCAGAGTTTTAACGGAATTTGCGTTATTGGTAAAACAGTAATCTGAAATTGAGGCTAAGGTATGACCTTCATCTAAGATATCATCGATAATAATAACATCCCGATTGGCTAGATTCATTTGCGGTTTGGTTTTCCACTGAATTTTTGCGCCACGCCTCTTTCCTTGATAACGGGTCGCGTGGCAATAATCTATCTGACATAAGATATCGATTTTTGGTAGTAGCTGGCCGGAAAAAATTAGGCCACCGTTTAGCACGATAAGAAATAGAGGATTCTTGTCTTCATAATCATTATTGAGTTGTTCAGCTAGTTTGTTCAGCGCTGTTTCTATTTCACTTTGGCGAATAATGATTTTAGAATTTTTTCTAACTTGGTGTAAATCATCAATGGTCATTATTTATCCAGATTGGTTATCTTTATCGAGATCGTATCTTTATATGAAATATTGGTTTTCTTTTTAGTTGATTGACTGGCTTCAAGATCACGTTGTTGGCTGGATTTTATATAATTACAGATCACACATGCCACACTTTGATCATCTGTATACAAGACTAATGAATCTATTTCTGAACATTTAGGGCAAATGGCACCGGCGATAAATTGTTTTTTTCTGTTCATTATATTCTTTAAATCGATTTACGATTAATTAAAAGTTTCTAGTTTTTCAGTAAGTTCAAACCATTCTTCTTCCAAAATTCCAATCGTTTGACTGAGTTCTGTGGAACGTTGCATTGAATCGGCTAGTTGCTTCTTATTCTTTTCTTCATAAATATCATTGGATGCCAATAACGCCTCTAATTTTGTTTGTTCATTTTGCAAATGATGCATTTCTTTATCGACTTTCTTTAAACGGTTGGAAATAGGGGCTTTTTGTTTTCTAAGTTCCGCCTCAATCCTTTTTTGATCTTTTCGAGAAAGTATCGGTTGTGCTTGATTTAACGGGTTCTGACTGTCTATTTTATTGGTAGTAGTGCTCTTTTCTTTTGCCCAACGATTATCATTCAGCCATTTTTGATAGTCATTAAGATCACCTTTAAAGGGGGCTACCTGACCGTCATTGACCAGCCAAAATTCATCTACCACACTTTCCAATAGGTTCTTATCATGAGCCACTAATATCACTGCACCTTCATAATTTTGTAATGCTAGTGCTAAGGCTTCTCGCATTTCAATATCAAAATGATTAGTGGGTTCATCGAGCAACAATAAATTAGGTGCGGTCCAGGTAATCATTGCCAGCACTAATCGGGCTTTTTCTCCACCTGAAAAGCCTTTCACTTTATCTAGTGTCTTGTCGCCGTTAAATGCAAAACCACCTAAAAAATTACGCGCTTGTTGTTCACTAACCCCTTCTCCAAGTGACTGAATATGCCAAATAGGTGACTGATCGATATTTAATTGTTCGACTTGATGCTGAGCAAAATAGCCCGCTTTAAAGTGTTTATTGCGATTGAGTTGTCCGGTTTGCTTTTCCAGTTCACCGCAAATCACTTTGATTAAGGTCGATTTTCCTTCACCGTTTCTGCCCAGTAAGCCAATTCTTTGGCCCGCCATAATGCGCATTATGACGTTGGACAAAACAGTCACGTCACCGTAACCAGCTTGCACTTTATCCAGATCGATCAACTCGGTAATATTTTTGTTAATGGATTTAAATTCGAATCCAAATTTCTGTCGGATCTGAACAGCACTGACTTTATCCATTTTATCGAGTGCTTTCACCCGGCTCTGTGCCTGTGTCGCTTTACTGGCTTTAGCTTTAAAACGGTTGATAAAACTTTCCAGATGCTCGATTTCTTTTTGCTGTTTTTCAAATTCTGCTTGTTGCAGTACTTGTTTGGCGTGTTTTTGTTTTTCAAATTGGGAATAGTTACCGCTATAGCAAATAATCCCCTGATTTTCAAAATGCAAAATATGACTGCAAAAACTATCGAGAAAATCACGATCATGAGAAATGGTTAGTAGCATACCATCATAGGTGCGCAGGTAGCTCTCAAGCCACAATACCGCTTCTAGATCCAGATGATTAGTTGGCTCGTCTAAAAGTAAAAGCTCAGCAGGCTGAATAAGCGCTTGGGCTAAATTCAAACGCATACGCCACCCCCCCGAAAGTTCGCTGACGGTGGAATCCATTTGCTGTTCGGTGAAGCTGAGTCCGGTTAACATTTTTGCCGCTAGAGCTGGCAGTGACCATCCATTGATGGCATCGAGTCTAGCATGTTGATTGGCAATGCCCAGACCATCTTCTACCGATTCGGCATCTGCCAGAGCCTTTTGGATCTGCTGGTATTCACTGTGGCCAGACAAAACATAATCTAATGCTGTAAGTGGACTAGCGAGTGTTTCCTGTTTCGCGCTACTGATCCGCCACTTTGGTGGAAATTCAAGATTGCCCTGTTCGGGCGCTAATTCATTGCGCAACATGGAAAACAAACTTGATTTACCGCAGCCATTTCTGCCTACAACACCGATTTTTTGATCAGGGTATAAGGTTTGACTAACGTCCTTTAGCAAGGGCAAACTGCCTTGGAATAAAGATAATTGTTTGAATCGGATCATCGGTTGGGGCTTTCACGTTCAATTTAGGCGCGGATCTTATCACAAACGGTTAATATGTGGAGTCTGATGATCGCGCGGATTATCAACTTGAACGGATTTTTCCAGTTACAAAGTAAAATTAGCTTAAATGAGTTATATTTGGGCTATCTATGTTAACTAGAAATAAAATCCTAGCTAGAAAAAGGTTAATATTATTTTACATATTGTTTTACATTTTATCATTCCGGGAATTTTGGTGGCATTGTTTTACAAAAAACAGTGGAGAGTGGTTTATCCAGTAATGATGGCAACGATGTTGGTTGATGTTGATCATCTATTAGCGAGTCCGATTTATGATATAGGACGTTGTAGTATTGGATTTCATCTGTTGCATGGATTGCTACCCATCAGTATCTATTGTCTTTTGTGTGTTTTTTCCAAGACTCGCTATGTTGGTGTTGGCTTGATCATTCATATGATTTTGGATTCCATTGATTGTCAGGTGACTGGGGGGATTTGGATGGTATGAAATTAGTATTGTTAACACAACAACCCACCATCGACAGGCAAATTAATCCCAGTGATATATGACGCTGCATCGGAGGCCAAAAACAAAAAGGCTGGCGCTATTTCTTCCGGTTTAGCCATTCTCGCCATGGGGATCATAGGCAGAATACTTTTGAGCATTTTTTCATTATTAGTTAATGCTGAGGCAAACTTAGTATCGGTCAAACCTGGCAATACCGCGTTCACTCGAATACCATACTTAGCCGTCTCCTTTGCCATGGCAGCGGTCATCGAAATAACGGCGGCTTTGGTCATCGAATAAATGCCTTGCATGGGTCCAGGAATGACACCGTTGATTGATGCGGTGTTGATAATGCTTCCACCACCATTTTTTTTCATGATTTTGCCGACTAATTGACTGATCATCAAATAACCTTTGATATTAACATCGATGGTTTTATCGATCATCGATTCAGGTGTCTCTAATAGTTCTCCAAAAAATGGATTAGTCGCTGCGTTGTTAACCAATATGTCTATTTTATCGAAATTGCTCGTTAACTTTACTAGCAATTCATTGACCGATTTAGAATGGCCAATATGACAAGCCATACCAATGACATTACCTGAATGCCCTTCTAGGTTTATCCTTTCAGCTAATTCATCCAAGGGATCCTGTCGGCGGCTGGATATGATGACTTGAGCGCCCTGACTGGCGAATAAGCGTGCAGTTGCTTCTCCTATACCGCGGCTTGCGCCTGTTACTAGCGCAATTTTTCCTGTTAAACTGAAAGGTGTATTTTTCATTTTGGATGCCTCATCATTACCCAGTAGGCAAGCGAGCAGCCTAAATCAAGCAAAGGATCGCCCAAAGTGGTCATCTCCCAATCTAATACACCGATTATTTTTTCGGGCTGATTGGAGTCCAATATAAAATTGTCAAATTTATAATCGTTGTGCACTAATGACTGATAGCCGGAATTTAAAGGTAGATTAGATTTTAGCCAATGATAAATCGTATTATTTGAAGGTACATTATCTGTTTTGGCCTTTTGATATCGTTGTTGCCACCTTTGCAGTTGTCTTTCAACATAACTCAAAGGATTACCCAGTGATGCTAGTTCCGAGTGTTTAATGTCGATTTCGTGCAGCGTCACTAAACCATCTACAAAATTTTCACAAAGTCGATACTGCTGCTGTTCATTCATATCAACAGGCAAATTTTTTGCAATCCCCAACCTTTTGATTTCCTGCATGATAAAAAATTTTTCGCCGATAATTGATTCATCTTCGCAGAGTAAAACAGGTCGAGGTGAAAGCGAATAATAGTTAGCTAATTTTTTAAGAACCTCATGCTCTCTGACCATATCATGAGCCGATTTTGCTTTAGTACCCGTCGGTGGTCTCTTTAAAATAAATGAATCTTGATTATTGAAAAGGCGATAAGTTAAATTTGAAGCCCCGCTAGAAAATTGTTTGACATGTAAATATCGGCTTTTCATAAAGTCTGGCATATGAATTAACAGATAGGCTGCCAAACTTTTAATCGGTAATTTATCTGAGCCTCGACAGTCTTGAGCTAAATCAAAGTCTTGAACCCATTCAAAATTCGATTTACCTGTCATGATACATTCTCTAAAAATTGACCTATTACCTGTTCAATAAATTGGATATAGCTTTCACAGGCGGTGTTTTTTTGTTGATATTTTGTGTGTTTTACATACCAATTTTGCAGTAAGCTTTTTATCATCATGCTGGTTAAAAAAATATCTGATTGAGTAAATTGATTTTCTAGTTCGCCATGTTTAATTATTTTTTGTAAAAGAATTTCTGATTTAGCTTCATTACCTTTTGCCAATTGTTTGATAGAATGGCCTAGATGTTTGGTTTCCATAAAAGCAAAAAAGAACCAAGGCTGCAAGCACTCAGTAATAAAAATATGCCCTCGAACCAGTCTATTCAATTGTTGTTGACTTGATTGATATTTGTCGAGTTCGGTACCAATACAAAGATCAAACATGTGCGGCAGGAACTGATGGATCATTTCAGCTAATTGTCCTTTACTACCAATATAGGCATAAAGGCTGCCCATGCTAAATTGAGTTTCCTGACTTAAGTCACGCAAACTCATCAAGGCAAAACCTTTTTGATTGGAAAGTCGGAATGTTGCTTTAATAATGGTCTTTAATTTGCCCACCACAATTTTTTCTTTTTGTACTTTTATTTTGCCTTTGTGCAATTGATAAAAAGCCTGCCAAATCTGCTGATCGCTAATTGGCATACTTGATTTGAATAGAGCGAAGTCGTTTTCGCCTTGCCATTGTTTCATTTCAGCAAATTTCGGGCTACAACCATTTTATGTACTTCATCGGGTCCATCGTAAATTCGAGCGGCTCTTTCATGACGATAGAAATAAGCTAATATTTTATCATCGGTCATACCTAGTCCACCCAAACTTTGCAGCGCTTTGTCGATGACATTTTGCATCACATTGGCGGTATGGTATTTAATTATAGAGACGTCATTTTTAACTGACTCGAATCCAGTATTCTCAATTTTCCAAGCGGTTTGTAATACCAAGGTTCTAGCGGCTTCGATGTCTGCGGCAGATTCAGCAAGCCATTCTGGAATTTCAAAATTCATGATGGATCCCTTATTTGCGAGTAATTAAATGGGGTTGTTTTTTTATTAGCAATGGACTGATATTATTAAAACATTGTAGCTTTGCACTAATTGTTTCATCCTCTTGTAAATAATCTTGAGTTGATCTTTCCGTTGAGTTCCCGACCTTTATTCCCGATATGTTTATTTCAGTTACGCTGGCGTTATTGATGGTTAAATTCATATCGATAAAGGTGAGATCATCAAAACCCAAAATTGCTTGCATGGTGGCCGAAATTAAACCGCCGGATGTAACTAAGGCAATTTTCCTACGAGTACCGTGATCTTTACGAATTCTGTTTAATAAGTTAAGTGAGCGGTTGCGGAACAGTTTCCAAGATTCAAACGGACAACTCTCATCCTGTTGCCAAAGTGCAATCAATGCACGAAAAATTAATTCAAAATCTCGACCATTGGAAAACCATTTATTTTCAGAATAGATTTTTTGATGAAATTCTTCGGAAGTTTTCGCGAGTATCGGTAAATAATAATTCAACAAACTATCGCTATCGAATTCATCGGCGCCTATATCCAAAATCAATTTGCCAACAAATTGTTTAGATCGAGCCATTATTTGAGCTGTTTCGGTTTGTCGCGACATTTGTCCGTGGATGATCTCATCGAATTGAATGCCATGATCCAAAAAATATTCGCCTAGTGCCGCGGCCTGTTGACGGCCAATTTCGGAGAGTTGATCATAGTTTTCTGCACCAAGACTGGCCTGACCGTGACGAATGAGATAAATTTTGCTCATAGATAGGGAACTAAGTCTGATTATTCTGGATTGAAAAAAACAATTGATTGTCAACATCGGTAGATTACTCCAGTTGTTAGCAAAAAGTCAATAGTGAGCGATCGTTCGTTTTAATGCTCGCTGATTTGTAATATACTCACCAATCCTTGATCCTACTTTAATCAGTTAAAAACCGTATAATTCTGTAACCTACTGAAATCAAGGATAAAATCATGGCTTATCCGTTCAAACCAACTCACCCAGAGGGTGAATTGGCAACAAAGCCTAAAAAC
>Ga0256845_1000362_pt1 | contig 43511 bp, 38 predicted proteins | sample RiftiametaG_FD_189101 | JGI IMG/M metagenome (GOLD analysis project Ga0256845, IMG submission 189101) | Tube worm associated microbial communities from hydrothermal vent at the East Pacific Rise, Pacific Ocean - Riftia | ecosystem: Host-associated > Annelida > Integument > Unclassified ...
TGAAATGGTCGATATCCAGTATTACAAGCGACCACGGATGTTTTCTTGCTGAGAACCGCACATTCATATCCGGCAGTACTGACCTGTCGTTAAGACCCGTAAGAGGGTCGATCCCGGTTCCATTCATCCGCATATTCATCGATCTACCGGCTGTGTTTCTGAACGCATTGTTCCGCAGTCCCTTTGAAAATGTTGATATTTGTGTACCTACTGTAAAGCATATTTCATTCCAGAGACGAGAGCGGAATTATAGATGATAATATGGAGCTAACAGCAATTGCAGATGACCAAAACAGTAGGCAGACATGAAAATGCAGTACCGGCTGTTGTTATTTTCCGATGTTACGGTGTAGTATTGCGTGTGAAGCAGCACGTTTAAGGAGTACCATTTGTTTGAGTACAAAAGACCTTCAACATATCTGATCGGGCTTTCCCTTGTTCTTCTATGTCTTGGTTTTGTCATGGCTTACTACGTTCATACAACGGTTTCGAACTTGAAGTACGATGCAAAGATAATCAACGAAACCGGGGTTATCAGAGGCTCTATACAGAGGGTAACCAAACTGATCATTTCCCGTTCTCCTGAGTCTCCCGATGCAATACTCAACGATATCGGCGGGTTGTTCGATCATTTTATCTCTGAATGTGGCGGGAACAGGCACGGCGAAGTTCATGATGTTGTGTATCAGGGGATTGTGCAGCTGCAGGAGAAGTGGTACTCTCTGGAAATACTGCTAACGGAATTCAGAGATACTCCCTCAAGGCAACTTGAACTTAAAATAGTAGCGGAAAGTGAGTTGTGCTGGTCTGCGGCAGACTCGGTTGTTTTTGCCGCGCAGTCTGCAACAGAATGGAAGGTGGGGAGATTCAACCACTTCTACAGAATCCTCATACTGAATGCAGTTACCGCCATTCTGGTCATTCTTAATGTTGTTTTGTATGTGCGGAAAAAGCTGGAGTTTGAGTCATCCCATGACTCCGTCACCAACCTTTTAAACAGAAGATCCTACGACAGCACGATCAAATCTGAAATCGCTAGAAGCACCAGGTATCACTCGAAACTCTCTCTGATACTGTTTGATGTGGATAATTTCAAGCGAATTAACGATACCTTCGGGCACGGAGCTGGTGACAGGGTTCTGGCCGAGCTGGCACAGGAAGTAAGTAGCACCGTTCGGGCAACAGATGAGGTTTTCAGGGTAGGGGGAGACGAGTTTGCCGTAGTTTGCCCTGAAACAGAAGTCACAGGTGCATTTCAGCTGGCAGATAAGATCAGAAAAATAATACAGCAACGCTCTGCAGCATCCGGGATTGCCTGCACTGTAAGCCTCGGGGTTACAGAGTACCAGCCCGGAGTTTCACCAAAAGAATTCTATCGGAGGGCCGATCAGGCTCAGTATTTGGCAAAAAACAGTGGAAGAAACCGCGCAGAAATCTGGGGCTGACATCACCTGCTACTTTCTCTTGCCTTTTAATTTCGTCCAGGAATCTCTCAGTGTGATGGTTCTGTTGAAAACCATGTTCTTCGGGGTTGAATCTGGATCAATACAGAAGTAACCCCTTCGTTCAAACTGACATGTAAACCCCGGTTTTCTGTTCTTCATGTGGTCTTCCACCATGCAGTGAATTGCAGTATTCAGGGAATCGGGATTAAGAGAGGATGTGAAGTCTGTTCCGTTTTTGGTGTCCATGGGGTTTTCCGTGCTGAACAGACGATCGTAAAGCCGTACTTCCACAGGAAAACTGTGCCTGGCAGACACCCAGTGAAGAGTTCCCCTTACCTTTCTTCCGTCAGGGGCATTCCCGCCTTTTGTCTCAGGGTCGTAAGTACATCTGATTTCTGTGATTCTACCGTCATCGTTTTTGGTAATTCCGGTGCAGGTTACAAGGTATGCGTAGCGCAGTCTTACTTCTTTGCCCGGTGCCATTCTAAAGAATTTTTTCGGGGGATTTTCCATGAAATCGTCGCGTTCTATGTAGAGTTCTCCGGTAAAAGGTATGGGCCGAGTGCCGACAGATTTATCTTCAGGGTTCACCACGTAATTGAAATACTCTGTCTTGTCTTTGGGATAGTTTTCTATCACAAGTTTTACAGGGTCCAGAACAGACATAACTCTCGGGGCAGTTTTGTTAAGCTCTTCTCTTATGCTGTGTTCCAGAAGGGCAATGTCTACCGTGCTGTTTCTCTTTGCCAGGCCAATAACAGAGCAGAAGTTTCTGATAGCTGACGCAGGAACTCCTCTGCGGCGGAGCCCGCTGAGGGTTGGCATTCTGGGGTCATCCCATCCGCTTACATAGCGTTCTTCAACCAGTTTCCTGAGGTAGCGTTTGCTTACAACAGTGTAGCTGAGATTCAGTCTGGCGAACTCGATCTGTCTAGAGCGGAAGATATTCAGCTTCTCAAGATACCAGTCGTAAAGCGGACGGTTCACCTCGAATTCAAGAGTGCACAGGCTGTGTGTGATTCCTTCCGTTGAATCTTCCAGGCAGTGAGCAAAATCGTACATGGGGTAAATGCACCACTTGTTCCCGGTACGGTGGTGTGTTTTGTGCAGTATTCTGTACATTGCCGGGTCTCTGAGACACATGGTGGGGCTGGCCATATCTATTTTTGCCCTCAGTGTTCGGCTTCCCTCGGGGAAATCTCCCGCTTTCATTCTGCGAAACAGATTAAGGTTCTCATCTGCAGTTCTTTCTCTGTAGGGGCTGTTTCTGCCAGGTTCTGTAAGTGTGCCTCTGTAAGCTCTTACATCTTCTGAAGAGAGGTCACACACGTAAGCCAGACCCATGGTAATCAGCTGTTCAGCAAGAAGGTACATGCGATCAAAGTAATCTGAGGCGTAGTGAAGGCTGCTCCATGTGAAACCAAGCCATTTCACATCTTTTTTTATTGCCTCTACATATTCCACATCTTCTTTTACCGGGTTGGTGTCGTCAAATCTTAGATTGCACTTTCCGTTGTATTCCTCTGCAACACCGAAATTTGTGAAAATAGATTTTGCGTGGCCGATGTGCAGGTAGCCGTTGGGTTCCGGGGGAAACCTCGTAACGATCTCTGTGTGTTTTCCTGCAGCAAGATCAGCGTCAATTATCTCTCTGATGAAGTCTCTTGATTTTTCTTCCATATTATTCGTTCTCCTGTTGAATGATAATGCCAATCATAATCGAAATCAGCTGCAACCATCCATAACGCTTTGAACCATGCTTACAAATGCAATCCAGCTGTTTTTGAACTGGTCCAGGGGGCGTGAATCCAGTGTGCGCAGTTCAAGAGTCATTCCCTTTGTGTTCAGTCTTACATCGGTAAAAATAGTTGTAAAGTGATCCAGGAATTCTTCGAACGATGGCTTTGGGCGGATGCTTTCAAATGGTATGCCCCTCTGCAGTTCCAGAGCCCGAAGAGCAAAACATATCAGTTTCTCAAACAGTATATCGGAAGAGTTGATCTCATCTGACTTGCTGCACCGAAGACCGCACCGGGACGGGTCTGTTCTGTTCCAGATGTCTCTTCTGTGTTTACCCATTGCAAATCCACTCTTCCGGGAAAGAGTGCACATAAATGTCCACAGTTTTAGTAATTCGTCAAAGCAGGTCAGCGATGCATGGAGATGTATCGCCGCTGTTCCTTTCATCATTTCCCTGCCCCTGTCGCTGACAGTTCCCAAAAGAAGATGAAGATCGCGGTACCTTCCTTCTTCAAGAACCATAGGTGCATTCGCTCGGTGGGGTATGTAGGGCACCGGAATGTAGTTTACCGATGTGGAATTTCTTATACCTGTTACTGTTCTGCTTATGATTTTCAGAAGGTTATCGAATTTCACGGTAGAGCCATCTGCAAGGGGAGGGCTGCTGAATTCCAGCTGACCGCCGGGCTCAAAGGTAATGTACATGCCCTCAGCACAGATAATTTTCCCATTTCTATCATTGAAGCCGCAGGAATCCAGAGAGTTTTTAACCCTTTGAAAATCATGCTTCGAAAGGGGCTTTTCTGCTATCAGTTCGTACTCAAAACCGAACTCCCTTTTGTTTCTGCCTGCTGTTCTTCTCTGTACAAGAGAACGAAAATCATCGCAGTATCTCAAACCGATCCTTCCATGAATTCCCTGTACCACAGAGAAAAAACAACAATTGAGAATATCTGATCACCTGCTGAAACCATGGTTTCCGGCCCTACGCCTGCTTCTGTTACCTCAAGTGCCAGTTTCTTTACCGCTTCCCCGTTCAGAATACCCTGCCTTTCCATTTCATTTCCCAGGATGATTTCTGTTATGAACTCTGGAAGTACATTCCTTTTTGAAAACCAGTCTGCTACAGGTATTGTGAACGGTTTTTTAGGCCGCGTGGAAACGCGGGCAGGTAGTATGCCGTAGCGTTTGAACGATTCACGGCAGATATACTTTTCCTGACCTGCTTTCAGATTGATTTTAAGATCTACAGGCAGTGAAGCCGAGAATTCAGCGAGTCTGTAGTCTAGAAAAGGAGTTCTGGTTTCAAGGCTGTGTCTCATACTCAGTTTGTCCAGACGGAGGTTCACATAGTCTGGCAGCCTCGATTGAACTTCGATAGCCTGCATGGCCGAAACGGGGCTTATCCCGTCTGCAAGAGACAGCGGAACAAGCGATGCCATGTCAATATCAGGATTCCCCGACAGCCCGAGAAGAGTGGCTGTTTCCGAACTACTGAACAGCCTTTCAGATGCAATGTGTCTTGCCCAGTGGTTTTCTTCACCTGTGTTCAGCCTTGACACCAGCTCCGGGATCATGGAGAGAAGCCTTCTCTGCTCTCCTGCAGCAGCACGGGGATACTCAAGTGCAGCGGCCTCTACGAGAAATTTCCTGTAACCGGCAAATATTTCATCGGCACCTTCACCGGACAGAACCACCTTCAACCTCTGTCCGGCAAGGGAGCTGACCTGATCGGTTGGAACCATGGTGCCCAGGGAAACAGGTTCTTCAACCGACCTGATTATTCCAGGCAGTTCTGCAAGCTGGTCGCTTACGCAGTTTTGCTTTATCCACTCAGCTCGACTGAACCGGTTTGCCGTGAGAGACAGGAATTCCTTAACATCATTTGTTTCGTCGTACCCGCTTTCACCGAAGCCTATTGTGAAAAGTTTTATAGAGGGTTTGTGCATGGCAGCAACTGTAGCAACAGCAGAAGAATCAATTCCACCTGAAACAAAGCTTCCAACTTCCACATCACTTCGAAGCCTTATTCTTACTGCATCGGTGAAAAGACGGTGAAATTCTGTTGAAGCGTCGTGCAGAGAAATACTCCGCTGTTTTTTCGGGAATTTCCATTCCCAGTACCTCTTCGTTTCGAATGCACCTGTTTTCGTGTCGAGAACAAGAATGGATGCGGGGGGCAGTTTGTACACATTTCTGAACATGGTCTGTTCTCCTGGAATGTACCTGTAGGTGAAAAAAACAGGCAGAAGAGACCTGTTCAATTCGCGGCTGAACCCTGGTACTCCCAGAAGAGGCTTAACTTCACTTGCAAAGAAGAAACCATCCTGTGTTTCCGTGTAGTAAACAGGTTTGATCCCGAATCTGTCACGGAAGAGAATGAGTTTGTTTTTCGCCGGATCATGAATAACACCCGCGAACATACCGTTCAGACTGTTTGGAAAGTGTTCTCCCATGTGTCTGTAAGCGTTAAGTGCAACTTCCATATCTCCTGAAGTACTGTAGCTCTGGGATGGAAGCTCACCTTTCAGTTCAATGTAGTTGTATATCTCGCCATTGCAGGCTATTGCCGTGTTGTCGACAGGGGAAACAATAGGCTGCATACCTGTGGTAAGGTCGAGAATAGACAGCCTTACGAATCCAATCCCCACAGTGCTGCGGATAAGAACTGCCGAATCATCCGGTCCCCTGTGTTTCTGCATGTTCCCCATGGCCTGGAGAACTGCAGTTCCATGTTCTTCCCCCAGTGAAGCCGATACGTAACCGCTGAATCCGCACATCTGAACCTCCCGTGGCTGAAAAATAACGAACAGCGGAATAATTTCCAATTAAGCATGTAGGAAATTACAATACGGCTTTCGTCTTTCGCAGCAGGGCTGAACATGATATGTTTCCCCTATTGAACAGCTCGGTTTTCAAGGTTATCCGGTGTACAAATGATCCATTCCTGCGCAACGACGGGTAAGGAATTTCCATGAGCATTTTGTTCATATTGATAGTGAGAAGTTCAGAAAGCTCTGTTCCTGTGTCTGCTCTTGCATCCCCAACTTCGGTACTGCTTTTTGTGGCAGGGGTTGTGTGGTGAACTTTCCTTCCTGCTTTACCAGCCGGGAACCGCCGGATATGAGAATCTTTCTTGCAGACTCCGTGCTCCGGATTGCACCGGAAGAAACTGATGGAAACTGGTATTTTAACCTGGCGTCAATTCCGTTGTGGCTTACAGGAGATACGACACTGGTGATGGTTTTTGAAGGGCAGCTCACCTTCTGCGGAAGAAACCTTTCTTTTGAGAGGGCGCTGCGAACAGGGGTGGCAAAGGCGAATTACCTGAATTAGCCGGTGTTTCTGCCTTGTGATCCTCGTGGATCTGCAGAGTTGTTCTTCGTACAGGAGGTGATTTTGAAAGTTACAGTTGTCGGTGCCGGGCTTGCAGGAAGTGAGGCTGCACTTCAGCTTGCAGATGCTGGTATTGAAGTGATTCTGTGCGAAATGAGGCCGGGCAGAATGACGCCGGCCCACACCACAGGTCTGCCTGCAGAGCTTGTTTGTTCCAACTCTCTACGCTCTGATCTTCTTCGAAATGCTCCGGGGCTGCTGAAAGAGGAGCTCCGTAGAAGCGGGTCTTATCTTATGAAGGCTGCAGACAGATGCAGGGTTCCGGCAGGTGGGGCTTTAGCGGTAGATAGGAATGAGTTCAGCAGAACTGTAAAGGGAATGCTTGATGAGCAAAAACTGATACAGCAGAAGGAACAGGAGGTAACAGAGATTCCCACAGGGTCTGTAATTATTGCAGCAGGCCCCCTTGCCTCTTCAGCTCTGGCAGAAGCTGTTGCCGGGCTTGCCGGCAAAGAATCCCTGTATTTTTATGATGCCATAGCGCCAGTGGTCGACTTTCAGTCGATAAACATGGATCGCGCTTTCTTTCAGAACCGCTACGAAGTTGGCGAACACGCAGACTACCTGAACTGTCCTTTTACAGAGGAAGAGTATTTCAATTTCATTCACGAACTCAAAACTGCTGACAGGGTGTCTGCCCGTAGTTTTGAAAAGGAGATTCACTTTCAGGGATGTATGCCTGTTGAAGCCATTGCAGACAGCGGAGAGATGTCTCTGGCCTTTGGACCCATGAAACCTGTTGGGCTGGTTCACCCAATAACTGGGCAGAAGTATTTTGCCGTTGTACAGTTGCGAATGGAAAACAGGGCTGGAACTGCATGGAACCTGGTGGGGTTCCAGACAAAGCTGACCTATCCTGAGCAAAATAGGGTTTTCAGAATGATACCGGGCCTTGAGAAGGCAGAATTTATCCGTCTGGGATCCATGCACAGGAATACTTTTATTAACGGCCCGGCATTGCTCGATGACAGAATGCGTTTCGAAGCGGATAAGAGAATCATGTTCGCCGGTCAGATCACCGGTATAGAAGGCTACATAGAGTCAATAGCTTCAGGATTTCTGGCAGGAAAGCTGATGGGAGGTCTGGAAGCAATGCCCCCGGCGGAAACCGCACTGGGAGCTTTACTTCGGTATCCAACTGAAAATTCTGCAGACAACTACCAGCCGTCAAATATTAACTACGGTCTTTTCCCCCCAATGAAGAAAAAAGTTTCCGGCGGAAGGCGCGTAAGGCGAGAGATGCTTGCAGAGAGAGCTCTTGTGAAGCTTGAACAGTGGTTGTCAGCTACTCTGCCGGCGAACAAACGCTCGCATACCAGCAACAAGGAAAACAAGGATAAATGAAGCCAGTACAAAGCTGTCAGGATGGTAAGTTCCTGCAGTTGGGCAGGCAAGAAGAACTGCAGCAGGGTAGTTTGTAAATACACCCAGGCCAAGCAGGTTCTTTGTGTGTGCCGGTTCCGCCAGCTGTACCAGCCAGAGTATGCCGAACACGGTTCTGCCGGCGAATTTCAGGTACTGCTCGGTGGTAAGGTAGATCAGGGAGATTGAAACAGCCGTAAGAGGCAATACAATCCAGAACTGCCATGGTGGCGGTGCTGCCGCTGCAAACGCTGATACTGATGAAACAGCTGCTGCCCCCGCCGCTGGAACAGACCATTCGGCAAAGCGAACCATGTTCGTTTTACCACCTCTGTTAATTATGTTCAGAACACCTTTTCTTTCTCTGGAATCACTCCATCCCGTTAGCATGAATACCACAGGAAGCAGAACAAAAAGTGATACAAATTCCGCTGCGGTTTTTTCCGGAGAGGAGATGATCAGAATGCTTACCGCTGCAAGCCCCGCCAGCCATAGCCTGCTTTGCATATTTACTGCCCGCTTCCACATCATTCCTGCTGTGAAGATGATTATCTGCAAGATCAGAACCCTTCCTCTCCATCAAACAGGTCGACCGGTAGATACGAGTCATCCGGGGGCGCGAACATGTTCAGCAGAGTTCCGGGAGGTACAGGAGCCAGGCGAAGTTCAACAACAGCTCGGGAATTGGCGCGGGCAGTAAGCATGATCTGCGTTATTGCGTGTATGGTATCAGAGTGCGTGAACTTGTAGATGCCTTTTGTATGAACAAGATTTCTTATTCCATCAATGTTCTCAAGCTGTTTTCTGGGAAGTGACGGGTAAAAAGAGACTGTGATTTCCGCTCCGCCAAGTGAGATGGCAGCCAGCTCGGAGTGCCTCACTATTCTGCTGATACCGCTTCTGTCGCACAGGGCAATACGCTCTACTCCATAGGGTATCTGCCCCAGGGAAGAAGCCCTGAAAACCACAGTATTCCCCACCTCTGAAAAAGTTTTGAGTTTCGCGTGAAGTGAGTCGTGAACAGGGCAGTCTACAACCAGAAGTATTGGTGAATTGGCCATTGCTATTGCAAGCGAAGTTCTCTGAATTTCTGAAGATGATAGCTTTTCCACAGCTGTACCTGCAAGTTCATTGAGATCAAGCCAGCCCAGAAGCTGGTCTGTGAGCTCTGATGTTTCCTTTCTGCTCTTACCGCTTCCGGTGACAGCCAGGTTTATGCACCCCCGAACGGTCATTTCCGGAGGAGCATCCAGCTTGTCTGATATGTACCCTGTGGCAGCTTTGCCCTTTCGGGAGGTTGCAGGAGACATATCAAACCCGGTAACAACTTTCCCCACAGGCGGAGACATCAGTCCGGCAGCGTAAAGGGAAAGAGTTTTCGCTGCAGAGTTCTCATCTCCGAGAAGCGCTGCCATGGTTCCCGCAAGTACCGCGAAGTCGATCGAAAGAGGCAGACCCTTTTTCAGAGCAACACCGAGAAATTTCAGCAGTACTTTGGGCGGCTGCTTCATAGCTTTTTATCTGTTCAGCTTAGCGCTCAGGCTCCGGTCTGCTGCTTCAAGTGCTTTGACTACACCCATGCCGCTTCTTCCGGAAGTTATCGGTGTGCTTCCAGTCTCGATACACCTGAGGAATTCCTCCATTTCCGAATGCAGCGGCTCAAACGAATCTATTCTGGGGCTTATGATATCTCCGGTTCTGTAGGAGAGCTGGTACTCGCCGAATGTTGTCGGTTCCAGAATATCTACGCCCTTGTCGAATATCTTTATTTTCTCGTAGGGCTCGGTGTCATCGTAGATAAGCATTTTTCTGCTTCCTACTATAACTGTTTTACGCAGTTTTGACGGAGCGAGCCAGGCAACCTGAACATTAGCAGTAGCACCGCTGGGGAAGCCCAGATTGATGAATGCCACATCAGGTATTCCTTTGAGAACGTAATCGTGACCGAATGCCTCCACAAAGCTTGGTTCTTCATCAAGCCAGTAAAAAAGCATTGAAAAGTCATGTGGCGCCAAATCCCAGATAACAGAAACATCTTTCTGATGCAGCCCCAGATTAACTCTGTTGCTTGTTATAAATCTGATGTCTCCCAGTTCCCTGCTGTCAAGTATCTGCTTGATTTTCAGAACCGGAGGTGAAAACAGAAATGTATGGCCAACCATTGTAACCAGGCCGTTGTTCTCTGCGTACTGCACCATTTCCTCTGCTTTTTTCGTATCTTCAGCAAACGGTTTTTCAACAAAGACATGTTTCCCTGCCTTCATGGCTTCCATTGCCAGCGGGTAGTGGGTGGAAACACTTGTTGCAATTATCACTCCGTCAATTTCAGAGTCATTAAAAATATCTTCTGCATTGAGAGTTTTCCTACAGGCAGGAAATCTTTCGGCAATTCTGTTTAAACGCCCCGGATCCTTGTCGCATATTACAATGGTGTCGCTTCTTCTGTTGGCAACGATATTCCTTAAAAGATTTGGACCCCAGTAACCGAGCCCTATCACTCCGATGTTGGCCATTTCTACCTCCGGATTTTATTGAACCTTACGCAACCCATGGCTGAAAGCTACAACAAATGAAATCAATGGTAAAGAGAGAGTTCCCGTTGGGTACTTCTTCATGTGGAAAAATGCCGGTAGATGATGTGTCATTTCGACACAGTATTTTTGCATCTGAGCTTTGGTAGTATGTTTATATGTAAGTACTAATTGTATCAAGTTCTTTCTCGTGGCCGGGCTCTTGCTAATGCACTGGGTAAAGGAGGAAAACATGACACTTGAAAAACTAACAATTAAGGCAAGGGAAGCGGTTACAGAGGCTGTTAACATGGCGTCGTCTGCTGGTAATCCTGAGGTTACTCCTCTGCACCTTCTCTCGGCACTGGTTGGAGATGATTCCGGAACCATCCCCGGGGTGATGAACCGCCTTGGCATATCATTTCCCACCCTTACAGATGCCATTGGACACGCTCTTGGCAACCTTCCAAGGTCTTCCGGCGGGGCTCAGCCAGCCATGTCAAGACTGTCTGCCAATGTTCTCAAAGCTGCGGAGAAGGCTTCAGAGGGCATGAAGGATGATTTTGTTGCCAGCGAACATCTGTTCCTGGGAATCCTGTCCAGAGGTGGGCAGGTGTCGGAACTTCTCCAGAGTGCGGGTATTACCGAGCAGAACTTTCTTGAGGCTCTGTCTGAAATACGAGGTTCCTCAAGGGTGACAAGTGAGAATGCTGAGGACAGCTACGAGGCCCTTAAGAAATACACAAAAGATCTTACTGCTCTTGCGCGGCAGCAGAAGCTCGATCCTGTGATAGGGCGAGACGATGAGATAATGCGCTCAATGCAGATTCTTTGCCGAAGGAGGAAGAACAACCCTGTTCTTATCGGAGAACCCGGTGTTGGCAAGACTGCGATAGCTGAAGGTCTGGCAGGAAGAATTGCTGAAGGGGATGTTCCGGAGAATCTGAAGAACAAGAGCCTTATGGCTCTGGATATGGGTTCTCTTATAGCCGGGGCGAAGTTCCGTGGAGAGTTCGAGGAAAGACTCAAAGCAGTTCTTTCAGAGATATCTGCCAGCGAAGGCAGGGTGATTCTGTTTATAGATGAGATGCATACCCTTGTGGGTGCCGGTGCGGCCCAGGGGGCTGTGGATGCTGCAAACATGCTAAAACCGGCACTTGCCAGGGGAGAGCTTCACTGCATAGGTGCGACAACTCTGAACGAATACAGAAAGTACATAGAAAAAGACGCGGCACTTGAAAGGCGGTTTCAGCCAGTTCTGGTTGATCCCCCTTCGGTGGAGGACACAATCAATATTCTGCGGGGTATACGGGAAAAGTATGAAGTACACCATGGAATTCATATACAGGACCCGGCACTTATTGCCGCCGCAACATTGAGTGACAGGTACATTTCAGACAGATTCCTTCCAGACAAGGCGATCGATCTTGTAGATGAAGCTGCAAGTCGTCTTCGAATAGAGATAGACAGTATGCCCGCGGAAGTTGATGCCCTTAAGAGACAGATCACAAGGCTTGAAATTGCCCGGGAAGGTTTGAAAAGGGAGCGTGACAGAGCTTCGAAGAGCAAACTTAGCGAGTTAAAAAAGGAGATAGCCGACCTCAGGGAAGAGTACTCTGCTCTTGAGGTTAGGTGGAAAAATGAGAGGGAGGCTATCAACAGAACCCGTGAGCTTTCAAGGAAGCTGGATGACCTCAGAATTCAGGAGAAGAAAGCAGAGAGAGCGGGCGATCTCTCTGAGGTTGCCCGAATAAGGTATGGGGATCTCAGAACTACTGAGGAGGAACTTGAGGTTGCCAGAAAGGAGCTGGCTGTTCTTCAGGAAAATGGAGCGATGCTTACAGAAGAAATAACTGCTGAACAGATTGCTGCAGTTGTTTCCAGGTGGACAGGCATTCCTGTTTCAAGGATGTTGGAAGGCGAGCGTGAGCGTCTTCTGCATATGGAGGAGGGATTGAGGAAGACCGTAGTTGGCCAGGATGAGGCCATCAGTGCGGTATCAAAGGCTGTAAGAAGAGCAAGAGCCGGGGTTCAAGACCCGGATCGTCCGCTGGGCAGTTTCATCTTTATGGGACCTACAGGAGTTGGAAAAACAGAGTTGGCAAAGAGCCTTGCAGACTTCCTGTTTGACAGCCCGGAGGCAATGGTTCGGGTAGATATGAGCGAGTTCATGGAGAAGCATTCAGTGTCCCGGCTGATAGGTGCCCCTCCCGGTTACGTTGGTTACGATGAGGGTGGTTACCTTACCGAAGCCATACGAAGGAAACCCTACTCTGTTGTTCTGTTCGATGAGATTGAGAAAGCTCACCCCGATGTGTTCAACGTGTTTCTTCAGATACTTGATGACGGAAGGCTTACAGACGGACAGGGCAGAACGGTAGATTTCCGAAACTCGGTGCTTATTATGACTTCAAACCTGGGAAGCGACTGGATTGGAACTGTGGGAAGAGACCTTGATCCAGACGAGAGAAAACGAAGAGCCATGCAGGAGCTTGAAGCCAGGTTCCGTCCGGAGTTTCTTAATCGGATAGATGAGGTTATTGTTTTTCATTCACTTACAAGGGAACAGATTCGCGGTATTGTTGCAATTCAGATACACAGACTGAATGCAATTCTTAAGAGTCGGAACCTGTCACTTACCGCTTCAGAAAGAGCTCTTGATCTTCTTGCAGAGCTGGGTTACGATCCGGCATACGGAGCAAGGCCGCTTAAAAGGGTTGTCCAGCTGGAGGTTCAGAACAGGCTGGCAGAGGCCATTCTTAAGGGTGAAATCTCTGAGGGAAGCACTGTCAGGATAGATGTTGATGGAGATGAGCTGGTGTTCGTTCCCGAGTAACAGATACCGTTAGAATCCGCCTGGAGAAATCTCCAGGCGGATTGCGTCTTGCAGCCGGCTTGACCCTGCCTGCATATTCCCTTCAATCAGAGGGGAACATTTGTTAATCAACATACCTTTTCCGCGGGGAAGTTCTGTAAAAAAACTCTTTCTTTTTTTAGCAGGGTTGGTTCTTCTTGTTGCGTTCGCGCTTTATGCCAATTCCAGCTTCAGGATGGAAGGACCGGCCGATAAAGCGGTTCAACTGCTGGTACTGGTTCCGGGAGTTATTGCCGTTTCATTCTCTGCATCACAGTTGAAGAGTGATCCTGTGCGCAGGTTGATTTCTGTTATCGGGTCTATTCCCGCTGCAGCGTTTCTTGCGGCTGTTTTTGCAGTGGTTTTGCTTTTTACCATGTTCATGGCTGCTGGCCCCCTTCAGTGTATTCCCAAGGGCGGTGACGAAGCCGCCTATCTTTTCCAAAGCAGAATTTTTGCGTCAGGCCACGCTGCAGCACCTGTACCGGAAGTCAGAAGCCCCCGGGACCTTTTCCCTTTCCGTCACTTTATTTTCCGGGAAGGGCGTTGGTTCGTAATGTACACACCCATGCATGCTATTCTCATGGCTCCATTTACGGCGGTTGGTCTTTCATACATTATGGGGCCGCTTGAGTCCGTTATCTCTCTTCTTGGAGCATTTCTTCTCTTCAGAAGGCTTGCCGGGGAGACTGTTGCAAGAACGGGACTGCTTGTGATGACTCTTTCCCCGTTTTTTCTTTTTATGAGTTCAAGTCATATGGCACACAATACAAACCTTCTGTTTGTAACATGGGCACTGTATGCTCTTGTGAAAGGTGTTCAGGAGAAGGGCGTACTGCTACAGCTGTTAGCTGGTTTTCTTCTGGGGCTTGCTCTTAACACAAAACCTTACCCTATAATACCATGGTCAATTACTGTAGCTCTGGTTTTGTTTACAAGGCTGGGAAAAGGGGCCATTCCTGTTCTTTTAAGAGTTGCGGCAGGAGCGCTGTTACCAGTGGGTTTTTTCCTGCTCGCAAACAGGTATTACACAGGAGATATGTTCAGTCCGGCATACAATCTGGCGCGGGGAGGCGAAATAATAGGATTTGGAGAAAACAAAGCCTGGTTTCCAGAATATGGGGATCATGCCCACACTCCACTTCGTGGTCTTATGAACATTCTTAAACAGGCAGGTACTGGCAGTACCATTCTTCTGGGCTGGCCTTTCCTGTCGCTTCTACCTGCTGCTGCTGTGATTCTTGACAGAAAAGTACTAAGAAGAACCTGGCCTCTTTACACCTCAGTTCTTATGATTGTGCCATTCATGTTTATTCATTACTCGGCTTCTATTGACTACGGTCCCCGGCATTATTACACGGTTTTGCCAGCTTTTGCTCTTCTTACTGCAGCAGGCTTTCGCGTTCTTTTCAGAAAGTGGGGAAAGCGGGTTTCTGTGACTGTTGTAGGGTTGTTCATCGTTTCGACCTTGCTGGTTTATATTCCAGATGGTATCAGGTTAAGAAGCGGATCCTGGCAGTCGATTGATTCTGTACCGGTTGAACTTGCAAGGCAGGAGGTGTCATTACCTGCTGTTGTGTTCATGGAAGCAAGCGAACATGGTTACCCCAACATCATGAGCGGGCTTCTGGCCACAGACCCCTTTCTCAATGGTGATATCATATTCTGTGCTCATCAGACTACCCGGGAAGATATGGAACATCTGCAGGGTATATTCAGTGATAGATACGGCTATCTCTTCTATATGAGAGGAGAGAATGCCTTTCTGGAACAGTGGACTTCAGGACTGTCTGATGCTCTCGTACCTGAAAGAAATCAAAGACCAGAGTGGGCTCCGGTAAACCTTCCGGAAGCGGGAAAATAAGACGTAATATTTAACAGTGTTCTACTTCAGAATTTCACACATGTAAATGGTGGTATGAAACCTGTATCAGGTTTGTTTCCTTACGCGTAGAAGAGTGTATTGACCGGTCTTATCTTTGCAGGTATGTTCCTCCGATTATGGGTTTAGGTGGAGTCCAATGCGGTATATCTGGTGTTGGTATGATGACTTAGGAAGAATGGTGTGTTGATGATTACCCTGAAGAGATTACAGAATGTTTCAAGCACAAGGCTGCGCTGGATTCTGCATGCATGCAGGTATTTTAATGGACGAAGCCCGTTGTATCCCCGATTCGTGCAGTTGCTTCTTACATACAAATGCAATGCGAATTGCTCTTTCTGCTACCAGGCTCCGCAGAAAAAAAGCATTCCCGATATGACGCTCAGCGATGCAAAAACAATTGAGAACAACATAAGGAAATCATTTACTTTCAGACCGTTGATACACTTGTTTGGTGGTGAACCAACGGTGAACCCGGAGTTTGAAGAGATACTCAGGTTTTTTTCCGATTCCGGGTACAGGGTTTCCATGACCACCAATGGCCTAAATATTTTAGAACACAAAAAGGCCATTGTACAGGCAGCAGGTTTTCGGGAAATTCATGTTTCGCTGAATGACATGAATCATTCCAGGGTGCTGGATGCGCTTGAGAAGTTGCGAGCTGAAGATGCAGATAATCGTCTATACATTACGTTGAATTGCCCGATAACAAAGCAGAATCAGCATGAGCTTGTCAATATAGTAAAAATATACGAAAATTCGGAAGCAGATTGTCTTGCTTTCCAGCACAGAGCGTTTATATGGTACAGCGGTTTTGTAGAAATGGATCACAAAGCAATAAGAGAACAGTACGACATTATTAGAAAACGCAAGAATGGGATAGATGTGATAATCCGGCCAAAAATACCTTCCAGCGAGATAAAAGATTATTATACGGACAAAATATATCCATTCGATAAAAATCAGTGCTACTTCCCCTGGTTTGTTTTGTTTATACAGCCTGATGGAACAGTTGTCCCATGCGACGAACTAGACATCTATCTTGGAAATGCAAAGACAGATGATCTGAAGAAAGTGTGGAATAACCCAGAATATGTGAAGTTCAGAAAGAGTATTATAAAGCGGGGAATCTCGCATCCAATATGCAATAGGTGTGATCACCGGGAGTATTAGTGAATACCAAGATGTATACAATCGTTATACCAGCGTTGAATGAAGAAAAAACGGTGGGTATATGTGTTACCAAGGCACTGCAGGCAATGCGTGATCTTGGTGTAGCAGGAGAGGTTATTGTTGCAGACAACGGTTCTACAGATAAAACTATTGATGTGGCAACAGCAGCAGGGGCAAAGGTTGTAGAGGTTGAGGAGAAGGGATACGGAGCTGCGTACAGGCAGGGGATTCCCCACGCTTCAGGAGAGTATATCATCATCGGTGATGCTGATGATTCATACAGTTTTGAGGAAATTGCTCCTTTCATACGGAAACTTGATGAAGGGTATGAATTTATTATTGGGAACAGGTTTAAGGGGAAAATAGAAAAAGGAGCTATGCCATGGCTTCACCGGTACCTGGGGACTCCAGTGCTGACCGGAATAATGAATCTGTTTTTCAAAGCGGGAATTGGTGATACTAACTGCGGTATGAGGGCTTTCACTCGAGCTGCCTTTGAAAAAATGAAGCTCAAAACTTCTGGTATGGAATTTGCGACAGAGATGGTAATCAAAGCGGCAGCTACAGACATGCGCATGTGCGAGATACCCTGTAATCTTTACCGTGACAAGAGAGATCATGCTCCCCATCTAAACACCTGGAGAGACGGGTGGAGATATCTGAGATTTATGTTGTTGTTCGCGCCGTTGTGGACATATTTTGTACCAGGTATGGTTCTGGTGAGTACAGGAGTTTTGGGAATGCTTGTTTTGTTTGTCAGGGATTTCGCAATGCCCCAGTTCCTCGCTGATGTTGTTAAAAACAAGTATTTCTCGCTAAACATGATTCCCCTCCTGGTTGGAAGTCAGATTCTTTCTTTCGGTATAATTGCTCAGAGTCTGTGTTACAGGGAATACTACAGAAATGCAAACAAAAGGCTGTCCCGGTTGCTGGAAAGGTTCAGGCTTGAGAAATGGCTGGGTTACAGTTTGATAACAATGACTGCAGGCGTGCTGATGTTTTTGTACCTGATCGTAACGAACTACACCGGTACAGGATTTATTGTGTCGGATATACTGAGAAACGATATCAGCGTAGTCGCAACCTCTGTTATTATTCTCAGTACACAAATATTCTACACAGCATTTGTTCTTAGCATAAACAGGTTGAAAATAGTGTAGTGTATGCAGAACAAACACACTGATCAACAATACAACAGGGCAGCAGAAGAGTCCCGTGTAGAATTCTACAAAAGGTGGGTGGCTGCGGCAGGCTCGTATTTCAGGTGGCAGGCGCAGCTGGTGTCAGGTTACGTTGGGGAAAGAATTGCTGATATCGGGTGCGGGCTTGGCAGTTTTGCAGATATATACAGTCAGAAGGAGGTCTTTCTGGCTTTTGACAGTGATGAGTCTGTGCGGGAAGAGTTGAAAAAGAAGAACAACACAGGAAATTTCGTGATGGCCCAATTCGGAGACATATGCAATGATAAGTCTGTTCAGGAGCTTATTGAAAACAGGATAGATACGGTTATTTGCTTTAACACCCTGGAACACATTGCAGATGACAGACGTGCTGTGGTGAATATAGTGAAGGGCGTTAAAAAGGGTGGGCATATCTGCATAATAGTGCCTGCGTTGCAGTTCATATACGGTACACTTGACATGTTTGATGGTCACTACAGAAGGTACTCAAAAAAAGAACTGCTTAAACTGGTTGAAAATCTGCCTGTAAATGTGGAGAAACTGCATTACATGAACATGATTGGCAGTTTCGGATGGTTTTTGAAGGGAAGGGTTATCCGGGAAAAAGAGTATAGAAGCGAGAACTTCAAAATTAATGCGGCTCTTGTGCCGGTAATATCTGTTTTAGAACGGTGGGTGCCCCCCCTGTTTGGTTTGTCACTCGTGTTTATTCTAAGAAAATTGTAGTCTGTTTTTATATCCGACGCTGTGACTTTTCATTACAAGAAGATATAGTCTCCTGAATCAGCAGTTGATCACAGGGAGGGGAGTCATGGATCGATACGGTTGTTTTGAAGTAAGAACTACCTGCAGAAGCTGTGGTAGTTCGATTGTTGTTAACGGGCCATGCCGATTGATTACGTACACTTCATGTTTCAAACAGACAGATATAGCAGACACAGTTGCGGGTTTTCTTAACGATTTTGAAGAAGAATACGAAGGGTTCGATGATGGTCAGGGTGGAACCCTTATGGGTGGCGACGGAACCTTCGAATACGGATACTGGCGACTTTCCCCCCCGATGTTCTTCCTGCATGGCACCTGTGAAGATTCCTGAAAACGAAGTAAGCAATTCCGTAAAGTGCCAGAAGTGCGGTAAAGAGCACTATGTTTCACCAGTACCAGAGTGGCTGAAACACAGTGTTCCATCTGCAGAGATCATAGTAACGGCTCAGCCGGTTTCAGATAGAAATGGGGTCGTGCTGAAACTCAACGAAGGCTCTTTGAAACCAATTGTGATGACCTGCCCGCAGTGTTCCGGAGCTCTCACAGTTTCAGATGGAAGTGAGAGAATACAGAATTGCACCTACTGCAATACGGAAGTGTATGTGCCCGACGCAATCTGGCAGAAGCTCCACCCCGCAAACAAGACAGTGGAATGGTTTGTGGGCTTTTCCGGGAAGAACAAGGTTCAGTTGCAGGCGGCAAGGCGGGCAAAGGATTTAATTGAAGAGAAAGAGTTTCTAAGGGGCTGGAAACCAGGAAGTGCGCGCAGAAGAGTAAAATACAAACCTGTTCTTGCTGCTGTTGCAGCACTGGTTTGTCAACAGATGGCATAAAAAACTGGCTAAGTTGAGAATAGACTGGAACGGTGTTGGTGTTCATCTGGTTTCCGGTTCCCCAGGTTTTATGGATATTGAAGGTGGGTACCTGCCGGCAGTGGATGTGGAGCCGCTGCTGGAAGATATGATTGTGCTTGCCTCTGGCGTGGAAGCTGTGGCATCGGGAAAGCAGTTTGAATCACCGGAATAGCTGAAGCCGCTTTCAGCTTAACTCCCGCCTCCTGAGGAACATAGACATACACATGAAGACCCGATATATTCGCGTCTAAAACAATCTGCGCCTATGGATGGAGGAACGATTGTATGTTTAAGAAGCTCTTGCCGGAGTTACTTGTTCTTGCCTTGTTTCTAACAGGTGATTTGTTCTGGGATGGGTATGCATCAGCCGCATCAGGGGTGGCGGCCGGGCTTCTGGCCTATATCATTCTTGCTGTGTTCAAAAAAAGCCGACCGGGACTGATTGTTGAAGGGCTCGTTTTCGGTGGCATTACCGCTCTCGGCGAAGCTGTGAACTATCCCGGTGGAACACTGATTCTCATGGAGCTTGTGTTTGCTGTTGTTCTGCTGGTGTCTGTGCTTGCAGGAGGGGATATCATCTCCCATATGACCGGAGGGATTGGCAGAGGGCTTTTTTCCCGCAGGCAGTCTCAGATACTGAGTACAACACTGGGAGCCGCTTTCTTTCTCCATTCTGCTGTCTGCACTGCTCTGGCCCTGGCCGGGAAGCTTGAATGGTGGAGCGGGGGTATTCTGTTTGCTGCCGTGTATTTGTTAAGTCTCCGCGCAAGCCGGTCAAAGATGAAAAAAGCCCTGCTGGAAACCGTTCCACTTCTTGTTAAGGAACAAGACGGCGTTTATTGTGTTGAGAAGCTGGGCGCGATATCTGGAAGAGTCAGGCTGCCAGAGGAAGCAGGTATCGTTTTCACAGTGGAGATAGTTTCGATTCACACAGAGCAGCACGAGTTTCTAAAGCAGCTTGAAACGATTGCTACCGGGCTTGGAAAACCTGGTATCGTACTGAAGAACTGGCCTGGTGATGAAATCGAACCGGAGATGCGAGGCTATACACAGACCGGGGAGAACTGGAGAAAACGTCTGGGGTAGATCCGCTACATAATGCAGCAATTTCTGTTCTTTTCTGATGGTACCTGGCACAGGTGCAAGGTGGCTGAAAAATGCCTGTTTTGGCCTAGTAGAGCTTGACTTTCTGTCAGGTGAATGCCATTGTACAATTCATTGGTGTTTACGGATATCATATACTAATTGTATGTTACGCTATATAAACTTAGCAAGGAGGTCTCTCGTTGGCCGATGTTAAATATCCTCGAGTAGAGGTGAATCCGGACAAGTGCAAGGGGTGTGGATTGTGTATTGCTTCCTGTCCAAAGCATGTGCTTGTTGCATCGCCGAAACTGAATTCCAAGGGTTATCACTATGCCGAATATGTCGGCAGCGGCTGTATCGGATGCGGTAATTGTTTTTACTCCTGTCCTGAACCTGATGCCATAACCGTTTACATGAAGAACTATCAGCCGGAAAAGGAGGCATAGCATGGCTAGAATGCTCATGAAAGGAAACTATGCCGCAGTGTACGGGGCGGCAATGGCAGGGTGTACTGCTTACTACGGATACCCCATAACACCTGCCAGTGAGATTGCGGAATCTGCAGCGAAGCTTTTACCGAAACTTGGAAGAACGTTTCTACAGTCAGAAAGTGAAGTTGCAGCAATTAACATGGTTTACGGAGCTGCCGGAAGCGGGCAGAGAGTTATGACAGGCAGTTCAGGCCCGGGAATAAGCTTGAAATCGGAAGGCATATCCTACTGCGCGGGAGCCGCTCTTCCGTGTGTAATTGTGGATATTATGCGTGGAGGACCCGGTCTTGGAAACATTGGTCCGGAGCAGAGTGATTACAACCAGGTTGTAAAAGGCGGAGGGCACGGTAACTACCGCAACATTGTTGTAGCTCCAAGCAGCTGCCAGGAGATGTGTGATTTTACCATGCTTGCTTTTGAACTTGCCGATAAGTACAGGAATCCGGTGTTTGTTCTTACAGACGGTGTTATTGGGCAGATGATGGAGTCTGTAACCATCCCTGAACCGGTAAAAGAACTTCCGGATAAAAGCGAATGGGCTGTTTTCGGGAGTCCGTTGAATAAAAATCTTATTAACTCAATTTACATCGACCACGATGATCTTGAGGAATGGAACATGTTTCTTCACAGAAAGTATCAGGCCGTTAAGGAAAATGAAGTGCGGTTTGAAGAGTACATGATGGACGATGCAGAGATTGCTGTAGTCGGTTATGGCTCAGTGAGCCGTGTTCTGAGAACGGCGGTTGATACAGCCAGAGCAAATGGTATTAAACTCGGTCTTTTCCGTCCAATAACGCTGTTCCCTTTCCCTGAAAAGCAAATAGCTTCTCTTCCTGAACGCGGTATCAAGCATGTTCTTACAGTTGAACTTTCAACCGGCCAGTTGGTGGACGATGTGAATCTTGCGCTGGCTGGAGCCATTAAGAGTGATCTGTTCTTCCGCCTTGGCGGAAATGTGCCATCGGCGGATGAAGTTCTGAACCAAATCTCCGAGCTTTACGGGGAGGTAAAATAATGGCGAAAACAATGCTCAGAAAACCAAAAGGTTTCATGGATATTTACAAGCATAAGCCAGGCGCCGAGAAAGACAGAACTCACTACTGTCCCGGCTGTGGTCACGGTGTTCTTCACAAATTGATTGCAGAGGCACTTGAAGATCTGGATCTGATTGATGACACTATTCTTATCAGTCCAGTAGGTTGCAGTGTTTTTGCATACTACTATTTTAACACCGGCAATTTTCAGGTTGCGCACGGTAGGGCTCCTGCCGTTGCTACTGCTGTAAGCAGGGCCAATCCCGACAAGGTTGTTATAAGCTATCAGGGTGATGGTGATCTTGCCGCCATCGGCGGAAACAACATTCTTCAGGCTGCAAACAGAGGAGAGAACATCGCGGTTTTCTTCGTGAACAATGCCATCTATGGAATGACTGGAGGGCAGATGGCTCCCACCACTCTTGAGGGGCAGATTACTACCACAACCCCGTATGGCAGGGATCTGAACGCCGATGGTTATCCCATGAAAATGAGTGAAGTTCTCAGTGCTCTCGAAGCACCTAACTACATAGAGAGAGTTTCTCTTCATGACGCGGCTCATATCAGGAAAACGCGCAATGCAGTTCGAAAAGCCCTGAAGAACGCAAAAGAGAGGAAGGGTTTCCAGTTTGTGGAAGTTCTTTCCGCCTGTCCCAGCGGCTGGAAGATAGACCCTGTCAAGAGTATGAAATGGATTGAAGAAAAGATGCTGCCTATGTTTCCGCTGGGGGTTTACAAGGATCTTGGCGAGGATGCAAGAATAACAACACGTCCTGTTCCTGAAATGGATCCCACTGCCGTCTGGGAAAAACTCGGGATATCAGCCGAGAAAGATGTAGATCTTCCCAGAGGAGATGTGGCGGAACACTACAAAAAGATGTCTATCAGGGTGGCCGGTTTCGGCGGTCAGGGTATTATGGTAACAGGGCAGACCCTCGCCAGTGTGGCGCTTGAGTATGGCTACAATGTATCATGGCTTCCCAGTTACGGCCCTGAAATGCGTGGAGGAACAGCAAATTGTTCCGTGAATATTCAGGATGGTATTATTGGTGCCGCTGAAGCGGTAAGACCCAACATGGTTCTTGCCATGAACAGACCCAGCCTTGAAAAATTTGAGCTGGACCTGGAAACAGGTGGAACGCTTATCTACAACAGCACACTGATAGATATTAAACCCACAAGGTCAGATATCAGGATCTTTGCCGTGCCTATAACTGGGATCGCAGACGATCTTGGCAACACCAGAGTGCAGAGTCTTGTTAATGTAGGAGCCTACGCTGCTATTACCGACATGTTTAAAGTTGAAGATGTAATTTCTCTTCTTCCAAAGCTTTTCAAAGGAAAAAGTGAGTCTATCATCGACTTGAACGCAAAGGCTGTAAAAGCCGGTTTTGAGTATGTGAAGGAGAACTTCTAGACCAGTTTTTCGGAGCCCCTCTTCAGTAATGGAGAGGGGCTTTCCGTGTGTGCGCCGGGCATGGCGCGTAGCGTCAATAAGCGGCGCTGTTAATCGGCAAGCGAAAACAACCAGTTTGTAATCCACGGGTGTCCCTGTCGCAGCGCACAGATGGCAGTGCTTGTAGCACGGCAGTTTGTGGCAGACGGACGGCGATGGGTTGTAGACATGGACTTGGAAAAGTTTTTTGACCGTGTTAATCAAGACATCCTGATGTTGAGGGTAGCCAGAAGAGTCAAAGACAAGGAGGTGCTTCGACTAATCCGCAGATACCTTCAGGCAGGGATGATGGAAGATGGGGTTGTGTCATCACGACATGAAGGTATCCCGCAGGGTGGTTCGCTGTCTCCACTCCTGTCCAACATCCTGCTGGATGAACTGGATAAGGAGTCGGTTCAACGACTCAAGAGCAGTCTTATAAAATGCTTTCACAGGGGACGGGGTCGCAATCTCAAACAATTCAACAGAGAAGACCTGAATCCAAAACTGCGGGGTTGGTTCAATTACTTTTCACTGGCAGAGGTTAAGAACCTTTTCGAGGAACTCGACAGGTGGGTAAGCAGACATCTGCGTAACATACTGTGGCGACAGTTGAAACGGCCTCGATTTCGTGTGAAGAAACTGATAAAGCGAGGACTTAGCCGGGATAGAGCGAGGCAAGGTGATTACAACGGGCATGGCCCGTGGTTTAACAGCGGCGCCTCGCATATGAACCTGGCTTTTCGCAAGGGATTCTTTAACAACATGGGCTTGTACTCACTGCTTGAAGAAATGCTGCTTAGAAAAGCAACTTAGGAAGTGCCGAATACGGAAACGTACGTTCGGTGCTGTGGTAGGCGGCTGTAGCAATGCTACCGCCTATCCGATGGTGTTTGTCGACCCTTTCCCTGGCTGCCATTTGAGCAAGAAGCTCTACTTTGCACTTTGTTGTTCTCGCTGGATTGTTTCCGGGCGTTATGTATCTGTGTATTTTGTGTGTACAAACGTAGCAGTCAAGGCTTTTTTATGCGGAAAGAAAAGAGTATTATCAGGTGTGCGGAGTTTCCAATAATTATATTCTGGAGGTCGAAATGAAGTGTCCGGCGCTCTTCTTATTTTCCGTTCTGCTTGTTCTGTCTTTGACTGCATACGGTTACGGATACCCTGGTGCCATGGGGCAGGGCAGTATCATGCCAGGTATTGACGCAGTCTCCCACGGTTTTGGCGGTGTTGTGTCTGTGAATGTCGGGAGTATTAATCTGTTTGGAAATCCTGCGGAATTAATCAGTTACAACCCGTTGGTATCCGCATCTATTGGGCCGCTGATTTTAAAACAGATAGTTGACGATGGAATGGGCAAACACACACTTACCTATGCCGGTGCCGGTGCCTCCAGTTTTCAGGCAGGGCTCAGCGCTGGTTCTGCCGAGATTGCACTGGGGATTGCCAAGGTCAGAGACTACACCTATACAGGGGAACGCTTCTTTTCAGAGTCCAGTCCTGATACTACTATAGCCGGGTTTGAGAACCTTACAGTTACCGGGGGTGTGTGGGAAGCAGCAACAGGCGCTGCGACAACTCTTGCTGGAAAAGTAAACATAGGGGCTTCAGCCGGGTACCGAATGGGTGATATCAATTACGATTATTACTGGCATCATTTCTCAGAGTCTATTTCTGATTCGTCAGCATCATGGGGCAGGGAAGAGGGAGAGTTTTCATGGAGGGCCGGAGTTTCCGTGGCAGCTGGTGAAACGGTTACTGTTGGTTCGGTATATGCATCGCAGACTGAAAACTGTCCATCAAGTATTGCTGCAGGGGTTTGCGTTGGAAATATCGCCGCATATTCGCCGGGTTTCGGCCTCGAAGCAAGAGTTTACGACATGCCGGATGGAACTGCCTGGTCTGCCAATGTATTCGGAGGAATCCACCCGGACCACAATCTGTATTTCAGGGGGGGATCTGTTCTTTCATCTACCGGTGGAGCTGATTCCAAGGTTTCTCTTGGAATCAGCATGGGTGCGACGATAGAACTTGGGAAAACAGATTTGAGTGCGGCTTTTAACTATGGTTCCGAGACAAGAGACAGCAGTGTATTTGGTTTTCCACAGGTACAGACAGTGTCTGATGTAGTAACGGCTTTTACCGTCGGAGCCAGTATAGAACTCTAATACCGATCAGGAGAAACAATGAGAACCTTGGCAATTTACACATTGCTGGTCGGCGTATTTGCCACCAGCGCGTTTTCGTTCGGGTACTACGATTCCATAACAAGGGGAACTATGATTCAGGGGCTGTCTCCAGCAACAACATCTCTGGGTTCCGTTCGTGCTCTGGGGGTTCAAGAGCCAGTAGGTGTGTTTTTTAATCCTGCCCAGACGGCTGCTCTTCCATTCGGAGTTCAGCTCACCTGTTCTTCCATACAGTGGTCAGAGTCGGTTATCCAGACTGATGTTGAAAAAATGGTAAGAACATATCTCACACACGACAACGGTGCTGCCGCGATTGTTTATCCGGCTGGCATATTTGTTGTCGGGGCTGGAATTGCAAAGGTTGGGGAGTTCGGTTACGAGGGGTCACACACTGTTTACGATGATCCGGATGATCCCGAAATTGGTGTGGCAGTGCTGTATGCAGACGGGGTACAGTGGGAGACGCTGGGAAGTGTGTCTGCCATGATCACAGACAAGATGTCAGCAGGGATTTCTGCAGGAATGAGAACTGTTCACGCAGACTATGCCTACATTTTCAACAGCCATGAGTATCTGATTCCAGACTCGTCATCGGTCTGGTCAGTTGACGATCGGGAATTTGCATGGCACGCAGGCATTGCACTGGACGGTGAAATGTTTGATTCCGGTATTTCGTATTCTTCTGAAACCGACTATATGGATGATATCATTGCGTTTGGAGCAAGTGCTCTGGCTCCTCACTTGAAGAATACCACAGTTGGGCTTGAGGCTCAAATTGCCTCACCTCTGGACCACAACAGATTCGTAGGAGATATGTTTGTAAAAATGCCTTTCAACACTAAGCTGAATGCCCTGGTTTCGGTGAGTTTTGATGACAACCGTGTTGCCAGCAGGGCTGGCCTTGGCTTCGGGCTTGGTTTTGATCTTCGTCTTGGGCGATTTGATTTAGCGGTAGGGCTGCTGAACAGATTCAAGTCAAGAAAAAACACAGCATTCCCAAACGAGCAGTCTGACAGGGTTGATGATTCTTTTACAATGCTTACCCTGGGTGTTTCCAGCTTCTTCGGTAATCCATAGGTAATGTCCTCCGGAACAAGCTCCTGGGCAAGACTAACGTTTGAACCATCTTCGGGAGACTTGAAAGTTGACGGGGATCTGTTTGCCGTTCTTGGTATCAATGCCGACAAACTCGTGCAATCATCGGATCCGTTCAGCTTGCTGCCGAACTCTGTGGCCAGGGGGCTTATTGAAGGGGAAGAGATAATCAGAGATAACGGTCTGGTTGTTATTCCCGGGAAGTCCGGCGTCAGCAACACTGTAACACTGATAACCGAGCAGACTGTCGATTACGATCTGGTTTCGGATATGGCTGGCGGTGTTGTTGGGTTTACTCCCGACGGTACTATTGTTCAGTGGAATATGCGGATGACACTGCTCTTCGGTCCCAGAGAAAAGGATGTTGAGGGAAGAAATGCATCAGAAATACTGCCCAGCCCTGTTCTTTACGACTGGGACAGTGTAATTTCATCAGCTCACCTTGGGCACGAGGTGCGTGTCGAGTTTAAACCATCCAGCGAAAAGAGGGTTGAGGGAGTTCTTAGCAGGGGAGGACCGGGAGTTGTAGGGCTGTTTCGGGATTCCACCGAGAGTTTTAGAACCAGCAAGCGGCTTCGCGCGTTGAACAGGCTCAACCAGGCGTATCTTCAGTCTACGGGAACCGGTTTGCTGCTGCTGGACAGCAGATTAAGAGTGCTTCTTTCCAACACAGGTTTTACCAAAATAACTGGTAACAGAGGATCACTGATCGGTCTTCAACTGCATGACATCCTGTCTGAGGATTCTTACAGATGGGTTCACGATGCTTCAGAGCATCTGTTTGCAGAGGAGAGTGCCGAGCAGTCGGGAATTGTATCATTTACAAACAGAGACGGAAGAGAAGTAACTTTCCGTCAGACGCTGAGAGCTGTTAGAAATGAAACAAACCAGGCTTTGAATTTCGTATGTCTGTTCGAAGATGAAACAGATATAACTCGTTACCGGGATGAGGTTGACTATCTCAGAAAGAACCTTCTTGGTATTTCCAGGATATCCGATAAAATACTTAAGTCGGAAACTGGTTTCGCAGAGGGTTTGTGTGAAGAGATACTGCGGATAACCCACTCCAGTGCTGTCGCGCTGTTTTCCTACGATGCATTTGAAACTGTAAGGCTGGCTGGCAGTGCAGGCAGCTGGCCAAAGGGTTTTCCTGCAGATGAGTTGGGAAAGTTCGGATTTCCAGCCTTTGTCTGGAGTGCAGACAAGCAGTACAAAGTGACTTCTGCAGAGCTGGGAAAGCTAGCCGGTCATTTCAATTCGTGTACAGTATTGCCTGTGGGAACTGGTATTTTAAATCAGGGGTATCTTGTTCTTGCAGACTCTGTTCTTTTTGTTGCAGACACAGAACTGTTTGAAACAGTTTCGTCTCTGGTAAAAATACAGAACGATTTAGTTTCAGAGAAAGCTGCCAGGTTCGCCGCAGAGAAACACCTTGAGCTGAACGAAGGATTTGCCGAAACTCTGCTGGACGGAATACCCCTTCCCCTGGCAATTATTGGAATGGATGGAAGAATAGTTCACTGGAATCATGTGATAGAGAATGTGTGCGGTGTTACAGCAGCAGAAGTTAATACCTACGATATCAACAATCTGATAGACCCTGACAGGTCGGGTTTTACCCTGGACTCCCGTGCTTCCGCCTGCAGTCAGAGCAACAGAGATACTTCATGTGTGTGGGCGGTGAAAAGGGAGGATGGAACCGAATCTGCAGTGTACAGGTGGAATGTCTCTATTGTAGACGAATCTACAGGATACCGTGGCGAGCCTGCTTTTCTTGTTGCCGGTGTTCCCTGGAGCAGCAAAGTTGCTCCAGTAGAGAGTAGAGAATGGTACAACCTGAACGGTAACGACCTGCTTGATAGAGTAATACAGCTTTTCTTAGCCGGAACCAGCGCGGACAAACTGAAAACGCTTGCTGGTGTGTGTTTTTCCGTCAGTGGTGGTGGAATACTGGAATTCAGCGCAGGCGGTAGGCCTGTGGCGGTGTTTCCACGCGAAGCTGAAAATCAGAAAGATAACCAGCTGGATTTCTGTTCTTCTGCGGTAATTGATGAAACAGAGTACCAGATTGCGTCCAGCAGCAATATCAGCCGGGAAACGCTTGACAAGGCTGTGGAACTGCTTTTACTGAAGCATGGCAGTGCGGTGGACACAGAGTATACCGCAAAGCGCGTAGCATTGGAAATCACAGGGTATTCAACCGGTTTGTCTGATTATCTTGAGCAGTATTCCTCTGTTGCTATAGAGCAGAACAATGCCATTCTGCATGTGATGGATAATGATGATCCACTGGCGGGTTTTGCCAGGACAATGCTGTACTCCAACGAAACAGCATCCAGGGTTACCCATGTTCTGGGGCTTACATTGCAGGTAAATCAGGCAGTTTTTTCTGAAGAATACCCCGACAGATTCCTTGGCAGGCTTCACGGTGTTTTTGCCGAAAAAGGGCTCAGACCCCCTTCGCTGTCCATCGAAGACAAGATCCCTCCGGTTACCATAAAAACAGAAGTTCTTCTGAAGTGTTTCGCGCTTCTTTGCCAGCTTGCAGTACAGGATGGTATCGTTTCATTCAATGTGATAAAAGCAGAGAACAGCCACAGCAGGCAGGAAGTTCTTCTTACTCTGCTGGGGTTGAACGATTCACTCAGGAAACTGCCCAGCGACAAGATCAGGAACCGTTTGGAGTCGGGCAGGTTTAATTCTGAAACGGAAGCCGCATTAATATTTAGGATACTTGAGGCTGCCGGCTGTTCTCTGTCATCTGCAAAAGACGGAACTCTTGTATTTACTCTGTATTCATTCCGCTGACAGCAGGTCTTGTTTTGTATATTTCGCGTAACATTTACTGGAGGCCTGATAATGAGTACGTACAATTTTAAGGAACTTGAAAAAAAGTGGTCTCCCGTCTGGGAGAAACTGAACCTATACAGAACCGGGGATGATCCGGAGAAAAGCAATTTTTACTGTTTAGACTACTTTCCGTATCCTTCAGGGGCCGGCCTTTCTGTGGGGCATTGCAGAAACTACATTCCTACAGATGTTATCTGTCGCAAGAAAAGGATGGACGGGCACAACGTGCTGCATCCCATGGGATGGGATGCCTTCGGCCAGCCTGCCGAAGAGTATGCCATAAAAACCGGAGTGCACCCGGCGGAAGTAACCAGGATCAACACGGAAAACTACAAAAGACAGACGAAACTGTTCGAAGCCGGTTACGACTGGAGCCGGGAAATCAATTCAAGCCATCCGGATTATTACAGATGGACTCAGTACTTTTTCCTTCTTCTTTTTGACAGAGGGCTTGCATACCAGTCGGACAACTATCAGATGTACTGCCCCAGCTGCAGAATAGTTTTGTCCAATGAAGAGTCTGCAGGAGGAATCTGCTGGCGCTGCAGCGGAGAGGTTGTAAAGAAAAAACTGCCCCAGTGGTACTTCAGAATCACAGATTACGCAGACAGGCTTCTGGATGACCTTGACGATATTGACTGGCCGGAAAACATCAAGGCCATGCAGAGAAACTGGATCGGCCGTTCACATGGAGCAGAGGTGGTGTTTTCTGTAGACACTGAAAGAAATGGAACTGTAGTTCTTCCTGTTTACACCACAAGGATCGACACAATTTTCGGTGCCACATTCTGCGTTCTTGCACCGGAGCATCCTGATCTGCTTAACATCGTAACCGACAAGTACAGAAGCGATGTGGAACACTACATCAAAGCTTCCAGCTCAAAGACAGACCTTCAGCGTCTCGTGGCCAGCGAGAAAGAAAAAACCGGTGTTTTCACAGGGGCATGGGCGGTGAATCCATTCAATGGAGAAAAAATACCCGTGTGGACAGCTGATTATGTGCTTTCCGGGTATGGAACCGCAGCAATAATGGCAGTTCCTGCTCACGATGAGCGAGACCATGCTTTCGCAAAAAAATACAGTCTTCCTGTTATTGAAGTTGTAGCACCCGGCGGGGTAGCCCAGGGTGTTGAGGATGCTGCAACAGTTGCTGATGGAGAGCTGATCAACAGCGGTCAGTTCACCGGCCTAAGCTCTGAGGAGTCCCGGAAAGTTATGGCAGATCACGCTGTTAAAAACGGTTTCGGTAAAGCGGAGACCCGGTACAGACTCAGAGACTGGCTGGTGAGCCGTCAGAGGTACTGGGGTGCACCTATTCCCATAATACACTGTGACAGGTGCGGTGCAGTACCGGACAGGAATCTGCCTGTGGTTCTTCCCGATGTGGAATCGTACGAGCCTGATGATTCAGGTCGATCTCCTCTGGCATCTCAGGAAGCGTGGGTAAACACCACCTGCCCCAGGTGCGGGGCACCGGCAAAGCGTGAAACAAGTACCATGGCGGGATTTGCCTGTTCCAGCTGGTATTTCCTTCGGTTTGTTTCGCCGCACTTCAGTGAAGGTCCCTTCGATCCGGAAGAGGTAAAAAAGTGGCTTCCAGTTGATCTTTACGTTGGAGGGGCAGAGCATGCTGTGATGCACCTGATCTACGCCAGATTTTGGACAAAGGTGATGTACGACGCAGGCATGCTGAACTTCACAGAGCCTTTTACCAGCCTCAAAAATCAGGGAATGCTTATAAGCTACGACCATCAGAAAATGTCTAAGAGCAAAGGTAATGTCATCACGCCGGACGAGATGGTTGTGAAGTACGGTGCAGATGCTCTGAGGCTTTATATCATTTTTATGGGGCCGTTCGAAGCAGAGATTGAATGGAACGAGGAAGGTCTTGCCGGTACTTACCGATTTGTGAAGCGGGTATGGAATCTGTTCCTTGAAACCGCAGAGCTGGAAGACGCTGAGTTCGACGAAGCTTTTGACAGAGAACTTCGGTATGAGCTGGCACGAACTGTGAAGAAAGTTACACAGGATATAGACAGTTTTCAGTTCAACACAGGTGTTGCGGCAATGATGGAATTTCTTAATTTCCTGTCTGTAAACAGAGGCAGTGCATCCTCTGCAAAAGCTACATGGAGGAAAGCTCAGAGAGAGTTTCTTTCCATACTTGCTCCTGTGGCTCCTTTTGTTTCCGAGGAGTTGTGGCATGCTCTGGGGTTCCCGGGGGAAACAGTGCACAAGCAGCCATGGCCTCAGTGGAACGAACAGGATCTGGTAAAAGACACAGTTGAGATAGTGGTTCAGATAAAGGGAAAAATACGGGATCGCATATCTGTTCCGGCAGGTGCTTCAAAACAGCAGATCGAAGAGATTGCGCTGGGCAGAGACAAGATAAAGAAATACCTGAACGGAGCAGTTCCACGGAGAGTAATAGTTGTTCCCGGCAGACTGGTTAACATCATATGATAGGAGAATCATGGCAAAGCAGTACGATGCCCAACCGGCAATGAACATCGAGACAGACAGAGTTTACAAAGTAAATATTGAGACAGACAAAGGAACGATAAGCCTTGATCTGTTTCCTGAATATGCACCTTTAACGGTAAACAACTTTGTGACGCTGGCAAAAGACGGTTTTTACGACGGTGTAACCTTTCATCGTGTAATCAGCAATTTTATGATACAGGGCGGAGATCCAACTGGAACCGGTATGGGCGGTCCAGGTTACAATTTTAAAGACGAGTTTTCCGACAACCCTCTTACGCACGAAACCGGTTCCCTATCCATGGCCAATGCCGGGCCTGGCACAAATGGAAGCCAATTCTTTATCACACACAGCCCCCAGCCTCATCTTAATGGGAAGCACACGGTGTTCGGAAAGGTAACTTCCGGGCAGGATGTAGTGGACAGAATTGCCCAGGGTGATGTGATGCTTAAGGTTACAGTAGAAAAGTAGTTTCTGGCAGTATCCGGCAGGGGAGGGTGTACATCCCTTCCCTGTTGTTTTTTGCAGGTAATTGCAGGTTACTCCTGAAGAACAGGGGGGGCTATGCTTGCATTCACTCGCAGTGTTGGTCTTGTCGGAATAAGTGCTTTTCAAGTAGATGTTGAGGTAGATTTAACAAGGGGTCTTCCAACATTCACCATAGTCGGTCTTCCAGACAGTGCTGTAAAAGAATCCCGCGAAAGGGTTCAGGCTGCAATCGGTAACACGGGTTTTTCCCTCCCTTCAAAGAAGCTAACAATTAACCTGGCTCCAGCAGGTCGAAAAAAGGAAGGGGCTGCCTTCGATCTTCCTATTGCCGTTGGGCTTCTGGCAGCTTCAGGCTTTGTTTCCAGGGAAAGGGCTGCCAGATACGCCTACCTTGCCGAGCTTGCTCTTGATGGCTCTCTCCGCCCTGTAAAGGGTGTACTGCCAATGGCCGCAGGGTTGAACGGGCAGGGTATCGATGGCTTTATTGTTCCGGCGGCAAATGCAGGCGAGGCGGTAATAGCTTCTCCTGTTCCGGTTTACCCGGCAGACAATCTCGAGCAGGTATCTCTTTTCCTTCAGGGCTTAAATAATCTTAAGGAATCCGCCGAGGCAGAAACACTCGGCAGCTCACAACCGGCAATCGCTGATTTTTCAGAAGTACGGGGGCAGCAGCAGGCTAAACGGGCACTGGAAATAGCCGCAGCCGGCGGTCACAATGTTCTTATGATAGGCCCGCCGGGTTCCGGTAAAACCATGCTCTCCGCCCGTCTTCCCGGTATTCTTCCCCCTATGTCCCGCGAGGAAGCGGTTGAAACAACCAAGGTTTACAGTGTTGCAGGTCTTTTACCAGAGGGTCAGGCTCTTATTACCCGTCGTCCGTTCCGTGCCCCCCATCACACGGTATCCACACCTGGTCTCGCCGGCGGCGGCACGAATCCCCGTCCCGGCGAGGTGAGCCTGGCCCACAACGGAGTTCTTTTTCTTGATGAGTTTCCGGAGTTCAAAAGAGGGGCTCTTGAGGTAATGCGTCAGCCAATGGAATCCGGCAAGGTTGTTATTTCCAGAGCTGCAGCCAGTGTAGAGCTGCCGGCACGGTTCATGCTTGTGGCAGCAATGAATCCGTGCCCATGCGGTTACCTTACCCATCCCACAAAAGCCTGCAACTGCACGGCTTCGCAGGTTCAGCGCTATCTGGGCAGAATCTCCGGCCCTCTTCTCGACAGAATAGACATACATCTGGAAGTTCTCCCAGTGCCTCGTAGCGAGCTTAGCGATCCCGTTTCCTCCGGGGAAACCAGTGCGGTTATCCGAAACAGGGTTGTAGAGGCAAGAAAAGTGCAGACGCAGCGATTTAAGTCCAGCCCAGGTGTACACTGCAATGCCCACATGACCAGTACCCTTACCAGAAGGTACTGTGTACTGAATTCTGCAGCAAGAAAGCTTCTTGATACAGCAGCAGCCAGGTTCGGGCTATCCGCCAGAGGCTATTACAGAACTCTCCGTGTGGCCAGAACCATCGCCGATCTCCAGGGCGAGGAAACAGTACAAAGCAGCCACATAGCCGAGGCCGTTCAGTACCGCGCACTAGAGAAAGACTACTGGGTATAAGTCACCATACAGAAACCAACTTCCTGGCACGGCTTGGTAATCTTGGTGAAGCGCTCTGACATCTAGCAGGAGTAATCATTTTTACCCGAAATATTAAGAGCCTGGCAGAATGCTGGTCGTAGCCAGGCTGAGACAGCAGAGCGGATGGGAACCAAAGCTTCAGCAGTGACAAGAGTGGAACCTTTATTTAGCAGCGGCAAGCATTCACCACCGCTTTCTACACTGAAGAAATATGCCAATGCCTTTAACTATCACCTGGAAATCAAGCTTGTAGCAAATAGTTAAGCAACTGTCGCTCAATATTCTTTTGCTCGGATTATTAAGAGGATTATCTGCGCCTGAACAGGTCTCGGGAACGCTCTGAATAACCAGAACAGTACTTACCAGCCAGGAAAGCTGCTGTTGCTTCTGGTTGATTTAGTTGCTGGTGTTTTTTCCATTACAAATCCATGCCCATAAGATCGAATCCAATCACAGTCCAGGCCCCAACCGAAGTGTTTTCCTTTATTGCCGGCAACCACCTGCTATTTCTAGCCGACGACACAGCCGCAGAATCAATAATTTCAACGCCACAACTATTCATCAAGAAAACATTGTCTGCAACAGTACCATCATTTTTCACATACACCCATACAAAAGGCCTGTAGGAATATCCATCGTATATAGGCTCTTGCAACATCTTCATTGAGCAAAGTCCTGGTAGTTCGATGCAAATGGCAGTTGTATCTACAGACATATATCTTGGTGGGCCTGTTTCAGTACTTTTTTGTTTTTCGTGAGAATTCTCAGAGTTTACTGAAATCCTGGAAAGAAAGAGCAAGGAGTCTTCCATTTGTATGTCAATAAATTCAAGTGTAAAAATTCTTTCTCCCAATACAATTCGATTAGAAGATATTTCCTGGTTCCAATATCTTATTCCCCGATAAATACTTTCTTGTTGAACACTTTCCTGTTCAAGGTATGAAAATACGAGGGATACATTTTTTGAAGCATTGCAATACACTTCTGGATATTCGCCTGAGGTTAACTCAAATAGCATTAGATTTCCTAGCAACTCTTCAACTTTAGTCAAATCCATCCCTGTTTGAATACCATTCACGCCGTGGTATCTGGGAGAATAAACCCTGATAAATGAGATATCTGCTAAATCAATATCCCCTTCAAGAACTTCTTCGGAAAACTTACCGGAAAAATACACTCCCATATCCCACACTATGTCCAATTGCGGTTTCCCATCATCAAGAATACTAGTGACCGGATATTTCCATCCAATAACTGGGGATACCCAGGTGTCACGTATCTCATAATGAGCATATAGATTGGATATACCCTGGCGATCAGTAAATAAATTGATAGAGCCAACTGCATAGCCAGGCAAAATAAGGACATGACGATTATCATGCATTTCTAGCCTTGATTGGTCTAGCCTTGATTGGCAACTGGTAACAATAAAGGCACAGACGGCAAGTGCAGAATACAAATTGTATTTTCTCATTTTCCAGTATCTCCCGACAACGATAACGGAATCGAACTCACCTGTTGGTCGACTTGCCCAGGGCACCTATTGTGCAAGACCACCTGGTTGACTACGTTCAGTACACCATAACTAGACCGGATGCAGCGAGTGATTATATGGCGTTCCCCTGCACACCTATAGCTCAGAATCTGCCTGCCCTTTTCCAACAACAAACTTGCCCGTAAAATATCTCTTCCGGATTTGCCCAACATCCTCACTCCAGTGTTCAAACCCAAAATTCTTGATTCGGCAGAGATTGTAGACTTTCATGTTATGTGGATACATTGAAGCGCCGTCAGCTGTAGGTGCGAGAAAAGCACACGGGAAATCATCGCAATCACAGCAAAACTCCACGCCCTTGGCTTTCGCGCAATCTAAAGTTACACATCCCTCTGGCAGGAAATGGTAATGCTTCCCATCCTGTTGACGGCACCCCTTACAAGGGACATTATCCTTTGAAACACCCATTTTCTCATGGATCCATTCAGCCAGATCGTTAGTTAAATTGTCCACATAAATATCGCAATTGAAGCAGTCCAGGCCACATGGTGCCGTTAAAGCTTTCTTGTCTACCATAGTTTCTCCTTTTGGTAAACCAGGACTGTCGGTTACCCGACAGCCCCTCAGATATCCCTGCGTGCAATACTATCGCACAAGGCTCCTCGGTGTTATTCGCTCCGTACAAAATCAGCTAAAGCATCCAACTATTCGGGGCTCGGGTATCTGAAAATGCTTCAGCATCTCGCTGAACCCGCTCCAGTTGCAACTCTTGCGCTGACTTCGCCGGCTTAACCACTCGAACACTATCCTGCATACCTTAAGGTAGTATACCTTCAACATATGGCTGTTGCCAGAGACACCGTAATAATTCCAGTGTCCAAGCAGCTTCTGTCGCAGTTTCTTCATTATGACTGGGGTTCTGTACCTGTTCTGTTCATCGGTTCCGCCACAGGCGCAGCACTCGATACGGGCTGCTGGTTAGGCTTCGCCCGATAAAGACTTACTGCTTCTTTCCGATAGCTCATTCTATAAGAATCACCAAGCTCAGCTTGGTGCACTGCATCCAGCGTAACCAGCGACACGAACCTGTGCCTCAGTGGCGGGAAATCGGTAATTCATCACATGCATACCTTTGCGGAGCGGCGGGAGATGCTGTGGGTTGTGAAGTTTGCCGGTGTAGGTAGAAGAGTGGGTGTGCATGCACTCAGACACAGCTTTTCAACCCTTCTGATGATCTTGGGCGTTGACCTGTGCGAGATACAGAAGTTGCAGGAGCACAAGAACCTGGAGGCAGCGAGGCTTAACATTAACATTGCAAAAAGTTACCGGGAGCTGTGAAAAGCCCTTTAGACAGGCTTTAATGGGTTTAGGTTGTGGGTATGAGAATCTGGGGCGGGGAATTGGCTGTTTACTTTTTTTCAGGGTACATTCCTTTGTTTTAAGTATGATATTGCGGTAGCAACTTTGTATTTTATACATCGGGAATAGGAGGTGCAATGCCGTATTTCAGCGTGCTTACAGTAAGTGACAGTTGCAGCAGGGGAGCCAGAGAAGATGGCAGTGGTTCTGCGATTATCCGCCTTATGGAGGAGGCTGGTTATACCAGGGTAGATTACAGGATAACTGAAGACGGGGTCGAGCCAGTGTCTCATTTCATTAGAGAGATGTGTACACAGGATGTTGACCTTCTGCTCACGACCGGCGGAACCGGTTTCAGCCCCCGCGACTTCACCCCTGAAGCTACAGACCAAGCCTGCAGCAGAAAGGTTCCAGGCATTCCCGAGATGCTCAGATACCGTTCAAGTAAAAAGGTGAAGTCTGCGTGGCTCAGCCGGGGAACTGCCGGGATCAGAGGAAACACCCTTGTTGTTAACCTTCCAGGCAGTGTGAAAGCTGTTACTGAGTGTGTTGAGTTTCTTCTTCCTGTACTTCCCCATGCTCTGGAAGTTCTGCACGGCTCTGTAGACCGCTGCGGAGGTTGATTGCAGCTGTGTCTTGACAGGTGTTGCTTCGTTTGTTAGACTGTTTCGTGAAACCTTGAGTTCCGTGCGTCTGTATTCAGCAAAGGTGAGTGTTATGAGGGCATGTTGTTTTTTGCTGCTGGTCTGTGGTGTGGCTCTGTGTGAAGTGGTTCAGTTGGATGCCACCCAGGATGCCATGATATGGGAGGCGAATCCCGGGTTAAACTACGGTAATTCTTTTATTTCTTCGTCTTATGAATCTGGATGGGCTCCATCTCTGATTCAGTTCGATGTTTCTTCGTATGCAGGGGTAACGCTTAACAGTGCAACACTCGAAATGTACTGTTACTCTACATTTACTGTTCCTGACACCGTGAATGTAGTTTACAGGCTTACTTCCGCGTGGAGTGAGGGAAATGTGTGCTGGAGCAACGCCCCTGATCCGGATTCCACTCTGTCGGCTACATTTCCCAAACCACCTGCCAACTCCTGGATATCATGCGACGTTACGGCACTGGTGGAAACATGGCTGAACGGCAGTTTTACCAACAATGGTTTAGTTTTTGGCAGGGTGAACCCTGGAAATGGTGGTGTGGATATACGAAGCAGGGAGTTCGGCAACCAGACATACCGCCCCAGGCTGGTGCTTGACTTTGTTCCGTTGTCTCTTGAGAGTGCTACTTTCGGCTGTATAAAAGCAACATTCTGACCGCGACAGGTCTTTGATCCGTACAGGTTTACCCTATGTCACGAAACCGCCGGTTTATTCATTTGTAAAAGTGCGAAAGTCGTTGCATGATTGTTGTTCGTGGTACATGTTACACACAAGACCGGGAGTATATGAAGGGTCTGTTTTGTGTGCTTTTCTGGCGAGGGGTTGTTGACTTGTTTGGTGGTGTGACTTGACAGAGGTACTTGTTTGCTGTCTTCTGATCGCTGTGGCGATGCTGGTGCTGACGGTGGGGCTTCTTGTTGTACCTGTCACACCGTCTGAGTTGTCTTTGTGGCATCGACTTCGGATAGGTTCTGTGCGGAGATGGATTACGAAGAGGAGGAATGAAAATGAGCCTCTTCATCCAGAGTTGACCCTGAAAACGGCAAAGGTCAACTTGAAGTGGCACATTATGATGACAGGTCTGTTCTGTATGCAGCTGGCATGGGCAGTGTTATCCAGTGGTGTCTGGTGGCGTCCACTTGTGTTTTTCGTGTTTGTTTTTTCCCTTGGTTACTTTGTCGGCAGTGTAGTGCAGCGTCAGAAGATTGCTATTCTGGTTCTTCGCAGGCGGCGCAGTACTATTGGATCTGTCAACTGACACTACTTCCCGTATGGGGTATGGTTGTGGAACACAGAATAGTATTCGTTGCTGTTGTGAAGCCGGCCGGTAGGGGCGGTTTTCCGGCTGATGTTGTCTGTGTGCGGTTTGTGCAGGAGCATAAAGAAAGGGATGTAAATGCGAGTATGTATAATTATTGTTGCTGTGTGTGCTGTTTCCTACGGCGACCCAGCAGTGTTTCGTCACGATGATACTGTAAACATGGGATACATCGGAGTGATTAAAGAACAACCGATGTACTACGAGCACCGCTGTGTTTTTGAAGGATGGGGAGAATACTCCAATCTCGTTCTGACCTGCAGAGACACTGTGCTCACAGGCGGATTGGATGTTTCAGTGTGCATTGAAGACGATCTGTGGTATATCGATGATATAACAGGCAGTGGTGAACTGTCACCGGAGGAGAGTTCCGCAGCAGATGAAATCTGCATTGTTTACTGCGGCTTTGGTGAACCTCAGCTTCAGAGTATGACTCTTACAGGTGATACACTGAAGATGGACATCAGCTATACACCACGCGGCAGTTCCGGTGAAACTATTCATGGCGTGTGGTTGTGGAACAGCGGAGAGTTTTCACTGCTCGGGGCATCGGAATCAGGTGATTTCTGACAGAATAAATCTTTGCAGGCTTAGTTGCCCCTGCTCACGGAGAGTTCCACAGAAATCCAGGAGTTATCGGTTTTAACTCCGCTGTGATTGCCTGTGTTGTCGGTGAATGAAACCCCGCCTGAACTGCGGAGTTCAAGCCAGTTTTCAGGGTACCATCCAAGGTCAAGTTCCAGCTCTGTTGTACTTTCCACCACGCCTGAAGGAAAAGCGCCTTCTGCCTGAACAGAGTCGGGCCAGCCTTCGTAAACACTGCCTTCTCCGTGCCTGGTGTAGCTGCCTTTCAGCTGTGCTGTGATGCTGTTTAACCCGATGTACGAGACTGAGCCTGTTACTCTGTCAGCATCAGGCCCCAGCTGTGAACCAATTATTCTGCCGTCGTGCATGTAGAAGTTGTTGATTTTTCTCTGGCTGTACACATACCGCTGTACTGCGGTGTACTCGGCAACAGCTCCGATTCCGCAGCCTGGTGCGAAGAAGTCTGCGCCGATTGTGCAGCCCAGCTTGTTTGGTACATCGTTTGTGTTCTCATACTGAATGTCGTCTATCAAAAACTCGCCGTACACAGCCAGCCCGTGCAGGGGTTGCCATGTGGCATCAACACACATGAAGGCATTGTCATCTACTCTTTCGTTCCACTGCACAGGATACCACGGAATAAACAGATTCGCATAGGCAAGATCAATTCCGTCTGCTGTGTAAAGAATTGACTCGGAAAGACCTATCCTCAGCTTTTCGTATGGCATGATATCCAGTCTATGAGCAGAAAGCCATGTTGAAGAGTCAGAGTTTATGGTGCTTGTAAAGCCGGTGAAACGCACTTTTTCACCCAGCTGAAGATTCATCTTAACCATGTCCATCGCGGGAGCTTCTGCAGAAATCATTAGTTGAGTGAAACGCCCTGGACCCCATCGTACAGGCATTCTGCCCATTGCCGCTTTGAGAGGTCCGGTTTCCGCCTGGATGAAACCCCAGTCGATATACAGATGCCTGCCGTGTTCAAGACCGAAGTGAAAAGGAGCGAATCCGGACGGAGGATTTCCGTCGCTGCCGGTCCACAGCGATGTTCTCTGGGAAATGGAAAACCAGCTCAGGGGTTTGGAGAAAACTTCAAATGTCAAACCGCCTCTAGAGACAAATTCGGAGTTACTTTCCGCCTGTCCGGTGGCGGAAGCCTGCCATCCGATAATTCCGCTGTGTGTTGAAGGAGGCGTGGAGCGATCCTGCAGGAGCTGCCACAGCCACATCGAGCGGGAACCGGGTTCAACGGTTACAGTGTGGGTATTGGGCAATTCGCCTGGCAGAAGCAGCCCTGTGGCTTCCGAATGATAGAGCCACAGATTCAGCGGGCTTTCAAGTGGAAGGGAGGCGCCTGCCAGGGAAACTGCAGCAAGGCAGAGCAGAACCGCTTTTGTCATAAGAGTTAGTTCCTTTCCATAAAGAATACAGTTTCAACATGGTCGGTGTGGGGAAACATGTCCACAGGAGTAACCTGCCGGATTGTATAGCGTTGTTCGGTGAAAATAGCAATATCTCTGGATGCTGTGAAGGGGTTGCAGCTTACGTAAACAACTCTTTCGGGATTAAGATCTTTTATCTGATTCGAGGCTTCAATACCCATACCTGACCTGGGCGGGTCTGCAATAATTGTACTAAAACTCGTTGCGTTCCTGAGCGCTGTTTTGAGGAAGGAGCCGGCTTTTGCATTGACCACACGAATTCTGTCAGATGGAATGCTGTTCAGCTCGCATGCCGCGCGGCAGCCCTCTGAAGCTTCCCGGTTCATTTCAACAGAGGTTACCAGGTGCCCGGATGCTGCAAGCGGTACGCCGAAGGTTCCCGTTCCGCCGTAGAGGTCAAGAACTCTGCCGCTGCTTTCCGGAACAAGGCTTGTTACCGTATTAACAAGTTTTTCAGCAGCCAGGGTGTTTACCTGAAAAAATCCCCCTGGTTGAATTGTAAAGGTGAACCTGCCGATTTTCTCAAACATTTTACCTGGCTTCAGATGCTGCCACGATTTCTTTCTTCTGATAACAACAGCGGGCCAGCCTGCCGGAGGTCTGTTCTGAAAGGTACCGGTGAGTTCCACAATTGCGGTGTCTGTGTTTGAACCTCCTCGTACAGAAACTCTGGTAATGCCGCTGGGGATGCCGCCTTCTACTAAAGCACTCAGGGCATTCCGAGAGGTTTCATTCATAAGAGGGCAGTGATCAACCGGAACCGGATTTCCCCTGAACGCATGAAGTGTTAGTTTCCCGTGCACAACATCAAAGGTCACTCTGTTTCTGTATCCTCTGGTTTCAGGTGATTGAACGGTATTGTTCGGAGCAGGTGCTTCCAGGTTTCTTATGGCTTTTTCAACCCACCTTCTCTTCCACACCAGCTGCTCGCTGTATTCAAGGTGTTGAAGAGAACACCCGCCGCAAATTCCGTAGTACCTGCAGAAAGGCATCACCCGGTGGGGAGACGGCTTTTCCACAGAGGCAAGATCTGCTTCTGTGTAGTTTTTCCTGTTTCTGGGGTTTTTTACTGTTACCTGCTCGCCGGGCAGTGCTCCTCTTACAAAAACAGCAGGTGAATCCGCCGGTCTTGCAATGCCGCCGACACGGTTTCCCAGGCTTTCTATAACTATGCTGTCAAGAGTTTTCAAAGTTTCCCATTCTGTTCAGAAGCTCGCGGGAGACCGAATCGTATCTGTCGCTCTCGATTGCTTCCCGCAGCTGCTCCATAAGTCTGGCAAAGTACCGGAGATTGTGGAGTGTGGCATAGATAGGGGCAAGCCACTCTTTTGCCTTGAACAGATGGTGCATGTAGGCGCGGGTATGGTTTCTGCATACATAGCAGTCACAGTCTTCCTGTACCGGACAAAAATCATCTCTGTGTTTTGCGTTGCGTATGTTCAGCCTGCCGTCGGGGATGAAGAAACAGGCCCCTCTGGCATTTCTTGTCGGAACAACGCAGTCGAACATATCCACACCCATTCCCACAAAGTCTATGAGGTCTTTGGGCTTGCCAACTCCCATGAGGTACCTGGGCTTGTTTTTGGGAAGCCTGTCGATACAGCTCTTTACTGCAAGCTCCATCATTGGTCTTTCCTCACCAACAGCTACCCCGCCTATGGCGTATCCGTCGAAGTCAAGCCCTACCAGCTGATCTGCGCAGTACTCCCGCAGCCTGGGAAAGCCGCCGCCCTGAACTATGCCGAACATCGCTTGCCCGTTTTCGGGATGGATTTTTCTGGCTCTTTCCGCCCAGCGCAGTGTAAGTTCCACAGAATCCTGTGTTCTGGCTTCTTCACTGGGCTGCTCTAGGCATTCATCCAGAACCATCATTACATCGCTTCCAAAAACAGTCTGAGCATGTATCACATTCTCCGGTGTAAGAATATGCCTGCTGCCGTCGATGTGCGACTGGAAGTTGTAACCCTCTTCGGTTACCTTTCTCAGCGCGGCAAGGCTGAAGAGCTGGAACCCTCCGCTGTCTGTAAGGATGTTGCCTTTCCAGTTCATGAACGAGTGCAGGCCGCCGGCGTTGCCGATAACTTCTAGCCCCGGGCGCAGGTAAAGGTGGTAGGTGTTGCCCAGAATCATTGTATAGCCGTCTGCTTCAAGGTCTGAGTTTCTTACGGTTTTTACCGTAGCCTGGGTTCCAACCGGCATAAAAGCAGGTGTTTCCACTGTGCCGTGTGCAAGGCTCAGTGTGCCCAGGCGGGCTTTTCCGCTGGTTCCTCTAAGGTTGAACGAGGGTGTCCGGCTCAACGGTTTCCTCCTCTGTTTCCTGAGTTACTTCAGGCTCCGGTTCGGGAGCAACCGCAGAGGTGTCGGGCTCCTCCGGTTCGGGAGCAACCGCAGAGGTGTCGGACTCCTCCGGTTCGGGAGTAACAGCAGAGGTGTCCGGTTCTTCCGGCTCGGGGGTAACAGCAGAAGTATCAGCTACCTCCGGCTGTGGAGTAATTGCAGCGGTGTCGGGTTCCTCAGTCACGGGAGTTATCTGCAGCGAGTCCCGAACAGTTTCCGCCAGGGTGTCGGGAACCTGATGTACAGTGTCTGCCGAAATTGCAGGTAAACTGTCTTCTGCTGCGATTGACACTGTGGTGTCCGGCTGAATTTCCAGAGAATCCGCTGAAGTAGAGTCGGCTAGTGTTGAATCCGCCTCGGTTGAATCCGGCGTAGC
>Ga0256845_1000363_pt1 | contig 43511 bp, 33 predicted proteins | sample RiftiametaG_FD_189101 | JGI IMG/M metagenome (GOLD analysis project Ga0256845, IMG submission 189101) | Tube worm associated microbial communities from hydrothermal vent at the East Pacific Rise, Pacific Ocean - Riftia | ecosystem: Host-associated > Annelida > Integument > Unclassified ...
CGCTCCCTTCTTGGACGACTTGGAGAACGGGTAGGCCAAACTTGGTGGCAAACTCGAAGTCGCGGGTGTCGTGACCGGGGACGGCCATGATGGCTCCTGTGCCGTAGGACATCATGACGTAGTCGGCAATCCAGACGGGGATCTTTTCCCCGTTCACCGGATTGGTGGCGTAGGCGCCGGTGAAGATGCCGGATTTGTCTTTGTTGAGGTCGCCACGTTCGAGATCGGACTTGCTGGCGCAGCCTTTGATGTAGGTATCGACGGCCTCTTGCTTGTCGGTTGTGGTGATGGCGCTGACCAGCGGGTGCTCGGGGGCGAGCACCATGTAGGTGGCACCGAATAGGGTGTCGGGTCGGGTGGTGAAGACGGTGACGTCGTGACCATCGAGGTCAAAGGTGACTTCGGCGCCGGTGGATTTTCCGATCCAGTTGGTTTGGAGCATCTTGATGGAGTCCGGCCAGTCGAGTGGGTCGAGTTCGTCGATGAGACGCTGGGCGTATTTCGTGATACGGAGCATCCACTGACGGAGTGGACGGCGCTCGACGGTGTGCCCTTTGGATTTCCACTCTTCGATTTCTTCGTTGGCAAGCACGGTGCCTAGATCGGGCGACCAGTTGACGGGCGCTTCGTGGATGAAGGCGAGGCGTTCGTCGTCGATCTGCTCGCGGGTCCAGCCTTTGGCTTCGAGTTCGGAGATGGGGGCTGCTTTTTGGGTTTCTTCGTTGAAATACGAGTTGTAGAGCTGGAGGAAGATCCACTGGGTCCAGCGGACGTATTGGGGGTCCGTGGTGTTGACCTCGCGTGACCAATCGTAGCCGAAGCCTAACGATTGAAGCTGACGGCGAAAGTTGAGGATGTTGGCCTCCGTGGTGATTCGTGGGTGCTGGCCGGTTTTGATAGCGTATTGCTCGGCGGGCAGACCAAACGCGTCCCAACCCATCGGGTGCAGGACGTTGTGGTTGTTCATCTTTTTAAACCGACCAAGAATATCCGTGGCGGTGTATCCCTCCGGGTGACCGACGTGGAGTCCCGCACCGGACGGGTAGGGGAACATATCGAGGATATAGTATTTCGGCTTCGTGGCATCAAAGTCGGCATCGCCTGGGTTGGGAGTGCGGAAGGTTTGATTTTCTGCCCAATACTTCTGCCATTGGGGTTCAAAGTCAGCGAAGGGGAAAGGTTTACGTTGGTCGGACATGATGGTTGAAGGTGGTTGTGAGGAGCTTAGTAAGCTGGGGATTGAGATTGCTCTTGTTGAGTTTTGAGTCTTTGCTCGGCTTCATCAGAGGCTTTCTTGTAGGCTGAGCTGGCGAAAAATAGGACAGATATCAGTGTTAGGGTGACTATTAAGGTGATGAGGATACCGAAGATCCATGCAACAATTTTTCCCGGGCCATCTAGTTTGCGAGTTTCAACCCAGCCTTCTTGGCGGGAGATTAGCCAGATGCTGACGAAGATATTAAGGATGGGAACAACGAGTCCAAGTGTCCACCAGCGGCTCATACCGATGTTTTTGAATCGGGAGAATAATAAGTAGAAGGAGATGACTGTGGAAACTGTCAACAGTCCAAAAGCGATGAGTAGAGACGGCTCATTGCTCTCGGTAAAAGAAGAGAAGTTTAAGACGAATGCAATAAATTGAATGGCGATGCTGTGGCCGATGGAAAGTAAAAAATAGGCAAGTCGTCCTATACCTCCATAGCCGTTCGGTTGTTCTCGTGCAGCGGCGTAAAATTCTTCATCCGTCGGAACCTGAGGCGTTTCGTAGGGGTTGATGGGGTTTTGGTTGGGCTCTTGGATATTTCCGGGAGCCTGGGTAGGGGCCGGATTAGGGACGGGATCGGGTGATGGGGGGGGAGTTGAAGTTCCCGCTTGCAGTTCTTCAATCTGGCTCACGGGCTTCCAGTTGGCCATGCCTTCTTTCCACGCCATGGCGGTCAAAGGCACGGATTTTGAGGCGATGAGTTGGAGTAGTTCATCGGTGGGGATGGGACCTGCTTGTTGGCCGGATTGATCCGTGTAGTGCCATTGTTGAGAATTAGACATAGGTGGGAAGGGAATCTGTGGCGCTGTGTTTAGCGAAATGAACGGGAATGAAAAGAAAAACCCCAACGGAAAAGCTTCCACTGGGGTTTTAAGATTAAAAGGTGATGGTCTTAGGAGTGGATTGCGTGCCCATCGGCGTCCAGAGTGGCTTCATGGATGGCTTCCGCCAGTGTTGGGTGGGCGTGGATGGTGGAGTGGATTTCCTCAGCGGTGAGTTCCATTTCCAGAGCCAAACCCATCTCGGCGATGAGTTCGGTGGCATTGTCGCCAATGATGTGGGCACCGAGTAGTTCTCCGTGTTGTTTGCCAAAGAGAAGTTTGACAAATCCTTCGGCATTCGCGGCAGCCTGGGCTTTGCCGATGGCGGCGTAGGGGAATTTACCCACTTTGTAGTCGATGCCTTCTTCCTTAAGCGCGCGTTCGGTTTTTCCGACGGAGGCGACTTGTGGGTTGCAGTAGGTGCAGCCGGGAAAGTTACCAACCTGGCGCGGGGTGTGGCCTTCGACAAATATGCCTTCGACACACTGAACGGCCTCGAAGCTCGCGGTGTGGGCGAGCCATGGTGGACCTGAAATATCACCGCAGGCGTAGACGTTCGGGATGGATGTCTGGTAGCGGTCGTTGATCTGGATGAATCCACGGTCGGTGAGTGCTGGCTGTGTGCCTCCGGGAAGGACGGGCTGCACGCCGATGGCGACGAGGCAGACGTCGGCGGTGATGGTTTCGTTGCCCTTGGGGCCTTCGACATCGATGGAGACGGAGTTGCCGTTGTCCTTAAAATTGACACATTTGGTATCGGTCAGGGAGCGCACACCTTGTTTGGTGAATGATTTTTGCAGTTCTTGTCCCACCTCCGTGTCTTCGACGGGAAGGAGGTTGGGTAGCATTTCAATCATGGTGACTTTGGTGCCAAAAGCGTTGTAAATATAGGCGAACTCAACTCCGATGGCACCGGCTCCGATGATGACCATCGACTTAGGCTGCTCGGGTAGGTTCATCGCCTCTTTCGAGCTGATGACCGATTTGCCGTTGTGGGGAAGTGGCGGGAGGTCACGGCTTTTGCAGCCTGTGGCGATGAGGATGTTGGCCCCTTCGATGACCTGCTTGGTGCCGTCGGCTGCGGTGACTTCGACCTTGGTGCCATCGAGGAGAGCGCCAAAGCCGGGGAGGTAATCGATCTTGTTCTTTTTAAACAGGAAGCCGATGCCGCCAGCGAGGCGCTGGGAAACTTGGCGTGAACGTCCAACCACTTTGGACCAGTCGAAAGTGAGGTTATCAAAGGACATGCCAAAGATTTTCGCCTTTTTGGTCATGGTTTGGTAAACCTCGGCATTTTTCAGCAGGGCCTTGGTCGGGATACAGCCCCAGTTGAGGCAAGTTCCGCCTGGCTTATCGGCTTCGACAACGGCTACTTTTTTACCGAGTTGGGCTGCGCGAATGGCTCCGACGTATCCGGCAGGGCCGCCTCCGATGACAATAAGATCATACATGATTGATTAAATGGTGGTGAGTGGTTCTAAATGAATGGGATAAACAAGAATGGGTGGCTGGAAACAGCCGCGGGCGGAAAGTGTCAGAGCTTTTGAAAATGTCAATGACAGGCTGAGTCAGTGAGCGTTCCTTTAAACAACAAATAAGTTGTCAGGCAACTTATTTGTTGTTTTCCTGTATTAGAGGGTTAGGGTGGTGCCCATGAGTTCGAATAATGCCGTGAATGATGATGATTCCTTAGGTGAGAAGCCGTTGAGCCGATTGGAGATGCTTGAGTGTCAGTCGGGAGCAGCGGTGATGCGTAATGGGCAGATTTGTCGGGTGAGGCCTCCGATTCGTAGGCGAGTATTGGGTGGAAGTAATGGAAGTTTTTGCTATCATGTGATGACGCGGACTTGTGGGGCTGATCGGATGTTGGATGCAGAGGATTTGGAGGGTTTGAGGATCATTATCCGAAAAATAGCCCTGTTTAGCGGGGTGAAGGTGATGACATATTGTTTGCTTTCAAATCACTGGCATTTGCTGGTGAAGGTGCCTTCGAGAGATAGGTTTTTAAGCCAGTTTGAGGACCGGAGGGGTGAGGCTGAAGGTAGCGGGGAGGCTCGTTTGATTGGGCATTTGGCGACGCTTTATAGCCGGGCTTATATCAATCAATTAAAACTTGAGTTGGCAGATATGCGAGAACGTGGATTGGAGGATGCTGCCATGGAGATATTGGAGAAATATAAACGCCGATTCTGTGATCTGAGCTTATATGTGAAGGAGGTGAAAGAGCGGTTTAGCCGCTGGTATAACCGGAAACATCAACGCGTGGGAACCTTGTGGGCAGGTCGGTTTAAGAGCGTGCTGGTAGAAAATGGCGAGGCGTTACGGACGATGGCAGCTTATATTGATCTCAACCCTGTGAGAGCAGGGATTGTGGATGATCCGAAGGATTACCGTTGGTGTGGCTATGCTGAGGCTGTTGCTGGATCGCGGCATGCTCGGAGGGGTTTGTGTATGGTGATGCAAAAACCTCAAGATAGCTGGAACGACTGCGGTTCTTGGTATCGCTGCTGGTTGATGCTGGACGGTGAGCAGGTCGAGGCGGATGAAATGACAAAGATAAATCACGCCAAAATCCGCAAGGGGATTCCGCAAGAAAAGGTGGAGAACACGTTGAAGGTAGAAGGGAAACTGACGGCCGGGGAGTGCTTGTTGAGTCGGTTGAAATACTTGAGTGATGGGGCCGCCATTGGGTCGAAAAGTTTCCTCGATACGCTCTTTGCCAAACATCGAGAATCCTTTGGAAAAGGCAGGAGGCTAGCGGGTAAGCCGTTGGGGGAAAGTTTGACAGGGCTGTATTCTTTGTTCGGAAAAATGGAGAAGGATCTCGGTTCCTCTAGTTCGTCTAAGACCAAGGCAAAGGAATAAAAAAGGTTTGACTGAGTGCGCGATGAAAATCGATATTCGTTTCAGGATGAAGCTTGGCTCTTAAAGGAATAGCTTCCTTCGAGTTCTCTGCCTGCGGGGATTTTGGCTCTGTTTGGTGTGATGTGCCGTGTGGAGTTGGCCGAGGTTGCTCTCAGTTGGTTAAACGAGGAACTTGAATGTCTGGGCCAATGAGGAGAATACTGTGTTTGGAGTAGGACTGCACTCGGCTGATGAACTGCTTGAGCTGTTGGCGCTGGTTCGCTGTTAAGACTTGCAGGGCGGGGGAGTTGAGAAGTTGCTGTTGAATGAGGGTCGCAGGCTTGGCCGGGGATGACATGCTGATGAATTCATCGTCATCCTCTCGTTTTTCCGGGCCGGCAAACATGCCTTCGAGTCCGCTTTTGGGGGTTGGGGTGAGGTGGGTTTGGTATTCACTCTTTTTGAGTTTTGCGAGCTTAGCGGCGTGGGCAATAGCTTCATTGAGCCCGCCGAGGGTGTCGACTAGACCAATTTTTAGGGCATCTTGGCCTGAGTAAACGCGGCCGCCAGCGAGTTTTTCTAGATCGCCTTTGATGCGGTCGCCACGTCCGTCGGTGATGCGCTTTTTGAAGGTGGAGTAAACATCGAGCATCGATTCGCGAATAATCTGGGTCTCGGCCTCGGTGTAAGGGCGGTGGCTGTTCATGATACTGGCGTGTTTTCCGCGTTGGCGGCTGTGCACGGTGATGCCCAGCTTTTCCATTGCGCCGCCTAGGATAAATTTCATGCCAACCACGCCGATCGAGCCAGTGATGGTGCCAGCTTCGGCGAATATTTGATCCGCTCCTGCGCTGACGTAGTAGCCCCCGGAGGCTGCCACTGCCCCCATGGAAGCAACAAATGGTTTGCCAGTTTCTTTCAATTCTTCCGTCGCTTCCCAGAGTACATCACTGGCGAGTGCCGAGCCACCGGGTGAGTTCACTCGCAGCACCAGAGCTTTGCATTTTTCATCTTTAGCGACTTTGAGGATCTCTTTGCGGACGGGGGCGATCGAGGCATCATTGATCTCGCCATCGAGGGCGATCACGGCGATGTAGTCGTGGCGGCGTTTTTTTGATTTTCCCGATTGAAAGGCGAGTTTCATGATGTCCATAAAGCTGTCGATTTTGGGGCCATCGAGATCGGGCATTTTGTAGGATCGATCAAACTCGGTGTCATCGCCGTAATGCTCGCGGATGGTTTTGATGAAGTCCGTGCGGTATTGGAGGTGGTCCACCAGCTTGAATTCTTGAGCGGCCTTCGGGGTGATGTGTCCTTGGTCGATCATCTTGTGTAGGGCTGAGGGTTCGATTTTACGTCCTTCGGAGATGAGTTGGAGAATTTGCTGATAGATTGATTCGAATAAAATATCGGACTGCTTCTTTGCGTAGTCGCTGGGGCCTGTGCGGTAGAATGTTTCTCCTGCGCTTTTGAAGTCTCCGATGTGGATGACCTCGACTTGGACACCGAGTTTATCGAGCAGTCCTTTAAAATACATCGACTCCGAATACATGCCGGTGAGCGTGATGTTAGCTTGTGGTAGCAGGGTGAAATGGTTGGCGACTGAGCCGACCACTGCACTGCCATTGCTCAGGCTTTCCGTGTAATACCAGACATCCTTACCGGCAGCGCGGACAGCTTTGAGACAGCGGCGGATTTCCTGAATCTGGGCGAGGTTGATCCCCGCGCCTCCGAGATCGAGCACGACGCCTTTGACTTGATCATCGGTGGCGGCCGCCTCCAGGCTGCGGACCACATCATAATGCGTCAGTGGTCGGCGGGCATCACTGTTCAGTCCACCGAGGTCGAGTAGTCCACCGGAGACCTGTCCGCTTTCCGTGATCTGACCTTCAAGATCGTAAACGGCGATGATTTGTTTTTTCTCCGCCGCATGGGCCAGGATGAGAGAAAGCGAGAAAAAGAAAGCGGTAAGTAACTTCATGCGGAGAAGATGGATGCTTAGCGCTGGGAAGTCCAATCATAAGATCGGTTTCAAAGATGGACCTATTGGATCTTCAAATACAGTGGTGTGTTGGGTGGTAGTGGGGGCAGATGGAGTCCTGTGCTGGGAAGGCGGTCTTGTTGTTCGGTGACTTTGACGTCGCTGCCTAGTTGGTCCGTGAAGGTGAGCTTCTTGGTGTGACGGTGGAGCCATTTCAGGGCGTCGTCCGGAATTTGGACCTGCACATTTTTCAGGGTCTGGGTATTGTGGCAGTTGACCACCACGAGAAATGCCTGACCGCTTTCGGAGTCATGCCGGAGGAAGGCGTAGAGCCAGTGGCCGGAGTGGTCTTCTCCATCGAGCCTGCCAAATTGTGCATTGTCTTGGTTGGCGTGATTGAGACCGTAGAATTCTCCACGGGTGAAGGCGGGCTTGCTGCAGAGCTTGAGGAGTCTGCCGTAAAAGGCGCGGAGGTCTTTTTGTTGATCTGTTAGTTTTGCTCCGTCGTATTTGTGGTCGTTCACCCAAGGGACGAGGGCGGGCATCGACCAGTAATCAAAGATGCTGGTGCGGGCGTCGTCGCCGCCAAAGCCTTCGGCTCCTTTGGCCTCTTCTCCTACTTCCTGGCCATTGTAGATCATGTTAGGCCCTCGACCGAGACCGAAAATGATGGCTGAAGCGGTGCGCCCGACGTCCATACAGGCGCCTCCCCAGGTTTTGGACGAGGCGATCCTGACTTCATCGTGGTTAGCGGCGTAGCGGACGACTTGATGGAAATGCGGGCTGAATGGGTTGGCCGCTTTATCGATATCGTTAGCCCATTTTCCCTCTCCCTGAATATGCATGACGGCCTCGTAGGTGGGGCCGTCATAAACGGCATTGAAGCCGGAGTTCAGCAGGGCATCGAGGGCGTTGCTGGCGGTGAGTTTTGCGGGGTCTCCATCGTAGGCTTCGGCCATGAAGTAGGCTTCAGGATTGCGCTGGCGGCATCGGCGCAGTTGCCAGCGCCAGTAATCCATCGGGATGAGGTGGGCCATATCCACTCGAAATCCATCCACGCCCATGTGTTGCCAGTGGCTAAGGATGGCATTCATTTTTTGCCAAGTGTCCGGCGTGTTTTCCAGAATAGTGTCTGGTCCGGGAAGGGGGGCTACGCCGCTGTGTGGCGGGCCGAGTGTGAAGTTGTGGCCGTAGTTAAGCTTGATGGTTTCATACCAGTCATGGATGGATGGTGACCAAGTGATGGCGTTGTTTCCTGTGACTCGTCCAAATTTACTTTCGGGCTCGTAGGGGGCGTGGCCTCCATCGGCGGTGGGAAGTTTCAGAGGTGGGCCGCCGCCGGGGTGGAGATTGCCGAGGTAGTAGAAGTTGTTGTTGGGTTCGAAAAAATGGGAGGTGTCGTCGTTAGTGCCGAAGCTGAGGTCGGGCCGGATATCGCTGCTGTAGGAGCGGGCGACGTGGTTAGGTACGAAGTCGATGATTGTCTTCAGCTTGTGTTTTTTGATGCGTTTGAGAAGAGATTTGAACTCATCGAGCCGTTTGGTGGGATCGACGGCGTAGTCTGGGCAGACGTCAAAGTAGTCGCGGATGGCATAGGGGCTTCCTGCGAGGCCTTTGAGAATGGCGGGGTCATCGGCGGGCCGATCAGGGTAGGCTGTGCCGGAGGCTTGCGCGATCACCCCGGTGAGCCAGATGTGGGTGATGCCGAGGTCTTTGATCGATTTCAGCGCGGCGTCATTGATGTCGTTAAATTTACCACAGCCGTTTTCCTCGATGGAGCCGTGGGGTTTACGGGTCTCATTGGTATTGCCAAAATGGCGCACCATGAGTTGGTAAATATGCGGTCGGGTTGTTTGTTCCACGGCGGTAAGGTGAGGGTTAGTAGAGAGGTGGTTGATTGAGTTCTAGCCAGTTGTTTAAAATTTCCACGGCTGCGGCTTGATCAATGATGGCGCGTTGGCGTTTGGCTTTGCTTTTTTTATGCATCCCTACTTCGTGAAGTTTTTCGTTAGCGGCGACGGTGGTGAAGCTTTCATCACAGAAATGTAAGGGTAGCTCTGGCAGGCGGGCCCGAATTTTTTTGCCAAACTTACGGACTTTGATGGCGGCAGGGCCTTCGTTGCCATCGAGCCGGATAGGGAGGCCTAACACGAGTTGTTTTACTTGCCGATCGGCGACGATTTCTGCAATGCGCTCGATCGGGTCACCGCTCTTCATTTGGATGGTTTCCACGGGGTGCGCAAGAATACCGGCTGCATCTGTGGCGGCGATGCCGATGCGGGCATCACCGTGGTCGATGGCGAGGATGGGGTGGTCGTTAAGCATGATGAGTCAGCATCAGTGAAGATCTTCAGAGAGAAGAGGCATTAGGTTTTTAATAGCATCTGCCTGATGGCGGTTGGCGATGAGTAGAGCGTCATCGGTCTGCACCACGATGAGGTCATCGACTCCGAGGAGGGCGACTTTGGAGTTTTTTCGAGCGTTGAAAACGATGTTGTTTTCGCTGTCGATTTCGGCGAGGTCGGTGTTGGTCTGGTTGTTTTCTCCCTGGGTGTCGAGGTATTTGGCGATGGATATCCAGGAGCCGACGTCGTCCCAGTCGAAGGTGGCTTCGATGTTGAGGACACGGGAGGCATTTTCCATCAGCGCGTAATCGATCGAGATGGGTGTGAGGGTGGGGAATTTTTCAGCCACGGTTTGTTTGATATCAGTGGACTCTTTGATTTCTCCGATGAACTGGGCAAGCTCTGGCGTGTGCTGGGCGAGTTCTGCGGTGACAGTGGGCACGGACCAGATGAACATGCCGGCATTCCATGCGAAGTTGCCTTGGCGGAGAAAGGTTTCGGCCAGTTCAGGGTTGGGTTTTTCGCGGAAGCGGGTGACCTCGAATGGCTCGTTATCGAGTGCTGGGCCGTCGATGCTGGCGGGGGTGCCGCGCTCGATATAGCCGAAGGACGGGCACGGCCAGGTGGGCTTGATGCCGATGGTGACGAGGGCTTGGTTGTTTTCTGCCGCAGTGAGGGCATCAGCCATGACGGATTGGAAGGCGTCTACGTCAGTGATGAGTTGATCCGAGGGCAGCACGACCATGGTGGCCTCGGGGTTGCGTGCGGCGACGAGGGCGATGCCCAGAGCCACTGCCGGAGCGGTGTCTCGTTTGGCGGGCTCGGCAAAGATGTTTTCGGCGGGTAGCTCGGACGCCACTTCACGGACGGCGCTTTCCTGGAGGGTGTTGGTTAAAATAAGGATGTTTTCCTTGGGGATCAACCCCTCGAGTCGGGTGATGGTTTGGTTCAGCAGGGTGGCTCCACCAAAGAGGTTGAGCAGCTGCTTGGGGCGAGCATTGCGTGAGAGTGGCCAAAAGCGGGTGCCGCTACCTCCGGCGAGGATGAGTGCGTAGTGGTTGGTGTTCATGGAGAATAGTGTGGTTTGAGGGGGTCAACATGAAAGAGGATAGTCTGATGGTCAATGCTGGAAGATGGAGGTGATCTGAAATTTATTGTGCCTTCTTTAAATTTTCGCTTTTATCAAGTCGCTTGAGGGGGTAGGGTGGGGGCATGTCACAGGATCAGTCAGATAGAAATTGGGTAGAGACGAGCGCTTCTTTTGCTCCCGCCGTATTAGGTGCGGCAGCTGGTGTTATTGTTTCGGATCTAATGCACCGCGATGCCCGACGGCCCGTTGCGTTTGCACTGGCTGCTATTGGGCTTTGTGCTTTAGCTCCTTCCGCTGTTGGATTTATTACTGATTTGCTGGTGGGGCCTGAGTCGCGGCATGGTTCTCAGAAAACGTTGCGCCGTATTCGGGATGCTGGGGCTGGTGGCGCCGGGACTCTGGATCTTGAGGACGATGAGCAAATGTTTGTCGGCTGATTTTTGAAGGGCCCAATTTTGAAGGGTTTATGTTTTTATGCGCATTTTACTGACAGGTTCCACCGGCAGGCTCGGTGGGGCTTTTTTGTCGCTTTGGGGTCGTGATGGTTCTGATTATGAGCCGCTTGTCCTGAAACGAGATGAGTTGGATCTCAGTCAACCGGCAGAGGTGAAAAATCGGCTGAATGCTTTGTGGAGTGATGGCGGCTTTGATATCATCGTGAATCCTGCCGCTGTGTTAGCGGCTTGTCCGGTGGCGCTGGTGGGTCGTGTGTCTTGGTTGTTCGGGCCATCGGGGCAGGCGTCGCATTTTGATCAGGTGCTGGATCGAGCGATCCAGAAGGAGGATCAGCATTTGATAGGAGATAAATTTTCGGTGCCGACGTATACCCATGACATTGTTCAATGGGTCGAGGTGCTATTGGAGAACCATCGTTCAGGTATCTATCATTTATGCAATACGGGCGACCCTGAGAGCTGGCTGAGTTATGCTCAAAAAGTGTGTGACTTGGCTCAGCGTCATAGCGGTGAAGTGGTGCGAGGTCAGTTCCAGGAAATATTTATCACATCGGCGGATTTCTTCAGAGAGAAAAGGCGGTGCATACCGCCATGGTTCCTGCTAGGTTGATGGATGAAGGCTTGGCGGCTCCGCGTCATTGGCTGGAGGCCGCTCAGGAATATTTGAAAATACGTTGACCTTCGCAGGTGGAGAGTGCATGGTGTCTTCCTCATGAAATACAAGTTCATTTTCTCTGTATCCTTGCTGGCTCTATCGCTGGTGAGTTGTGATTTTAATCAGCCATTACCAGGCAATGATGTTTATAATCCTCTGAATGCGCCAGGCAGTGGCGGTCAGTTGGGCGTTGTTGACTCGCATGGTCCTTCCATTACGCCCGGTTCGTTTTTGCAAACAAACTCTTCGATGACCGCCTTTTTTGCGAGATTTCCCACCGCCACGGATCAGCCGAGCAAGACGCTTCCCAATTACACCGATGTAAAAGTGATTTCCACCAAGGGGTCTTATGTTAAAGTGGAGGTGGTTAATTCTGGCGATGTTGGTTTTGTTCCTGCTGTGATGTTAGGTGTGAAACGTTCTCCCAATGAAGTGCCGGTTACAGCAGGGCCAGGGGAGATTCCCGTCACTTCTGGGATAGCTACCGAACCTGAAATTTTAGACGTGGATCCTCCTGAGCTCGGCGATCCTAGCCGACCTTCTGAGTAGGTTGGCGTGTCGATTGAGTTATTTGAGCTGGTTGTCTCTTCGTGGGGCAGCCTCTTTTTTTGTTTGGCCTCTGATTGCGGTGGTCAGGTGGGGGGTTTGCTGATAGCTCTACGGTTCAGAACAACCGACTAATCATAATGAGTGAACAATTTTCAGATTTTGGTGAGCGTTTATGTGGCGGCAGCGGCATTGAGGAGTTGATGGAAGATTTGGGCAATGCGATGGCTAAAGGGGGTCCGGATATCCGGATGCTCGGAGGTGGCCAGCCAGCGCACATTCCTGAAGTGAATGCTCTCTGGCGCCGCAGAATGGAAGAGATCATGAGTGATGATGGTGCCTTTGAAAAGATGCTGGCGAACTATGATCCGCCGCGTGGCAATCCTCATTTTCTAGAGGCATTGGCTGAGCTTTTCCGCAGTCATTTAGGCTGGGACGTCACCGCAAAAAACATGGCGATCACCTCTGGTGGTCAAACTGCTTTCTTTTTTCTGTTCAATGCACTTGCTGGAAAATTCAAGGATGGCGGCACGAAGAAAATCCTTCTGCCCCTAGTGCCCGAGTATATCGGATACTCCAATCAATCCGTGGGATCGGATATATTCAGAGCGGTGAAGCCTTGTATCGAAAAGATAGGGGAGCACGATTTTAAATATCGGGTGGATTTTGAGAATCTCCATGTCGGTGAGGACGTGGCGGCTATCTGTGTCTCCCGTCCGACTAATCCGACTGGAAATGTGTTAACCGATCGCGAAATTTCCAAACTCGCCAAGCTCGCTTCTGATCGGGGCATCCCGTTGATTATCGATAATGCCTACGGAGCGCCCTTCCCCAATATTATTTTCACCGAGGCTACGCCGGTATGGGATGAAAACATTGTGTTGACCCTCAGCCTTTCCAAGATTGGTCTTCCCGGCACGCGGACAGGCATTGTTGTGGCCCGAGAGGAGATTGCGGCAGCGGTCTCGTCCATGAGTGCGATCATCGGATTGGCCAATGGAAATATAGGCCAGACCATTATGGAACCGCTGGTGAGCAGTGGTGAGATTCTAAAGCTCAGTAATGAGGTGGTGCAGCCGTATTATATTCAAAAATCCAAGCAGGCGCGGCAGTGGGTTGATGAGGCGTTCAATAGGACTTTGCCCTACCGTGTGCACCTTAGTGAGGGCGCTTTATTTCTCTGGCTGTGGTTTGAAGATCTACCGATCAGCTCGAAAGAGCTATATGAAAGGCTGAAAGCGAGGGGCGTTCTGATTGTTTCCGGGCATTATTTCTTCTTTGGTCTGGATGACTCAGAGCCATGGCGACATCGTGACGAGTGTATCCGCATGACCTTCACGATGGATGAGCATACCGTTAAAGATGGTATCAGGATCATTGCCGAAGAAGTCGCGGCAGCTTACGAAGTCTTGAAGTCTTGAAGTCGCTGAAAGTAGGGGTTGCAAAGAAAAAGAGCGGCAGGTCTTACCCTACCGCTCTTCACACCTACGATCCCAATCCGAGGATCATTGCTGATCATTCGGATTGTGTTTTATTTTATGAAGCCTTTGCCAGACCTCCCGAAAGAGGGTCGGGCATTGGTTCCTCTTTTCTATGCAATGCTTTTCGCATTTTGGCAAGGGCAATATTTTGTAATTGCCTAATTCTTTCGCGAGTGACGCTAAATTCAACGCCGACCTCTTCCAAAGTCATCGGTTTTTTACCGTTCAAGCCGAAGCGGGCATCGATAATCCGGTGCTCGCGCTCATCGAGAATTTCGAGTAATTCACCGAGTTCTCCACGCATGGTTTTGGTATCGAGTGCCTCGTAGGGATCTACGGCACGCTCGTCTCCAATCATATCGCTGTATTCTCCGCTATCGTCTTCGTAAACGGGTGCGTTGAGTGAGGTTGGGCGTTTTGAGGCACGCTTGAGGAGAGCCAGTTTGCGGCGTGGGATACCGAGTTCTTCAGCAAGCTCGTCCTCTGTAGGCTCCCGGCCAATCGATTCGGCCATCATGTTTGAGATCCGGCGCATCCGAGCGATTTTATCGACCATGTGCACCGGTAGGCGGATGGTTTTGCTCTGGTTGGCCAGGGCGCGTTTGATGGATTGTTTGATCCACCACGAGCCATAGGTGCTGAGCTTTCCTCCCTTGTTGGGATCGAATCGCTCCACGGCCTTCATAAGGCCAATGTTTCCTTCGGAAATGAGGTCGGCGAGTGGTAGGCCGTAGCTGCTGTAGTCTTGAGCGATTTTGACGACAAGACGCAGGTTAGCGCGGATCATGTGAGAGCGAGCCTTTTTGTCGCCTTTTTTGATCCTAGCCGCGAGAACTACCTCCTCAGCAGGGGTGAGCAAGTCGGTTTTAGCGATTTCGCGCAAATAGAGGCGAAGGCTGGTGTCTGATTCAAATTTGGACATAATTGTATTTTGGTTTAATGGTTGCGGATAAAGAGTGAGAAAGTGAGGTGAATGATTCAAACGCCTGTTTCGTAAACTTTTTGTTATGTGATGGTCTTCATATAGTTAAACGTCATCGAGGGTCATTTTTTTCATTAAAATGTGTTCACTTTGTAAAACGTTGTCTCTTAAGTATGAGATGTATTAATGGGGAAATTATTCATTATTATTTTAGAATGATTCTAAACTACTGGTATTCAGTGACTTGAGATTTTCTATTTGTGGGTTAACATTCTGGATCATTTGGTGTTGGGCATGACTCCGTGGAGACGAAAGGTTGACGTCGGGGAGTATTTCATGGCTCCTGAAAAGAACTATTATAATGGTGAGTCCAATTCGGAAGTTGATGCTTTAAACGGCCGTATGGCTCTTTTTACATCAGAACTCACATCATGAGCTTCCGGTCCAATGTGCGGTATTGGATGGCTTCGAGGATGTGTTGAGGTTGGATGTTTGGGCATGCTTCGAGATCGGCTAAGGTGCGCGCTACTTTGAGGATGCGGTCGTAGGCCCGAGCTGAGAAATTGAGTTCCGTCATGGCATGTTCCAAATATCCCGACGCGGTGGCGTCAATTTGACAAAACTCACGCATGAGTTTTCCCGACATTTCCGAGTTGGTAGAGGTCTTGGTTTGTTGCTGGAACCTTTCTTCTTGAATTAATCGGGCTGCTTGCACGCGCTCCCGAACGACGGATGAGGTTTCACCTGTTTGATCAGAGGCGAGGTCTTTGTATTCCACCAGCGGGACTTCGACGTGGATATCGATTCGATCCAAAAGGGGGCCTGAAATGCGTTGTCGGTAATTTTCTATTTCTCGAGGAGAGCATCGACATTCACGTTTCAAATCTCCGTAGTATCCGCACTTACAGGGGTTCATGGCACAGATCAGAGATACATTGCTGGGGAAGGTGACGGTGCCGGCGGCACGCGAAATGGTGACGTGGCCGTCTTCGAGTGGTTGCCTTAAAACTTCGAGGGTTTGGCGACGAAATTCAGGGAGTTCATCGAGAAAAAGAATGCCGTTGTGGGCGAGGGATACTTCGCCTGGGCCTGGGTTTGTTCCTCCGCCTAGCAGTCCGGCATCGGAGATGGTGTGGTGGGGTGATCGGAACGGGCGCGTGACGATGAGAAAATTGTCTTTATCGAGGAGTCCCGAGATGGAATGGATTTTGGTGGCTTCGATGGCTTCTGACTCTGTGAGGTCGGGCATGATCGTGGGCAAGCGTTTCGCGAGCATGGATTTTCCGGTTCCGGGCGGGCCGACCATGAGTAGATTATGAGCGCCGGCGGCCGCCACCTCGAGCGCACGTTTGACTTGATGTTGTCCTTTGACATCTTCCATGCCGACTTCGTAATGGCGGCGCGAATCGAAGAGTTGTTTGCGATCCTGAGAGACAGGTTGGAGGAGTCGTTGTCCGGTGATGAAATCCCATGCTTCGCGTAGGTTTTGGACTCCGTAAACTTCGAGTCCTTCCACGATGGCGGCTTCGGCGGCATTGGCAGCTGGGATGATGAGGCGGGTGCGACCTCTCTTTTTCGCTTCGAGTGCCATGGGGAGGACTCCTCGGATGGGGCGCACCATGCCATCGAGTGCTAATTCCCCCGCGATGCAGTAGAGTTCGGGATTTTGCACCAGATCATCACCTCCGGTTTCAGCTAGGGCCAGGGCGATAGGTAGGTCGTATCGAGGGCCTTCTTTTCGGATATCGGCAGGTGCAAGATTTACCGTCTTCACGCCCCTTGCGCAATTAAGAGCTGAGTTACTTAATGCGGCAGAGACCCTTTGCGCGCTTTCTCGGACGGCAGCATCGGGGAGCCCAACAATGTTGATTTGAGGTTTTTCCGAGTTGTGGGCACTGACCTCCACTTCGACTTCGATGCCGTCCACGCCGAGGAGGGCGGATGAGTATAGTCTGACAATCATAATTGTCTGGATAGACTAACGAAATCATGTGATAGGTAAAGGATGAATATCAGAATTGAATGGAATAGTTAGAATTCGCAGTTTCCGGGGGTGCGGGCGAAGGGGATGACGTCGCGGATGTTTTTCATGCCGGTGGCAAACATGAGCATGCGTTCGAAGCCCATGCCGAAGCCCGCGTGTGGGCAGCTCCCGTATTTTCGGAGGTCGAGATACCAATCGTAATCTTCTTCACGGAGGTTGTGTTCTTTCATATTGGCGAGGAGGACGTCGAGTCGTTCTTCGCGCTGGGCACCGCCGATGATTTCCCCAATTCCTGGCACGAGAAGATCCATGGCGGTGACAGTTTTTCCATCGTCGTTAGTGCGCATATAGAATGGCTTCACGCATTTGGGGTAGTTGTAAACGGTGATAGGGCCCTTGAAGTGTTCTTCGGTGAGGAAGCGTTCGTGCTCGGATTGGAGGTTGACGCCCCACTCGACGGGGTAAGCAAATTTTTTGCCACATGCGGCGAGTATCTCAACGGCTTCGGTGTAGGAGACGCGCTTGAATGGTTTCTCGGCGACAAGCTCAAGGCGTTGGCGGAGGGATTTATCCACAAATTTGCAGAAGATATCGAGGTCTCCCTCGTTATTTTCGAGCGCGTCTTGGACGAGGTATTTGACAAACTCCTCAGCGAGATCCATATCGCCCTCGAGATCGCAGAAGGCCATTTCAGGTTCGATCATCCAGAACTCTGAGGCGTGGCGTGTGGTGTTGGAGTTTTCTGCGCGGAAGGTGGGTCCGAAGGTGTAGATGTTCGAGAGCGCGGTGGCGAAGGTTTCCCCTTCTAGTTGACCGCTGACGGTGAGGTAGGTGGCCTTTTCAAAGAAGTCGTTTTTGAAGTCTTGAGCTTTTTTGTTGGGAGCTTGGCTGGGATCGAGTGTGGTGACGCGGAACATTTCCCCAGCGCCTTCGCAGTCGGATGCCGTGATGATGGGGGTGTGGACGCAGGTGAAATCGCGTTCGTCGAAGAAACGGTGCACCGCCAGAGCCATGCGGCTGCGCATGCGGAAAACGGCGCCGTAGAGATTGGCGCGGGGGCGGAGGTGGGCGATACTGCGGAGGAACTCAGGGGTGTGTCCTTTTTTCTGCAGCGGGTAATCGGCAGCGGCCTCGCCGATGAGTTCCACCTCAGTGGCGTGGATTTCCCACTTTTGCCCTTTGCCTGGGGATTCGACAAGTTTTCCGGTGATACCGACGGCAGCTCCTGTGGTCATTTTGGCAATGTCATCGTAGCCGGGGATGCCGGCGTCCGCGATGCATTGGATGTTGGCGAGGCAGGTGCCGTCGTTCATTTCCAGGAAGGAAAAGCTTTTGTTGTCGCGGCGGGTGCGCACCCAGCCTTTGATGGTGATGGGGTCTTGGGCAACCTCGCTACGGAGGGCATTTTTAATAAGTGTTCGCATGGATGAGATAAGAGAGAAAAAGAGGCCTGGCGTCAAGGGTGCTTCATGTTGATGTGATGAATTATTTTTGCTCGATTGACATTTTGTTTGCTGTTTGATAGATTGTCTTCTTCACGATGAAAATTAAATCTTACCTCTACTCTGGATGTATCGCCCTGACTGTGGCGATGATGCCCACTCTCGCATGGTCGGCTGAGTCCTCCACTTCCTCCGATTCGTCAGCCGCAAGTAATGCCATCATCGTGCTGGATGCTTCTGGCAGTATGTGGGGGACGGTTCGTGGCGAAACCAAAATAGATGTGGCGCGTCGGGCGATTCGTCAACTTGTCAGAGAGTTACCTAAAAATACTCAGTTGGGTTTGGTTGCCTATGGGCATCGGCGGAAGGGTGACTGTGCGGATATTGAGCTTTTGATTCCGCTGCAAAAGTTGGATGCTGAAAAATTCATGGGGAAAGTGGATTCGATCATGCCCAAGGGAATGACGCCGTTGACCAGTGCGATTGAGTTTGCCGCAGAGAGTCTGGCATTTAAAGAGCAAAAGGCGACGGTGATTTTGGTGTCAGATGGTAAAGAGACCTGCCATCGTGACCCCTGTGAGGTTGCCAAAAAGCTGGAAGAGTTAGGTGTCGATTTTACAGCGCATGTGATCGCTTTTGATTTATCGGAGAAAGATGCCAAGTCCATTGAGTGCATTGCGAAGAACACAGGGGGTCAGTTTCTCAAAGCCAACGATGCGGGGACGCTGACGGATGCGCTTCAGATGGTTCTGGAAAAAGAGGATGAGAAAGAGGAGGTGAAATTGGACCCGGCTACGGTGAAGGGGCCGGGTAGCGTTCCTGCGGGATCTGAATTCAAAGTGGAGTGGACAGGCCCGAACAACAAAGGTGACTACATCACGATTGTCCCTAAGAATATGGAAGATGGAAAATATAAAAATTACACCTACACACGCAATGGTAGTCCGGTGAAGTTGACGGCCTTGATGGATGTGGGGCCAGCGGAGTTACGCTACATGACGGCAAAAGCGGGGAAGGTTCTGGGGCGTGCGGATATCGAAATCACTCCCGTAGCGGCCACCTTAAAAGCGGTTGAGAAATGTGCGGCGGGCAACACGGTGAAGATCGAGTGGACGGGTCCAAATAACCCGCGTGACTACATCACCATCGTGCCGAAGGCGTTGGAAGATGGGAAATATCTGAAATACAGCTACACAAAAAATGGCGAGACGCTCAAGGTGGAAGCTCCAATGAAAACCGGCGAATGTGAGATTCGCTATATGAGCGGGCAGGGGGACAAGGTGCTTGGACGACGTGATCTTTTAGTGGAGGAAGCTGGGGTGACATTAAAAGCGATTGAAAAATGCGCGGCGGGCAACACGGTGAAGATCGAGTGGACGGGTCCAAATAACCCGCGTGACTACATCACCATCGTGCCGAAGGCGTTGGAAGATGGGAAATATCTGAAATACAGCTACGCAAAAAATGGCGAGACGCTCAAGGTGGAAGCTCCAATGAAAACCGGCGAATGTGAGATTCGCTACATGAGCGGACAGGGGGACAAGGTGCTTGGACGACGTGATCTTTTAGTGGAGGAAGCTGGGGTGACATTAAAAGCGATTGAAAAATGCGCGGCGGGCAACACGGTGAAGATCGAGTGGACGGGTCCAAATAACTCGCGTGACTACATCACCATCGTGCCGAAGGCGCTGGAAGATGGGAAATATCTGAAATACAGCTACACAAAAAATGGCGAGACGCTCAAGGTGGAAGCTCCAATGAAAACCGGCGAATGTGAGATTCGCTATATGAGTGGACAGGGGGACAAAGTGCTAGCCCGGCGTAAAATCATGGTGGAAAAGGCTGAGGTTAATTTAAAAGCGAATCCAGAAGCTCTGGTTGGGGCTGTCGTGCAAATTGAGTGGACAGGTCCAAATAACGCGAGAGACTATATCACGATTGTGCCAGTGGGTACTCCCGAGGGGAAATACAAAGGCTACACCTACACCAAAAAAGGCTCGCCGATGAAGGTGAAAGCTCCCGCCAAAGAGGGGGCGTGCGAAGTTCGTTATGTGGCGGGGCAAGATGGTGCGACCTTGTTTAGTGTTCCGCTGATGATTAAGCAAATCGAGCCAGAGGCCGAAGATGAAAACGAGACTGAAAGTGAGTGATGTTCTCGCCTCAGAGCTATTCTACGTGGTGATTCGGCGTATCGGAAGTTTCTCAGATTTAAAATATAAATAAACCTTGCAATTGGGTCGGTCGTCGCTAGCTTCGCCGCCCCATGGCCAAATCAAAAGGTACAGCAAAAACCCGTAAGGCCGTCGCCAAACGATTCAAGGTGACGGGCACAGGGAAGATCCTGCGCCGGAAACAAGGAAAACGCCACATTCTTACAAAGAAGAGCCCAAAGCGGAAACGCAATTTGGGTAAGGCAACTCTTGTTTCTGCAGCAGATATGAAAGCCGTTAGGGCTTCTCTTCCGTTTGCCTAGTTAACGAGAATCGGCGTCGACCACGCCAACCACCCGCATCACGGGTGGCCCTTACGCAGCCTTCCCGGCGATCTAAATCATAGTGAACCGGGACCGAATGGACGAGACTGCGGAGGATATGAAAATAACCGTCCGTTCCAGAACATAAAGACATGCCAAGAGCAACCAACAGCCCAGCCAGTCGCAAACGCCGGAAGCGCACTCTCAAGCGCGCCAAAGGATTCCGCGGCTTCCGCTCGAAACTCTATAGATACGCCAAGGACGCCGTCCGTAAGGCTCGTTTCTATGAGTATCGTGACCGTAAAAAGCGTAAGGGACAGTTCCGTCGCCTGTGGATTCAGCGTATCAGCGCTGGCACCCGTGCCCAGGATCTGACTTACTCACGCTTCATCGAAGGCCTTAAGGCCGCAAACATCGAGGTGGACCGCAAGATTCTTGCCGACCTCGTTGTGCACGATATCGATGTATTCAACACCATCGTTGAGCAGTCCAAGGCCGCACTCGCAGCCAAGGTCGCTTAATTGACGAGCGACAACAATAAAAATTCAACGGCCATGAGGATCATTCCTCATGGCCGTTTTCTTTGGGCACTAGTCCTTTCTGGTCAGCTCCACAAAGACGTCTTCGAGCGTGGCTTGGTGACGGTAGATGGTGCGGACGGGCCAGCCGTATTGGCTGGCGAGATTGGCAATGCGCTCCCGGCTGTCGGTGCCAGAATCTACGTAAACCGAGAATTTTGTCCATTCGTCGCCCGAGTCTTCTTGGATGACTTTTTTGACGTGGTCGAGTCGGGCAATGGCGGCGGAGGTGGTTTCGGCGTCCGCGTGGAGTTCGACGGTGATTTTTCCGGCGGCTCGCATGTCGTTGATCAGTTCAGTGGGGGAGCCGGTGGCTTTGATTTTCCCTTCGTCGACGATGATGACGTGGTTGCAGGTCATTTCCACCTCATGCAGGATGTGGGTGGAGATCATGATGGTGTGGTTTTCTCCCAGTTGCTTGATCAGGTTACGGATCGAGCGGATTTGGTTGGGGTCCAGACCATTGGTCGGTTCGTCGAGGATGAGGAGGTCGGGTTTATGCACTAGGGCATCGGCCAGTCCGACGCGTTGACGGTATCCTTTGGAGAGAGTTTTGATCATTTTCCTGCGAACGTGGGTGAGGCCGCAGAGGTCCATGGCTTCGCCGATGTGACTACGGGCATCGTGACCGCGCAAGCCTTTCAGGTGGGCGCGGTAGCGGAGGTATTCGCGGACCCGCATTTCGCTGTAGAGCGGCACGTTTTCTGGCATGTAACCGATTTTTTGTCGGGCTTTAAGTGATTCGCGGAAAATATCGTATCCGGCGACGCGGGCGCTGCCGGAGGTGGCGGGCAGGTAACCTGTGAGCATGCGCAGGGTGGTTGTTTTTCCGGCTCCATTGGGGCCTAGAAATCCGACGATATTGCCGGATCCGACATTGAAGGATATGTCTTTGACGGCTCGGTGCCGTCCAAATTGTTTGCTGAGGTTGTGGACTTCGATCATAGGGTGAAAAAAATTAAGTAGGCGTGTGAATTGCTTTGGCTATAATGGGCCGGTTTTAGTTACGAAAATGTCGCAAAAATCTGCGTTGCGCGTTGACTCTGTGGGGGCGTGCCAGTAATTACACCCAAGTTTCGGCACGCACCAAGTACGAAAACAGGATAACCCATCAATTTTTCAATTTTATCAGTCATGAAATCATCGGTATCAGCCCGCTTCAATGCAGAATTACTAGAGCAGAACTATGATCAATGGTGTCAGGACCCTCAGTCCGTGGATGGCGATTGGGCCATGTTTTTTGAAGGGTTTGAGCTTGGCGTTGCCCAAATTAAACAACGTGGCGAGGCTCCGGCCGCTCCGGCAGCATCAGCAAGGATCACTACGGTGGATGATTTGGACGATGAGTTTTTGAACTTTCGAGGTAAAGTGGTCGGTATGGTTTACGCCTACCGCGCACTTGGGCACACTCAGGCGCATCTCAACCCACTGGACTCAGCGGGGGATGAAAATCCTGATTTGCTTCTTTCCGAGCTTGGTCTGCATGATGAGGATTTTTCCCGTAAGGTCTCGACGCGATTTTTTCGCAATAGTGAGAAGATGACGCTCGGTGAGCTTTATGCGGAACTCAACGAGGTCTATTGTGGTTATATTGGATTTGAGTTCATGCACATCCATAACTCGGAAGTGCGGAATTGGCTCCGATTGCGCATCGAAAACCGCACCGTGGATCAGGAGAGCTTTAAGTTCGATAAGTCGCAGGTGCTGCGCTGGCTCTTGGAGGCTCAGATGTTCGAGTCGTTTTTGGCGAAGAAGTTCCTCGGTGAAAAACGATTTTCTCTTGAAGGTGGCGAGTCTGCCATCGTGGTACTCAATACCATTTTGCAGCAATGTCCTAGTTCGGACGTGCTTGAGATCGAGCTCGGCATGGCTCACCGTGGTCGTCTTAACGTGCTACGTAATTTCTTGCGCAAGTCACTGACCACGCTGCTTTATGAGTTCACTCCGAACTACGAGCCCGACCTCGTGGCTGGTGATGGCGATGTGAAATACCACCTTGGCTACCAAGGTGTGCGTGAGCTTCCCGATGGCGATGTGCGTGTCAGTTTGGCCGCGAACCCAAGTCACCTCGAGGCAGTGAATGCCGTGGTGGAAGGGAAAGCAAGAGCTCGTCAGCGGATGATCGCGGACGATGGCACGGAGGCGAATCGCAAAAAAGTCTTGCCCATTCTCCTGCACGGAGATGCCGCCTTTGCCGGTCAAGGCTCTGTGGCGGAAGTGCTGAACCTTTCCCAGCTTCCCGGTTACCGCACCGGTGGCACCATTCACCTGATCATTAACAACCAGATCGGCTTCACGACCATGCCAGAGGATGCTCGCTCGTCGCATTATGCCACGGACGTTGCCAAGATGATCGAGGCACCCATCATTCACGTCAATGGTGAGAAGCTTGAAGAGCTTGTCTGGGCTTCAATGATCGCGATGGAGTTCCGCCAGAAGTTTGGTCGGGACATCGTCATCGATATGTATTGCTACCGTCGCCAAGGCCACAACGAGGCTGATTTGGCGGCATTCACCCAGCCGCATACCGCTAAAAAGATCAGCGCTCGCCAGCCTATTGGTGATTTGTATAAAGCTGAATTGGTGGAAGAGGGTTCCCTAACTCACTCGGAAGCCGATGCCGTTCAAGCCTCTGTCGCGCAGGAACTCGATGAGGGATATGATCGGATGGTGAAGCACATGGAGGCCGAGGATCGGACAATTTTCAGTGGCTCTACCGCCGAGCCACAGCCGAAGTTTAGTCATGATCCCGTGGCGACGGGAATCAGTCAGGATGTCTTGCAACACGTTGGCAAGGTGTTGACGACGATTCCAGATGAATTCAATTTACACCCGACCTTGGCCAAGCGCTTCATCCCTCGCCGTAAGGAGGCCTTGGGAGATGGTGGCACCTTTGACTGGGCTTTTGCCGAGTCGTTGGCATGGGGATCTCTTTTGATGGAAGGCACGCCGATCCGACTGTCCGGTCAGGATGTCCGCCGTGGCACCTTCAGTCAGCGCCACTGCGTGTTCTATGATTCTGAAACACGGGAACGTTATTTCCCGCTGAGACATCTCTCTGATGATCAATCGACATTTTGTGTCTATAATAGCCTACTTTCCGAAGCCGCTGTGTTAGGCTTTGACTATGGCTACTCGCTCGGTTGTCCTGAAATGCTGATTATGTGGGAGGCCCAGTTTGGTGATTTTGCCAATGGCGCCCAAGTGATTATCGATCAGTTTATCTCATCGGCCGAGTCGAAATGGCAGACACCAAGTAGCTTTGTGATGTTGCTTCCCCACGGCTATGCCGGAATGGGACCCGAGCACTCTAGTGCTCGTCTTGAGCGATTCCTCCAGCTCTGCGCGGAGAAAAACATTCAGGTGGCCAACCTGACCACACCTGCCCAGTACTTCCACGTTTTACGGAGGCAGAAAAAACGCTCCTTCCGCAAGCCTCTCATTCTGATGACCCCGAAAAGCCTGCTCTCGCGTCCCGAAGCTGTCTCGACAGCTGAAGACTTTCTCGAGGGTTCCTGCTTTCAGGAGATCCTTCCCGATGTGGTTGATTTCAAAAAGCCCAACAAGGTAAACCGGATTATTTTCTGCACCGGTAAGGTCTTCTACGATCTGGCCAAATACAGGGACGATCATAAGATCACCAACACGGCGATCATTCGTGTGGAGCAGCTCTACCCGCTCAACACAGCCATGCTTGAGCTGCTTGCAGGTCAGTTCCCTAAGGTGAAAAACTGGGTTTGGGCTCAGGAAGAGCCCCGCAATATGGGTGCTCGATCCTACATCACTCCCCGACTTCAGGAGCTGTTTGGCATCACCATCAAATACGCGGGCCGCAAGGCGTCCTCCAGCCCAGCAGCAGGTTCCAAAGCGATGCATATTCGCGAACAGAATCATTTACTCACGCAGGCATTCGAGGTTTAATCCTCAAAGGCTTCTCATTTTACACCACCGATTATTTCCACTCACACTCATTTCCCATGGCTACTGAAGTTAAAATTCCAAACGTAGGAGAGTCCATCACCTCCGCGAATGTTGCCCGTTGGCATAAACAAGATGGAGAAGCTGTCGCTAAAGGCGAAGTTGTCCTCACCATCGAAACCGATAAAGTTTCCAACGATCTCGAGGCCGAAGTCGACGGTGTCCTCAAAATTCTCGTGCAAGAAGGCGAGGAAGTGGACATAGGCAGCGTTGTCGCCACCATTGAGGAGGCTGCTGTGGGGAAGATTCAAGAGCCAAGAATCAAGAGTCAAGAGGTTGCTACTCCAAGCTCGTCAGCTACGTCAGCCACTTCTTCGGCTGAAGGCAAAGTGATTGATATCCTGGTGCCGGCGGCTGGTGAGTCGATCACTTCCGCAAACATTGGCCTCTGGCATGTTGAGAATGGGGCTTCTGTTTCCAAAGGTGATATTCTTGTGACTTTGGAAACGGACAAAGTTTCCAATGAACTCGAAGCGGATGAAAATGGTGTGATTCATATCATCGTGCCCGTGGGTGAAGAGGTGAATATCGGCACTGTGATTGCATCGCTGACTGTTGGGGGTGCTGGCGCACCAGAGTCAAGAGTCAAGAAGCAAGAAGCAAGAGCTGTGGTTGAGAAGGTTGCTACTCCTGCTCCCTCCACGAGGCCTGCTCCTAAAGCTCGCATCAAACCCGATCTGTCAGTTACCCCATCCACATCTCAGCGGGCTGGCCAGCCGGTTGTTGAGGACGGCGGACGGACCACTCGTAAAAAAATGAGCATGCTGCGCAGGAAGATTGCCAGCCATCTCGTCAATGCTCAGCAGACCGCCGCGATCCTCACCACCTTTAATGAGGTGGACATGACGGCGATCATGCAGCTGCGTAAAGATGTGCAGGATGGCTTTGTCGCCAAACACGGATGCAAGCTCGGCTTTATGTCGTTTTTCGTGAAGGCTACGGTGCAGGCGCTCAAGGATATCCCATCGGTGAACGGTCGGATCGAGGGTGACGATGTTATCCAAAATCATTTCTACGATATCGGAGTAGCGATCGGCACGGAAAAAGGCCTGGTTGTTCCTGTGGTTCGCGATTGCGATCAGAAAAGTTTTGCCGAAATTGAACAAGGGATTTTAGCTTATGCGATGAAAGCTCAAGAGGGAAAAATGGAACTCTCTGACCTTCAAGGTGGGGTGTTTACCATTTCTAACGGTGGTGTTTACGGCTCCTTGCTCAGCACGCCGATCTTGAACGCTCCACAAAGCGGAATCCTTGGTATGCATACCATTCAGCAACGGCCGGTGGCGATCAATGGAGAAGTCGTCATCCGCCCGATGATGAACCTCGCCCTGAGCTACGACCACCGACTCGTGGATGGCAAAGAAGCCGTCACCTTCCTGATCCGCATCAAAGATTGCTTGGAAAATCCAAGTCGATTGATGTTGGAGATGTAGGTTTTTAGTTTTTTAGTTTTCAGTTAACAAGAATTTCGCTACTCGGGTAACCAGCATGCTCCTAAGCCTGATCAAGAGGATTCATCGCTCTCAGGAGGGATCTGTAAACTGAGAAACTGGCAAACTAAAAAACTAACCAAAAACTTCAACCATGGAATACCTCTTCATCTTTCTCAAAGGCTTCGCCATGGGTGCTGCCAATGTCATTCCTGGAGTTTCGGGGGGGACGGTCGCTTTTATCACTGGGATTTATGAACGGTTGATCGATGCGTTGAAGTCGTTTGACATCAAGGCGATTCGATTACTTTTGAAGTTAGATATCAAAGCCTTGGCCGCGCATGTGGACTTGGCTTTTCTCGCCGCTCTAGGGTCGGGCGTTTTGATCAGTGTGTTCACGTTGGCTAAGGGTCTAAAGTGGGCCTTTGCGGATTACCCTGTGTTGGTGGGAGCCTTTTTCTTTGGCCTGATTTTTGCTTCGATTTTCTCTGTGGGAAAAATGGTAAAATGCTGGAGAGTGACCGAGGTTGTTGCCCTAGTCATAGGCTTGGCCATCGCTGTGGCTCTTGCTTTTTTACCTCCGGCCAATGAGAACACGCATCCAGTTTACCTTCTGGTTTGCGGGATTGCCAGTATGTGCAGCATGATTATTCCGGGTATTTCCGGCTCCTTTATTCTTTTGCTGATGGGGAACTATGAGCTGATCATGCTCGATGCTGTGAATAACCTGCGTCAGCTGAATTTGGCGGAGTCCTTGCCTATTTTGATTCCTGTGGGGATCGGTGCTGTGTTAGGTTTGATTGCCTTGTCGCGTGTGCTTAGCTGGTTGTTTAAACGCTACCACGATACCGCAGTGTCGCTGATCACAGGATTTGTGGCAGGCTCTCTGGTGATTATTTGGCCGTGGAAATCCATCGCGGAATCCGTCACCATCAACGGCAAGGTGAAAGTGATCGCTTGGCAACGGGAGTGGCCTGATTTTTCTCAAGGCAATACCTGGACCGCCATGGCTATCCTAGCTTTCGGCATCGGTCTCATTGTTTTGATGGAAAAGCTCAGTGGTGATAGCCGTGAAGAGGAGGCCTCAAAGTAGGACAGGCATCCCGGCCTGTCATCCGCCTATCGCTGATCAGCTCGAGCAAGTACGATGCTGGCTACACGACGCGCGACAGTGAGTCGACAGGCCGAGAGGCCTGTCCTACGTTTCAAGTAAGCTCTGCCGCACGAGATCGAGCGCTTTTTGGCTGACAAGCTGTTTGAATGTTTCGCGTCCGTGTGGGTAAAGGGCTTTGGTTGCGAGGGATTTTTCCGCCGTCGCTATGGCAAGCCAGACGGTGCCGACGGGTTTATCTTCGCTGCCGCCGGTCGGGCCTGCGATGCCGGTGACGGCTACGGCGATATCGGCGTGGGAAACAGCCCAAGCGCGCTCGGCCATCATGATGGCGACGGGTTTGCTGACCGCGCCTAAGGTATCGAGCAGCTGCTGGCTCACACCTAACATTTCATGTTTGGCTTCGTTCGAGTAGGTGACGTAGCCGTGGGTGAAGACTCCAGAGGCACCTGAGACGTTGGTGATCCGATTGGCGATCCGTCCTCCGGTGCAGCTTTCCACGGTGGTGAGTTTTTTTCCCGATGCGGTGAGGAGTTTGACAACCACTTCTTCGAGCGATTCTTCGCTAGTGCTGAAGCATTGGGCTGAGAAGGTGGTTTGGGCAAGTGTCGCCGCTTCTTTGACGCTGGCGGGATTACCGATCAGTCGCAGATCAACTTCGCCGGGTCGAGCGCAGTAGCCTATCTCCAGGGAGGGGATTTTAGCAAAGGGATCATTGAGTTTCGCATGAAAATCGCTTTCTCCAATTCCGGTGAACCTGAGAGTTTGAGTAACGCTGTTTCGGTTTGGCGCGCGGAGTCGTGGGATGACTTCGTTTTTTAACATCGGTTGCATTTCCCCTGGAGGACCGGGGAGGAGGAAGAGCGCGCAGGGGTGTTCTCCGCTGAGGTCAGCGGAGGCGTAAATGCCGGGAGCCGTGCCGTTAGGATTGGGTAGTGTTTCCGAACCTTTGGGTTTGAGGGCTTGTTTTTTGTTGTCGTCAGCCATCGGCCGATTGAGCTTTTCGAAGTAGGCTTCGATGGCTTTTAACGCCGCGGCGTCTTCGATCAGTGGTGCATTCAGAACTTCGGCGGCAGCTTCGCGGCAAATGTCATCGCTGGTCGGGCCGATGCCTCCTGTGACGATGACGACATCGCTGCGCGACATGGCATCGCGCAGGGCTGTGGTGATCGCCGGACCATCCGGGACCGTGGTTTGGCGCTGCACACGGAGGCCTATGTTCATCAGTTCAATGCCCATCCATGCCCCGTGGGTGTTGAGTGTGGTGCCGAGCAGAAGCTCGCTACCGGTGTTGATGATTTCAATGTGCATGGGGAATTATTTAACCCAGTAGTGTGCTGCGGGAGAAGAGTGAGACGACGGGGACTCCGTAGTTTTCGATGGCTTCGCGGCCACCTTCTTCGCGATCGACGAGCACGAGGGCAAAGGCGATCTTTCCTCCAGCGGCCTTGATCACATCCATGGCCTTGATGGTGGAGCCTCCTGTGGTGATGACGTCATCGACAATGACGATAGTGTCGCCTTCGGAGAAATTGCCTTCGATCTGTTTGCCTTTGCCGTGACCTTTGGGCTCTTTACGGACGGTGAATACTTGGAGCGGTTTGGCCTCGGATGCAGAGGTCATGCCGACGGCGAGAGAAATGGGATCGGCGCCTAGGGTCATGCCGCCAATGCAATCGACTTCCAGCCCACGATTGGCAAGCTCAGCTTTGACGGTTTCCCAGCCGAGTTTTCCGATGAGGGTGGCTCCGATTGGGTCCATGGCGGTGACCCGGCAATCGATGTAGAGATCGGATTTTTTTCCGGACGCGAGGGTGAAGTCGCCGGTGCGGACAGATTTTTCAAGAAGCAGAGATTTCAGTTGAGCGCGTGTATCGTCGTTGGACATGAGGGGAGTTTAAGCTCTAAATGCTAAATTCTAAACTCTAAATTTGCAACTTTGCATTATTTCAGGGCAAAAAAAGACTGCCAGGAACTGCGGCAATGACGGACAGACTGTGGCTGCTACCTTTCGGTCCTGACCAAATCCATCTGCCGACACTCCACAGCCCTGACAGCGCGGGTTTCTTAATGCTTGCGAGGGGGATTGCAAGCGAGTAATTGGCTTTTTGCCGATTCTTTGCTTTAGGCGGTTTTTGCTTGTTGTCTGATCTGGTAAAGCAGTCCAAGTGCCCGGGTGAGTTTCCACAAAATCATGGTGCAGCCGACGGCGAGAAATACACCGCCGGTGAGAAAGCCAAAGCCGCTAGCTCTACCGGAATCGAAGAAGAGTCCGATCATGGCACTGACGGTCATCAGCCCGATGCCTGTGAACCCAAGCCCGAGGATGATCCCGTAGCTGAGGAATGAGACAAAGGGGCCGCTCCATCGGGAGATGAAGTGACTCGTCTGGCTGAGGAGTTCAGCCTGTTGGTTGTTGACGGTCTTGGCGGTGGGATTGGCTTGCTTATCTGGTTCTGTATTCATAACGCTGCGGAGCGTGGCTGAAGATTATGAAGGTTTGATGAACGGGCGGTGAATAATGGGTGAAAAAATTGGGAGCTTACCACTCGAATCCTAACTTAAACCTGTCCATGAATGCCAAAGGAATTTCTCGAGGTCATGGACGCTGAGGGGGTGTGATTAGACTAAACAATCAACATGCAATCGCCGTAGGAGAAGAAGCGGTATTTTTCTTCGACGGCTTTGGCGTAGGCCTCGAGGATGAGGTCGCGGTTCGCAAAGGCGGAGACGAGCATGATCAGGGTGCTCTGCGGGAGGTGGAAGTTGGTGAGGAGGGTGTCGACGATTTTAAACTCGTAGGGCGGGTGGATGAAAATATTGGTTTCTCCGTTCGATTTTTGAAGTTCTGCGCCGTTGCGTGCGAGGCTTTCGAGCACTCGGGTGCAGGTGGTGCCAGTGGAGATGACGCGGCCGGTGGTGTTTTGTTTGGCGGCATTGATGCGGGTGGCTGTTTCTCCGCTGAGTGAATATCGCTCGGAGTGCATGTCGTGGTCTTTGATGAAATCCGCTTTGACCGGGCGGAAGGTGCCTACGCCGACGTGGAGGGTGAGGAAGGCGTGGTTGATCTCGGAGAGCATTTCGGTGGTGAAGTGGAGTCCGGCGGTGGGGGCGGCGATGGCTCCTTCTTCGCGGGCGAAGGTGGTTTGGTAGCGGTCGCGGTCGGCGCGGTCACTTTCTCGGTTCATGTAATGGGGGAGGGCGAGTTGGCCGTGCGTTTCTTCATCGACTTCGCGATCCCAGCGGATGATCCGGTTGCCATTTTCGAGGACGGCGTCCACGGTGCCCGTTGCTTCGCCGACCTCGACGGTGCGGCCGGGCTTCATTTTTTTGCCGGGACGGACGAGGCATTCCCATTCGAGGGGGGAGAGTTTGTGGGTGCAGACGAGTTCTATTTTGTCATCGTTGGAGAAAAACCGGGCTGGGGTGACTTTGGTGTCGTTGAGGATGAGGAGATCGTTGGGTGAGAGGTAGGTGGGGAAATCTGCAAACATGCGGTGCTCGATTTTCCCGCTATCGCGGTGTACGACAAGCATACGCGAGGAGGCGCGGTCATCGAGTGGGCGGCTAGCGATGAGTTCGTCGGGAAGATCGTAATCGAAATCAATGGTGCGGAGCATGGGGCGAGTCTGAAGTTTTCAGTTTTCAGTTTCAAGTGTGAAGGTTGCGTGTGTATGCTTTTTTTGTGCCGCAGGAAATGGAGCCAATGGATCGGGTAATGACTCGCCTGGAAGTGGACGGAAAATTTTTCCGTGCGGCGGGCCGTCGTGTGTTTGTAAAAGCGGTGAGTTATGGGCCTTTTCCCGACCCTCAGCCTGATCATTGGGAGGAAATGCGGCGGATTGCGCGATCGGGTTTTAATGCGGTGCGCGTGTATGGTGATCCTGATCCGGCGATGCTGGATGCGGCGCAGGCGGCGGGGATCTGGGTGATGGTGGGGCCGAGCTGGCAGTGGTGGTGTGATTTTATCCAGAAACCAGCTTTTTTTTCGGAGGCGGTGCTGGCTTTAGCAGCAGGTTTGCGAGAGTGGGGGAGTCATCCTGCCGTGGCGGTGGTCTTTGTGGCGAATGAAATCCCTGCCGACATGGTGCGCTGGATGGGGGTGGTGAAAGTGCGTCGGGCCATTGAGTCATTGATTGATCATGGCCGGGAAGTGGCACCTGAGCTTTTGTTTGCCTACGCCAATTTCCCGACCACCGAGTATTTGGAACCCGATAATGCCGATTTTACGGCGATGAATGTTTATTTGGAGCGACGTGAGGATTTTAGGCACTACTTGCCGCGCTTGCATAATGTGGCGGGGGATCGGCCGGTGCTGGTGAGTGAGTTTGGTCTGGACTCCCGCAGTAAAAGCGAGGTTAGCCAGCGTGACACTTTAGTGTGGCAGCTCGAAGAGTGTTTGCAGGCTGGGATGGCTGGGACGACGGTGTATGCGTGGTCGGACCGATGGCAGAATGGGGGGCGACTGATGGATGAGTGGGCATTCGGGATCACCGATCATGCGGGGCGGGATAAGCCTGCGCTGGTAGCTCTTTCTCGTGTTTTACCTGAGATTCAGACACCGGAAGACGGGATCAAGCTGGATCAATGGCCTATGTTTTCGGTGGTGGTGTGCACTTATAATGGCGGCCACAGGATGCGGGCGTGTTTGTCGGCTTTGCGTGATTTGGATTACCCTAACTATGAAGTCGTGGTTGTGGATGATGGTTCCACGGATGATACGGCGGAGGTCGTGGGTGGATTTGATGGCGTGCGGTTGATTTCGCTCGATCACGTGGGGCTGAGCGCGGCACGGAACCGTGGGATGGAAGAGGCCAAGGGTGAGATTATTGCTTATACCGATGACGATTGTGAGCCGGATGCCGCGTGGCTGCTCTGGCTGGCGCATGCTTTTTCTCAAGGTGAATGGGATGCATGCGGCGGTCCCAACTTGCCGCCGATGCCTGAGGGGGTTGACCAATGGGAGCATGTGGATGAGGCTGTGGTGGCTTCTGCTCCTGGCGCGCCGTCGCATGTCTTGTTAGGAGACGAGGAGGCGGAGCACCTGCCGGGGTGTAATTTGGTGGTGCGAAAAGAGGCGCTGATGGCGATTGGTGGATTTGAGGTGAAATATCGGGTGGCGGGTGACGATGTGGATTTGTGCTGGCGGCTGCGAGAGGCGGGGTATCGGATGGGGTTTAGTGGAGCCGCTTTTGTCTGGCACAGGCGCCGGACCACGCTGTGGCGTTATTTTAAACAACAACGAGGCTATGGCAAGGCGGAGGCTTTGTTGATGCGGGATCATCCCGATAAGTTTAGGCGTGGAAGTGGAGCCCGCTGGTCGGGCCGAGTGTATGCGGGTGGTGCGATGTGCGCCGATGCTGGAAGCGTGATTTATCATGGTGCGATGGGGATGGCTCCTTACCAGCAGCTTTCTCTGACGATGCAGCCGCAGCGGCCATTGCCTCATTCTTTCCAAGAAGGCTCGGCAAAAATAAAATTGGCTGTGGCTCGGTTGGTGCAGCCTAAGGTGCGTGCTGCTTCTCGGTGGTGGTTTAGTTTACTCTGGCGTGGGAAGGTGAAGCGGGCCGCTCGGCAGAAGGAGTTTGTGCTGGTGGATCACATCACCTGTTACGATGATGTAGAGGCTGGATGGTGGGGTGGCCCTGATATTTCCCGCGATGGTGTTTTGGCGGAATTGCGTGCTGCCGGCTGGACTGTTCCGGACGATGTGCATTGTAGCGACTGGGATTTGACTCGAGAAGGGATGAGGTTACTGATCGCCTGTGAAGAGCATGGGGGCTCATGTCTGGTGCTGACTCGGATGGAGATGAAGTCTGCGCGGGCGGCTCGATTACCCGAGGGTTTTGAGCGGGTGATGTTGGATTGTGGATTGAGGCGAAGTTGATGGACTTGAACAAATTTATATTTTTAGACAAAGATATCGTTTTTTGACGGTGTCACAGAGTAAAAGACAATGAAAAAGCATATTATTAGACTGGGTGTTTGTACCTTACTGGGGCTATCAGGCACTCAGGCAAAAGAAGCGGCAAAGCAAAATGTAATGGATGATCTTTCGCAGTGGATGGAGTCGGCGATGGTCGGGCGACCCGCTTCTCTTCCCAAGAAAAATGATCTGCTTAGCAAAAGCGAAGTGAAAGCCGAGCAGTTGAAGATGTGGGAGACCTATAAAAAAATGGCGCTGAGATTGGGCTGGGACAAGCACTTAAAAGTTAAGCCTCTCGCCGTTGAGTCGATCGCTGCGGCCGGAGGAAAATTGGGAATTAATGCGGGGCTTTTGACCTCGGGGAGCATGGTGATGCCTTACACATTTCTCACCAAAGGTAAAAAGCCGGTAGACGGATGGCCTATGTTTATCTGTTTGCATGGAGGTGGGCAGTATACGGGGCGGGACTTGACTGGGCCACACGGATGGCCTGTCAATACGAGCGAGTGGCAGGCACAGATGCGGTTGACCCAAAGAGCTTACAAGCCGGCGGGGTTGTATTTCATCCCCCGTATGGCGCATGATCGATGGGGCCGCTGGTGGATGAAGCATAATATCGATATCTTCACCCGCATGATCAGAGATGCTATTTTGTTTAATGATGTGAATCCTAACAAAGTTTACATCATGGGGATTTCTCAAGGGGGATACGGCACATGCCACTTGTCACCGTTACTCGCCGACCAATTTGCCGCAGCGGGCTCCATGGCTGGAGGCATGATGACGGTTACTGAAAATTTGAGAAATCTACCGTTTCGATCTGACATTGGTGAGAAGGATACGATGTATGATCGCATTAATCTCGCCGATGCACTTCATACTCAACTCGACAAGCTCAAGAGCAAAGATCCGGAGGGTTATGAAAATGTCTTGGCTATCCAAAAAGGCCGCGGACACGGGATCGATTATAGTAAATCTCCGTCATGGCTGGCTGAGCACACTCGGAATCCTTACCCCGAAAAGATTGTGTGGCGATGTTTTCAAAAGGATGGGATCTATCGCGATCGCTTCTATTGGCTCTCTCTGAGCCAGACCCCCGCAGAGGGTGAGTTTGAAATCACCGCGTCTCTAGATAAAGACAACAACAAGGTTGTGATTTCGGCTGAGGAGGTGGTGACGGTGCAGTTTAAGAAAGAGAAAAAATCAATCCGTAAACCTCTGGAGTCCGCAAATGTCATTGTGCATCTGAACGATGAGTTGCTTGATCTTGATAAGGAGGTCGTCATCGAACTCAATGGTAAGGAGGTCTTTCGCGGTAAAGTGGAGCGCAGTCGCGCTGCAATGATGCAAAACATGGTGCGGCGTGGCGATATCAACTATGCCTTTCCCGTTGATATTACTCTTTGATTCTCAAAGCTGCTATTTCTAGGAATCCTGCACAAAGTGAAAGAAACTCCGGTGGATATCGTAGTTAAGTAAGCAGATGGGATCTCCGGTCCGACTCGTTGGATCATTCCCGTTTGTAATATTGTATATTGTATTTTCATTGTGTAGGTGTTTCAGGCTCGTTGTCCTTTTGTGTATGGGGCAGCGGGCCTGATCATTTTTTGATAATGCCCCGAGTGTTCAGGGGTGGGAGGTGTGCTGATTTTAGACTCGGAGTGAACGGGGCTTGGCAATTTCAGGGAGCATGTTTATAAAGATCTCTCCGGTAGGGAGGTGTGATGTCTTTCTGCATACTCTGAAAACTGAAAGACGGAAAACGATCTAACTTAATGATTTAGCAATGACTGAGGAAACGATGCAACCTGTAGAGGATTTCACTGTGGTGGAATCGATTTTTGTTCGCCACCGCAATTGCTTGCTGCTGCGGGCGCAGTTCACGCCGATTTATACGGGGTATTATATTCACCTGATGGAGCATAAGCTGCGATATGCCAATGATTTGGATGCGGTGCTTAAGGATATGTTGGCGGTCTTGACGCTGCATCTGACTGCCAGACCATGGGCGGAAACCATCGCATGGACAGCGAACTTGCGGGCGCCGAGGGTGAATTATTTTGTCACGGGTGGAAGCAATGCCGCTAACATCACGGGTCGACTTTTCACGGAAGATGTCCGCGAACCCGACCGTAATTTTTTATACAGCCAGACGTTGGTTCCCGGTGAAAAACCAAGCACCACGGCGGTGCATGTGGAGAGCAATGATCCGATCGAATGGATTGAACATTTCTACCAGCAAAGCGAGCAACGGCCAGCGCGCTGTTTCCGTCTCGATGATGAAAATTACGTCCTGATTACCGCCCAGCCAGATTATGACGAGGAGTGGTTTAATGCTCTCGATGCGGATATTGCCGCGCAGATCACCGAGGTTGAGGAGACGAAGGAGCTCGAGACTCGCAAGTTTGAATTTAAGTGCGGCTGCTGTGTTGAGCGGATCTTGCCGACGTTAAATGCTTGGAAAGGCAAATTGGATGAGCTTTTTCTCGGTGAGGATCAAATCACGATTCAGTGTCCACGCTGTGGCGCTAGCTATAGAGTCACCCGAGAAATGTTGGACGGCTGAGGGGTCGCTATTCAGGCTTCACTTTGAGAAATGCTTTCAGGGTGTAGAGCGATGCTGTGGTTTGGGGTTCTTGCTCTGGCTTTTGTTCTCCTTTTTGGCTCGGTCCTGCGATGTTTGGTATAGGTTTAGCTCCCTTCTCCCGCTTCGGGCTGAAGTGCTCCTTGTTTTTGCCATACCATTCATCGACAAATCCTTTGCAGCCAATGACGATTCCTTCGGTGAAGTAACGGATTTTACACCGGAGAAGTTCAGGCGGTGTCAGCACGCCTCCCTTAGCTAGAGCCTTTTGTAAGGTTTCCTTCGCTATCCCGACCTTGGCTTTGATCTTATGATTTTCATTGGCTTTATCCACCTCGACCTCCTCGCCATCGGTCATCAGCCAGCACCGATACCATGATCCACTTCCTCGCTGCCCGCTTTGATTAACCGCGGTATCACTCCAGCTGTCTTGCGGCATTTCCATCACCTGGCATAGGCCTCGGCGTGCCCGTTTGCTTCCGGCCACAGCCTCGGCATACCCGCACCACCGGTAGTCCTTCGGGTCTTCTACAATTCCAGCCCTCACAGCATTGAGATCAATGTAAGCCGACATCGTGCGTAGCGCCAGGCCATCCTCGACGAGCACACTCTTAAACCGATCCATCCACAGTGTGCCTCGGCGTTCGTGTTTCTTGTTATACCAACGGCTGAACCGTTCTTTCACCTCTTTTACAAACAGGCTCAAATTACAAAAGCGCTGTTTGTATTTCTCTAGAAACTTTTGCACATCAGCCTCCATCCCGCGCTCCCGCATGGATGCGATTTCTCGCCGAACTTGCGCCACATACGTCGTGCTATAAAGGATCAGCAAATGCTCAAGCAGCCGATCCTCCCCTGCGCCTTCGTAATCACACTTTTCGTCCTCAAATCGCTTCAAAAAACGTTTTCTCGATGGCACACGTGCAAGAATATGAAAATGGTTATCCATGACCGCATAGGTCAACACCTGAACTCCCGAAAACCGGGCCATCCGCCGCATCACCTTCTGAAAGCCCTCCTTTTCCTCATCCCCAAACCACTTCATGCCGCCGCAGGTCCGACTCATCACATGATAACAAAAACTCCCATCCTCCCCTCCAAGAATCCGATGCCGACCACCCGACCAAGACGTATAAATCTCCGCCGCCTGCCCGCCAACAAACCCAGTTTTGCAATCCAGCTTCCGCAGCGGATTTAATGGCGGTGTAGTGACTGGATCCTCTATTTTAGGGTTATTGTTCGCCTTCATGCGAAGAAGAATAGATCATAAAAAGACCGAGTTCAACAATATAAATACTTAATGCCTGGCATTAAGTATTAAGTATTTGGCGTTACATATGTGAGGGGAGGATGCCTTCGTTGCTGGGTCAGGTGCACGGTGGCTCGTGAGATGTTGGAAGCTGGGAAGTAAGATTTCCTGATTTCTTGACTTCCCGACTTCTTGACCTAAACAAGCCCTGCCCATGAAGCAGGAAATTGAAACCATCCAGTCCGACGCCCTTGCCGCTATTGCCGCCGCAAGTGATGAGAAATCTCTCGACGATGCTCGTGTGGCATTTTTGGGTAAAAAAGGACGCTTGACCGCAGCTTCCGCCGGAATGCGGAATCTTTCTAATGAGGAGAAGCCCGTGGTGGGTCAGTTACTGAATGTGGCGCGTCAGGCGATTACTTCGGCGATTGATGAAAAGCAGTCGGCGCTGAGCGAGTTGGCTGATAAGAAATCCGTTGAGGGAATTGACCTCACTTTACCCAGCCGTTTACTTCCCGTCGGTGGACTGCATCCTTTGACTCAGGTGAAGGATGAGGCGATTCAAGCACTACGCCGGATGGGCTTTGCTTTGGCTGAAGGGCCAGAAATTGAAACCGAGTTTCATTGCTTTGATGCTCTGAACACACCGGAAGATCATCCGGCCCGGAACGAAAAAGATACCTTTTACTTCGATAGTGGTAAGCTGCTCCGCACCCACACCTCGAGTGTGCAAATCCGGACAATGGAAAAGGCCACGCCGCCTGTGCGTATCATTGCGCCTGGCTCGGCTTACCGTCGTGACGAAATCGATGCCACCCATCTTTCTGTCTTTAATCAACTTGAGGGCCTCTACGTCGGTGCCGATGTGAAGCTGGGGGATCTAAAAGGGACTCTGGAGTTTTTCCTGCGTTCGATGTTTGGTGATGATACCGAGGTGCGATTCCGTCCTCACTTTTTCCCGTTCACTGAGCCAAGTTTTGAAATTGATATCAAGCTGCACGCTAAGGGGCAGAAGCCGAAGTGGATTGAAATTGCCGGTTGCGGCATGGTAGATCCCGCTGTGTTTGAGTCGCTTTGCAAAACCCGGGGCGATGGTGTTTTCAGTCCTGACAAGGTGACCGGCTTTGCCTTTGGTATGGGAATCGACCGCTTAGCCATGATCAAATGGGGGATCAAAGATATCCGCCTGCTGATTGAAAATGACGTGCGTTTTTTGAAGCAGTTTGCTTAGTGAGTGGGGACTAGTTTTGGTCTGGAGTCTTGATTCAGGTCTCTTGATTCTCCGCTGCGATAGGCAGCCGGCAGGCTGCAAGCCTATCCTATTTTTCTAAAAACGCCTGCTTGGAGAGTAAGGCGTATTTTCCGCTGCGGGCTAAGAGTTCGTTGTGGGTGCCGCTTTCGATGATCTTGCCTTTGTCGAGCACGTAGATGAGATCGGCATTGCGGATGGTGGAAAGGCGGTGGGCTATGACAAAGGCAGTGCGGTTTTCCATCAGGCGGTCGAGCGCTTGTTGGATGAGGCGCTCAGTTTCGCTATCGACAGAGGCCGTGGCTTCGTCGAGCAATAGGATCGGCGGGTTCTTGAGTAGGGCGCGGGCGATGGAGAGGCGTTGTCTTTCTCCTCCGGAGAGTTTAATGCCGCGTTCCCCGACGATGCTGTCTAGTCCCTCGGGAAGTTCGCGGACGAAGCCGTCGGCATTAGCGGCGGATAGAGCGATCCACATTTCTTCATCAGATGCATCGCGTTTGGCCAGTTGAAGGTTCTCGCGCACGGGGCCGTTGAAGAGGAAAGCTTCCTGGGTAACGTATCCGATGGCGGAGCGCAGTGAGGGTTTGGCGATGGTGTTGAGCTCTGTGCCGTCGATAGTGATCGAGCCGCTGTCGTATTCATAAAACCGGCAGAGGAGATTGACGATGGTGGATTTTCCTGCCCCTGTAGATCCTACCAGCGCGATGGTTTGTCCCGGTTTGGCTTCGAGGTTGATCTGATGCAGTGTCGGTTGTTCCGCGTAGGAAAAGTTCAAGTCCGTGAGTTTGACATGGCCCCGCACTGGGGTGGTGAGGTCGACTCCATCCGTGGCGTTGATTTCATCGTCTTCATCGAGAATGATGAAAACTCGCTCGGCGGCGGCGCGTGAAGATTGGGTCATTTGATTGAGCTGGTGCAATCGGCCCAACGGCTCGTAGAGCGCCCAGATGATGGTGAAGAATTCGAGTAATATATCCTGCCCCAGTCTGCCGTGATAGATTTCCCAGGCCCCAACGGCGAGCACGAGTGTGTAGCCAATGGAGTTGAAAAAGCTCATGCTGGGGGAGTAAACCGCCCAGGCTTTCATCACGGCCAGATTGGCTTGGCTGACTTTGGTGGATGCCTGGTTGAAGCTGGCAAGCTCATCATCCTCAGCGGCGTAGGATTTAATTTGGCGGATGCCGGCGATGTTGTCGTGCAGCATGGCATTCATTTCGCCGGTGGCTTTTCGGGCGGTGCGGTATCGGCCAGCGGCGTGGCGGGTGTAGAGCCAGGCGCCAATGACGAGGAGGGGCAGGGGAGCGAGAGCTGAAAAGGCAAGGATGGGTGAGCGGGTGAAGAGGAAGATGCTGACGATGAGCACTTGGAGAAAGGCGACGAGACCTTGTTCAATGCCATCGATGAGAATCCGTTCCATCTGTGGCACATCCTCGGCGACCCGGGTCATGATGTCGCCGGTGCGGCGTTCATCGAACCACTTGAGACGGAGGCGTTGAAGTTTATCGTAGAGTTCTGAGCGGAGGTCGAAGACCGCTTTTTGCTCGAAGGTGTTATTGATAAGGATACGGAGAAAGTTGAAAAAATCACGAGCGAAAAAAGCCGCAATGACAATCAGGATATAGGGGAGCAGTCGGTCAATATGGCCATCATTGATGACTTCTCGCATGACTCGGCCTGTCATGGCGGGGAAAGCGAGCAGCATCAGAGTCATGAGAACGGCGCATAATAGCTGGGATGTTGCGAGGCGTGGGTACTTGCCTAAGTAGGAGAAAATGCGAAAAATAGTCTTCATGGTGCTTGGTTTTAATTTCGTCTCTAGGCATGGCAATGTAAAGACAAGGATAAGGAAACCTAAAATAAGCGAATTTTGGAGTTGCCGCCCCCCCCCAAAAAGCACTAGTTTGTACTTAACACACCACTAACCCATCGATCCTAACGTATAAAAAACGATTATGTCAAAAATATTTGGAACCCTTACCGCTATCCTACTCGCCGTCTCCGCCTTACTCGCCTATAAAAACAAGGAGGCTAAGGTGGTTGAAGACACCGCCTACGAAACCTCTCAAAATGCAGAGACCGCAACCAAGAAAGAGCTAAAAAAGCAGGTCATGCGTCACGCAGCCGCTGAAACGACGCGCGATCAGAAGCTTGCCTCAGCTGAGGAAGCTGAGAAAAAATTCGAGGAAGTCACCGCTCTTTACGAAAAAGCCAAGGAGGACGTGGTTTCTCTCAAAGCAGAGCACGCCGCCAAGGAGGAGGATATCACCGCTGCCAATGATGTTCTCAAAGGACTGCCCGATCCCAAGGAACTCGTTCCCAAGATCAAGCGGATGCGTGCTGAGTTGGTCGAAGCCACCGACGCCATTGCTGCCGAGGAGGCTAGCTTGGTTCATCTTTCTGAGCTTGATAAAAATGGACGCTCTAGAATTAAAGGCGCACGTGATGCCATTAGTATGTATAGTAAGGGGGAGTCATTCCCAACACTAAAGACTCGTATTAGCTCAATTTATCATAACTGGGGCTTTGTTATTTTATCCGCAGGAGACAGGCAGGGAGTCGTTACAGATTCGATGCTGGATGTCGTTCGTGGTGGGGCAGTGATTGCCAAACTTAAGGTGACGGCTGTGGAAGCTGGCCGGGCATCTGCCAGTATTGTGCTCGATTCCGTTGCCGAGGGTGTAACGCTCCGCTCTGGCGATTCTGTCGTAGCCCAGAAGGCGGAAAGCAAGCCTGAAGCCACGACCACGGCTGCCCAGTAAACACGGAATCGCTTTTCTGAATAAAAAAGCACCCTGCTTTACACGACGCTAATGACTTAGCTCACAGTATTTACACCACACACATCTACCTACCATGAAATCCATACTCTACATCGTTGCCATCATCGCCATTTTGGCGGGAAGTGTCTTATCCTACAAAAGCATGAAAGCGTTTGACGATCTCAAAACTCAACGTAAGGCATTAGACAGCGATAACATCAACAGGAAAGCTAAAATCAAAACGGCAAAGAAGGATGCCAAGGAGATGGAGGCGGAGATGAAGTCGGCTAGGGCCAAGCTCGATGACGCAGAAGCCGGGCGCGACAATGCTAAAAGTAACCTGAAACTGTCTAAAAAAGAGGCCGGAATTTGGAAGAGCAAAATCGCAGGTCAGCAGGAGAAGCTGGATGAAAATAAGAATTTGATTGCTCAGATCGAGAAGGTTTTCAAAGGCCTTGGCGCTGTGGATCTCAAGCAAATGCCAGAGTTGGTGCAAAAGCTTGAGGATGACCTTAAGTCCGCCAATAAAAAATCCGAGGAACTCAGGGCACTCACGGAAGCGGCTAAAACCCGAGTCGCGACAAACCCTGAGCAGATTAAGGATCTCGATGCCCGTATTGTCAAGCGTGCCTCCCGCATTCAGGGGAATTCAGCACAAGGTCGCATTACAGCGGTCAATCACGATTGGGGGTTTGTAACGATTCAGGTTCCAAGTGTCATGCCTGTTGACTCGGCTTCAAAGTTGATGGTCAAGCGCGGGACGACTTACATTGGCAATCTGAATATCAATGCCATCGAGGGAAGCCGCATCGTGGCCGACATCGATTACCAGAGTATGACTCCAGGAATGGTGGTGCAGCCTGGTGACCATGTCATCCTTGCTAAGCCAGTGACCAACTAATGCTCGGCACGGGAGGAGATAAAGCTTCTTCCCCGACTCAATCTTTCAAAGCGAGGTCCTTAGGGGCTTCGCTTTTTTCATGGCTGGCGAATCCTAACGAATAAACCTTTGCTGGAGGTTTTTGAGGATCGTTTGCAGCTCCTTGGCCTCATTCATGAGTGCCACCATTTGCTGTGGTTCCAGATTAGGTTGGCGAAGTTGGGCGCGGATGGCGGCTTCTTTTTTCTGGAAATGGGTGCTGACGAGCATGGCCGTGGTTTCTTCGGCTGCTCTGACGGCATCGGAGGGGGGCTCATGGTTGAGCGCTGTGCGCAGAGCGAGTTGATCTTCCTTACTGAGTGATGTGATGTAAGTTTGCACCGCTGCCGTTTTAGTGGGATCTGGCCGCTTGCTGAGAATATGACGTAGAATAGATCCGCCGGGGAGCGCCGCGAGGGGGTCGATCAGGGATTCAAGCTGCTCGCCGAGCCAGTCCTGAGCGTCTTGAGAAGTGAGAGCGAAATGACAAAGGTGGGCAACCGAGCCATTGATGGGGCTGGCTTGGGTTTTGGGTTCGGATGGTTGGTTGTCCAGTGCCTGCCGACGATTGGTAAAAAAGGCTTCTTTTGCTTGCTGACGTTCTGCTTCCACGACGCCTCCACGAAGTTCTTCTGTGCCAATGCTGAGGTGAGTGGCGATCTGGTTGATCAGGGCATCCTTCGTCATTTTGTCATCGACGTAGGCGACCATTCCCGCGAGTTCGGTGGCGAGGGCTGCCCGCTCTCTGACGGATGATAGGTCGCGTGTGCTGGTTTCGTGAGCGAGCTTGACTTCAAAATAATCGCGGGCTGAGCTGACCAGTTCTTTAAAGGCCTCTGCGCCAATTTTTTTGATCAAGGTGTCGGGGTCTTCGCCTTCGGGCATGTTGGCCATGCGGACATTGAGCCCTTGCGCGGAGAGGATTTTGAATGCTTTGTCGGCGGCCTTAAATCCCGCACTATCAGAATCAAAACAAAGAATCACATCACTGGTGTAGCGGTTGAGAAGGCGGGCGTGGTCTGGTGTGCACGCGGTTCCCATGGTGGCGATGGCGCTGGTGACGCCGCTTTCATGGCAGGCGATGACGTCGATCTGGCCTTCGCAGAGGAGGGCAAATTTATCTTTCGGCATCGACCTTCTGGCTTTATCGAGCGCGAAGATGGTTTTTGATTTTTTAAACAGGAGAGTTTCGCGGGAGTTGATGTATTTGCCGCTTTTAGGATCGTGTCGTAGTTGCCGACCACTAAAGGCGATGATGTCTCCGTAGTCGTTGTGGGTGGGAAACATGAGCCGCCCCCGGAAGCGGACGTAGAGTCCGGCGTTTGGGTTGTTGTCATTTTTTCGACCGGCGAGATCGCAGTTGATGAGTTCGGCGCCGGTGAACTTTTTCTCTCGTGCCCAATCGAGAAAGACGTTGGGGTCGTC
>Ga0256845_1000364_pt1 | contig 43489 bp, 33 predicted proteins | sample RiftiametaG_FD_189101 | JGI IMG/M metagenome (GOLD analysis project Ga0256845, IMG submission 189101) | Tube worm associated microbial communities from hydrothermal vent at the East Pacific Rise, Pacific Ocean - Riftia | ecosystem: Host-associated > Annelida > Integument > Unclassified ...
GCAAAAATGCTTGAATATAGGTTTCAAAACTGTATATCAATGCACTCTCTTTTATTGATACATAATTGCCTTCGTCGTCTTTTTCCATAAATACTTTAAAGCCACGTCGCTTTACATTTAATTAATTATCTAACTTCCCCAACTGTCTCTATCTAAACTTCTATATTGAATAGCTTCGGCAAGATGATTAGATTGTATATTTCCACAACCTTCCAAATCGGCAATTGTCCGTGATACTTTAAGTATGCGGTCGTAGGCACGAGCACTTAGTCCTATTTTTTCCATAGCTGTTTTTATAAGTTTCGAACCCTCATCATCAAGTTTGCAATATTTACGAATTAGTTTGGTTGTCATTTGAGCATTGCTATGAATACTTTCAATATCTTTAAAACGTTCTTGCTGAATCAATCGAGCTTTATGCACTCTTTCACGAATATCTATGCTGCTTTCAAGAGTTTCTTTTCCCGATAATTTATCGAAAGGCACAGGAATTACTTCAATATGAATATCAATGCGGTCGAGTAATGGTCCTGAGATTTTATTCAAATAACGTTGTCTGATACCGGGGGAGCATACGCACTCCTTTTCGGGATGATTGTAATATCCGCAAGGACAAGGATTCATACTTGCAACCAGCATAAAACTTGCAGGATATTCTACGGTAAAGCGTGCCCGCGATATTGTAATTATCCTGTCTTCGAGCGGTTGACGCATAACTTCAAGCACTGTTCGTTGAAATTCAGGCAACTCATCAAGAAACAAAATGCCGTTGTGTGCCAACGATATTTCGCCGGGTTGCGGATATTGACCTCCTCCCACCAAAGCCACATCGCTTATTGTATGATGCGGCGACCTGAACGGACGTGTTGTCATTAACGATGTGTCGTGGTCAATTTTTCCTGCTACCGAATGTATTTTGGTTGTTTCAAGAGCTTCTTGCAAAGTAAAAGGCGGCAATATTCCCGCTACACGTTTTGCCAACATTGTTTTTCCTGCTCCCGGCGGACCTATCATAATTATATTATGTCCGCCTGCTGCCGCTATTTCCATTGCCCGCTTTACATTCTCCTGTCCTCTGACATCCGAAAAATCAACATCAATTTTATTCAACCCCTTTTTAAACTCCTCGCGAGTATTAATTACCAACGGTTCTATTACTTTATCATCGTTTAAAAACTCAACTACATCAGTAATATTTTTTACTGCAAAAATATCAAGGTTATTAACCACCGCCGCCTCTTTTGCATTTTGCTCGGGCAATATAAATCCTTTAAACCCTTCTTCGCGAGCTTTTATGGCAATAGGTAAGGCTCCCTTTACGGGATGCAAACTTCCATCAAGCGACAGTTCACCCATTATTATATATTTTTCGAGTTTATTGACATTTACTTGTTCCGATGCTGCCAATATTCCTACGGCAATAGTTAAATCGTAAGACGACCCCTCTTTTCTAATATCGGCAGGAGCCATATTTATTACAATTTTTTTATGCGGATATTGATAATTACTGTTTTGTAATGCGGCAATTATTCGCTGCTGACTCTCTTTTACCGCACTATCGGGCAGCCCTACCAGATGAAACATAAATCCCGATGTGATATTTACTTCAACGGTAATGGTTGTTGCATTTATTCCAAAAACAGCACTTCCGTATGTTTTTACAAGCATAAACGAGTATTTTTACAGATGCAAAGTAAATGTTAAATTACTGATAATCATGGTGTAAAATGTTTTTTTAATAATATTCACACTGTGATTACAGTTTTAGATATTAATAACTCTATTTAATGTTCAGTTTCTTTTTAATATCCTTAGGCACAGCATCTTTATGAACGGTTATTGACAGAGTTTTATATAAAAACCAAGCCTCAGACGCATAAAAATAACCGTCGTAAATATTATCGGTATTCCACGAATTTTTCACTTTAAAATATTTTGTTCCGTTTTGGTCGGTGGCATATCCTGTAATGTGCATACCATGGTCGTCGGTAGTTTGATAATCATCAAAAGCCTTTTGTCGCATCTCTTGTGTAATTGTTTTTTCGGGCACAATTTCGGTAAATCCGTATAATTCTTTTTTTCGTTCTTTTTCAGATAATGATTCCCACTTTGCTCTTTCTGTTCCTTCAAGTTGCGATACATCGTCTTGTGGAATTATTGCTATACCGTTTTTATTTGAGAATCCTTTTTCACTTACGTCGCTACCCCAAAGAATAGTATATCCATGGTCGAGAGCATAATAAGCAACCTCTAAAAGTTCGTTCATCGGTACGTTGTAAACTTTTCCAAGCGACCAATTGTCAGGCACTTCCATAACAAATTGTGTATAAAACGGATGGTGAGTAAACGAACTGATTTCAACATAATCATCGGGAACAATATTTAACTCTTTTTGAAACGATTTGGGAGTATATTCTTTTGCGTTATAGGTAAATTTTTCAATATCCTTTCCCAAATAAGCATCTAAAATACCATCGAAACCTCTGAGCCAAGCTGTTGATAATTTACCGTTGTCGTTGTCAACTACTGCTTCAATATAAGCCTTCAATACATGATCCATTTCATTATGAACATGTTTTTTTTCTCCGTAATTTATACCCGGAAATATACTTTCGGGAACAATACCCGAATCGTTTATTCTATCGAAAACATTACAAGATTCTGCTCCTCCGCTAAAACTTTTTGCTCCTTCCCATCTTACATAATCAACAGCTCGTGCATGATAGTCTTTTTTTACAATCCACATTTCCGACAAATCGAAGGTATCTTTACCCATACGCAAAAGCTCCGATTCAAGAAACGATAATCCTGAAAAAACCCAACATGTGCCTGAGCGATACTGGTCTTTAACCGAAGTAGCCGGTAAATCAACAATATTTGTAAATTGATAAACGGGTTTTTCCTCTTCTTTGGTAGAATCTTGGGCAAATGAAAACATTGAACTTAGGATAATAAATCCTGCCATAAAAATTTTTTGCATAGTATAAATATTTGATAATAAATAAATAGTTGTTTTTATTGTATATCAAAATTATGTATTTTATGCAGGTTTACAAAAGATATTATTATTTTATGACAATACAACAAAAGATTATTGAACAGCTAAATGCCGAAATGTCTCGCAGAAATATTGATGTTGTCACAGATTTTATTTTAAAAAATCCTGAACATATCCCTTTCTTAATAGATTTAGCTTTTTCCGATGATAAAAATCTTTCTTTGCGAGCAGCATGGACTCTTGATAAAGTATCGGAGAAAAACATTAATTTATTAAATAATTATTCATCATTAATAATACAAAAATTACCTGAAATAAAAAGAACAGGAACTTTAAGAGAGATTACAAAAGTTTTAATTCTTCAAAATATTCCCCAAAAATATGAGAGTTTAATATTGGATTTTTGTATCTCTGTTATTGAATCTGTTAAACAACCTGTTGCTGTTAAAGCCAATTGTATGACTCTTATTTTTAAGTTATTACCGAAATATCCCGAATTAAAAAATGAAATAACAGAAATTATTGAAAGTCAAATTCCACATAACAGTGCAGGATTCAAATCAAGATATAAATTATTAAAAAAGAAATATTTTTAACTTTTATCTCCTTTAATTTATTCTGACTGCTAAATTTGTTTCGGGCGATATTAATACTGTTCCGGGTGGCACAAAAACCTTATCACCGGGTTTAACGTTTGAGTATATCTGATGTCGTCCGGCTTGCTTTAATGTTCTTATCTTTATTATTTTACCTTTACTTTTATAATACAAAAAATAGTCTTTATTTTTAGGATGACTTAATACATTCAGTAAAATTTGCGAATCGTTAAAATACTGATAGATAACTTTACCGTCTTCCACAATCAAATAGTAATCTTTTCCGTCAACGGGAATAATGTAATCGGTTTGTTGCGATGCAAGCAAAGGTTCGTTTTCGGCAACAGGAATAGAATAATACTGAATATATGTATTATGAACATAACCCGAACTGAAAAATGCAAGAACATTTTGAAAAATATCCTCCATCAAATCATTGTCGATAGGATTATTTTCTCTTAAAACAAGAGTTAAATTAATAATATCGAAAAGATTATTTTTAAATCCTGCAGTATCAAGCGGTATTTTATTATACGATGCAAAAAGTTGTTCGTAAAAAAGACTTCGAGCCATCACTTTTTCGGCATATTTAACAGCATTTTCTCCTGTTCCGTTATACCGGCGAATACCTTCAAATTTTTTATCGAAACTATATTTTTTTACTCTCGGCAGAAATTCAAACGGAAACTTTACCATTGCTCTTACACTTACAAAATGATGTTTTCCGTATTTATCAAAATAAAAAAACTTACTCCATGTTTTTCTATCGGTTTTGTATAAATACTTGGCAGTATTACGATATAATTGTGGAAGTCCGGTGCTCATATTATTGTCACCCATAGCCCACGGATTAAATGCCGACTCTGTAAATTGCTGAGCTAAAACAATACTTAAACTTGGTGCATCTTTCCCGTATTTACGATATGCAAACCATGCCTCTTCTTCATATAGTTGAGCAAGATTTGAAGGCACATATCCTACTCCCGTTTTATTTTCGGGATTATATATTACATAATATCTTACCGAATTACTTGGCCTGAAACTTTCAATTTCAACAGGTATCCTGAAATTTACGGGAATATTATTTACTTTCCACGATTTATATTCGGCTAGTCGCTGATTAATATATTCTTTATGGTGCTTTGTTAACATCCTGTTATAGTTAACAAGTTTTTTCATATCGGCTTTAGCTTGTAATTCCGATGCCGAAGTATTGGTAATAATAAAAAACAAAACAATTGTTCCCCACAATGTCTCTCTCAATCTCATATTCACTGTTTTTGTTTTAATAAAATGCACTCTTTTGAGGTAGTATTTCAAGTTACAAAATTAATAAAAATTTAATTTCAAAGGTTTAATTTTTTGTAAATTATTAAAAACAAAGCGGTTCCAAGACATTTATTTTAAACCAACAATACAATAGTTTGTTAAAATTTTAACCGTGAATGCACGAATTTATTAATTCATAAATAGTTAGATAATAATAAAATTGGTTCTACCACTAATTTAGGGAACAATTAAAAGCTAAATATCCAAACCTTCCGGGTTTTTAAAACCTGGAAGGTTTAATAATTATCTTTGTTATAGTATTTTAAGTTATCCATTAAAATAACAGTAGGACCATAAAATTTACTATCTATCTGAAAATCAATATATCAAACGATAGCAATAAAAAGGTTTTATAATCTTATTTTTAAACCCGATTTATGCAGTAGGAGCTATGAAATAGCGAACTTACGGCATTTAGTTTGGATTTGGGTTAAGCAGATTATTACATGCTTAATTCTCACAAATTATAACAGACGGATTGTTACAGGTTTTATCATTTGCAAAGGTGTTTTTTTAAACAGTTTCTTATCTTTTTTAATTTTTTATAAAAATATTTTTATCTTGTAATTGTTTTTAGCCCCAAATTGATAGAAGTGCTTTTTTAAATTATTTTATTAATTTTTAAATCTATAATCTCATGAAAAAGATTACTCTATTGACAATTTCAATTTTAATTACATTTTTAGTTCAAGCACAACTTTTTAATATCGGTGGACTTGGAATAGGATATTTATATGTAGGACCAAAATTAGGAGGTAATGCATCTTTTAACAGCACTAATGTGGGAACAGGAGTTGATAAAACAGCAAATTACGGATTTCAAGCCGGTGCCGTAGGTAAATTCGGAATTACAAAAAAACTTGCCATTCAGCCGGAGTTTGTTTATACCAGCAAAGGATATGCTTATAATTCAACCACTTTAACCAATAACTATAAAACTACAGGGAATTATAAATATTTTGGGTTTCCCATTATTGCAAAATATGCTTTTGCTGCAATATCGGGAGTGCAAATTTATGGTTCGGGAGGTTTTTATACCGATGTTTTAACAGGAGTTGAATCAAAAACAAAATATGATGACGGGGCAGAATATACAGAAGATTATCATAATATATCAGAATATTTTACCAGAGTCGATTTTGGTTTTAATATTGGAACAGGAGCTAATATTCCTTTAAAAAACAGAGATGTATTAAATATAGATTTGCGAGTAGGTATCGGTGTTACCAATGTTGAAAAAGGTAATACAAATTCATCAAGTCGAAATACTTCAATACAATTATCGGCTATTTATCTTTTCGATTTAACTAAATGGGTTCACTTTAAAGGAAAATCAATTCTTGAAGAAGATGCTTATGACGAAAACGGAGAAGGACCTGCGGGAGGAAGAAAAATAGAGCAGTAGAATATTCCTTAATTTCGCAATTTTAGGGATGGATATAGTCATTTTGTCGTACCAAAATGTCTAAAAAGTTAAGGTTTTGCTATATTTGCAAAATTACAAAAAGTAAATACTCTAATACTCAGCAGATTAATAAAGTAAAACCTTGACTCTATTTTTAACTATATGGGAATCTCAAATATTTTTTTACAGTTTAACAATTTAATATTTTAAAGTTAAAAACATTAATATTTAGTGAATATTCAACATAAATATATTGTTATCGAAGGGAATATAGGAGCAGGAAAAACAACTCTGGCAACAAAAATTTCCGAACAATTTGGCGGAAAGTTAATTCTCGAACAGTTTCAAGACAATCCTTTTTTACCTAAGTTTTATAAAAATCCCGAAAGGTACAGCTTTACCCTTGAACTGTCTTTTCTTGCAGCTCGCTACAAACAACTAAACAAAGAGATAACATCAACCGATTTATTTACAAAATTTACTATTGCCGATTATTACTTTGTAAAATCATTGATATTTGCAAAAGCAACACTGCAAAACGACGAATATAACCTTTACCGTACACTTTTTGATATTATTTATAAACAACTGCCTGTTCCCGATATTTATATCTATTTACATAAATCTCCCGAACAATTGTTGCAAAATATTGCCAAACGAAACAGAGATTACGAAAAATCAATTACTGCCGATTATTTAAAATCTATTCAACAAAATTATTTTGAGTTTTTTAAAACCGAATCTCGATTCCCTGTTTTAATTGTTGAAACAACCGATATTGATTTTGTAAACAATAAAAATCATTACAATAAAATTTTGGATATTATTTTTAATAAAAAAATTAATAAAGGAATAAACAGAGTATTTCTTGAGTAAATGTTAATTTATTATTACTACTTTGTTAAAACAATGCTAAATATTGCATTATATAAAAATTGGTTGATAAATATTCATTGAAAATCAGTTGATTTTTTTATTTTTGTAATGAAAAAAGTAACATTTTTAAATTATTAAAAATTAATATTATGAAACAAACACTACTATTTACATTACTAAGCGTATTTTCTTTGTCAATATTTGCCCAAAACGATATTTTTATATCCGAATATATTGAAGGTTCGGGAAATAATAAAGCAATTGAGCTTTATAATCCTACCGATCATGCTATAAGTTTATCAGCTTATATCTTGGTAAGATTTAGTAACGGCGAAGGTTATCCAAGTGACCCGAAAACAACTAATGGTGGTTATTTACAACTTCAAGGAACAATAAATGCAGGAGAATGTTTTGTTATTGTAAACGGTCAAACTGAAGATAATGAATTTTCACCTGCTTGTAGCCCTGAACTACAAGCTCTTGCCGACCAATTAGACCACGATTATCCCGCACCTACTTATATGAACGGCAACGATGCTTTGGCAATACTTAAAGATAATGGTTCAGGGCAATATATTCCTGTTGATCTTTTCGGACAAATAGGTGTTTCTGCAATGAATGATTCTTACGGTTGGTCGTATGTTAAAGATTCTACTTTAACATATACTATGAGCGGGAATGAAGTTACAGCTACAATTACCGATTATATAGTTCCTTTAAAAGCTAATGACCATAGCACGTCAGGTCCTTTTTGGATGGCTTGGAGCAAAGATCATTCACTAATAAGAAAACCAAATGTAACTCACGGTGTAACTCAAAATCCTACTTTATTTTCAATATCCGAAGAATGGGACACATTACCCGCAGTTCATCAAGGTGATACTATTTGGACGTATAAAGATATTTGGACAAACTTGGGACATCATACATATGGAACAGGTATATCGGAAACAACAAGCGGCAAAATAAACATAAATGTTTATCCTAATCCTGTTACCGATAACAGTTTCTCCGTTTCTTCTGTTAAAACAATTAAATCGGTATTAGTTTACAATGTTATCGGGAAAGTTATTTATTCTGCCGAAGATTTGATGACAAAATCTGTTGCCGTTTATCTCGATAATCCTTCAAAAGGAATATATATGGTGATGACTGTTTTTGACGATAATACAACATCGGCACACAAAGTTATTATTAAATAAATTAAAGTTTAGCAATAAAAAAATGTCAAAAGCATGTATTAACAAAAGTTAACAAACAGCTTTTGACATTTTTTGTTTTTTACCTTAAATATGTAAGACCTAATAGGTTTTTTATTTATTATCAATTAATTAGATAATTGTAATTTCACTTATTTTAATGCAACCTGTTAGGTCTCTGATTACTTACAAAAAATATTATGAATATATGATTTTATGTGTTGCTATTAGATTATAAACAAGCATGATAAAATACCTATTTACACACAACTATTTGTTCCTGTTTTTTTCGGAGAATTTATTTCGAAACCATTAAAAATTAAATTATAAACAGATGAAGATTAAACTACTTTATTTTTCAATTATACTACTATTCTCAAATATTGTTTATGCCCAAAATTTATATATCAGAGGAGTTGTAAAAGATGCTCAAACAGGAGAAACCTTAATTGGTGCAAATATAATTTACGGCAAAGGACAAGGAACAGTTTCCAATTTCGACGGACAATTTGAAATAAAAGTTGACAAAGGCGAATATAATCTTACCGTATCATATGTGGGATACAAAAAGATACAAAAAAAGGTAACAATATCGGGAAGCAGTGTTTTTCTTACATTTAATATGGAAAACGAAGTTATTGATGAGGTTGTGGTGGTTGCTGACATTGCCCGCCAAAGAGAAACACCCGTGGCTTTTACAAATGTATTACCGGCGAAAATAAACGAAGAGCTTGCAGGTAAAGATTTGCCAATGGTATTAAACTCAACACCCGGAGTTTATGCAACACAGCAAGGTGGTGGCGACGGCGATGCCCGTATAACCATTCGCGGATTCTCTCAGCGAAATGTTGCCGTAATGATTGACGGTATTCCTGTTAACGATATGGAAAACGGCTGGGTTTATTGGTCGAACTGGTTTGGTCTTGATGCTATTACCCGCTCAATGCAAGTACAACGCGGACTGGGTATTTCAAAACTTGCAATTCCCTCGGTGGGTGGAACAATGAACATTATTACAAAAGGTATTGAATCGAAACGTGAAGGTTCCGTTAAACAATATGTTGACAACAATGGAAAACTGCAAACTACAATAGGATATTCATCGGGACAATTAAATCACGGCTGGGGTTTTACTCTTGCAGGTTCGTATAAAACAGGTAACACTTGGATTGACCAAACGGGCACTAAAGGATGGTTTTACTATTTTAAAATAGATAAGCGTTGGAACAATCACATTACAAGCCTTACGGGATTTGGTGCACCACAAACTCATGACCAACGAAGCTACAAACGTTCAATTGCCGCATACGACTTAGATTACGCCCGTGAAGTAGGTGTTGATGTTGATGCGGTTGACGAAAACGGAGACTATATTTACCGTCCACCGATTAACGATAAAGGTATAGGATATAATTATCATTGGGGACAACTCCGACGCAACAGATACGATTCTCTTGCTCCGCTTGAAACACAAAACAGTAGAATAAACGAATATCACAAACCGCAATTTAGTATTCGCGACAGTTGGACTGTTAACGATAAGTTTTTTATTTCAAATATTGTTTATCTTTCGTTAGGAAGAGGGGGAGGAGTTGCTCCGCGAAAAAGTATTAAAAACAATCAGCTTATTCAAGATCCTGCAAATCCGAATTACGGGCAGATAGATTTTCAATCTATTTATGACCAAAACTCAAAGGTTACTCATACTCCTTTCGGAGATATTGCTCCCATTGATAACAGATACAGCGATTCTTTGTATTACTCTTCAAATTATTTGGTTCGAAAAAACAATGAGCATAATTGGTATGGTTTGCTTTCTACTTTTGATTACAAAGTAAGCAATCTGCTTTCGTTTTCGGGAGGAATTGATATGAGAGCTTACACAGGCAGACACTATATGACTGTTTACGACCTTATGGGTGGCGATTACTGTATTGATGCAAACGATACCCGTATTACCGACTCATCGCAGCATATGAAAACCGAAGGCGATACTATTTATTATTATTACGACGGAAAAGTAAAATACGGAGGAATTTTCGGGCAAGTGCAATATAAAACGGGACTTTTTACTTCATTTTTAAATATTAGTGCAGCATATACAGGATATAAAAAAGTAGATTATTTTAAACAATCGGAATCGGCTTGGAAGAATAAACCCAGCTTTACAATCAAAGGAGGTGTAAATTATAACTTTACCGAACATTCCAATGTATTTGTAAATCTCGGTTATCTTTCAAAAGTGCGTCCGTTTAAAAATTTTTACAGAGGATATTCCACCGATTTTGTTGAAAATACCAAAAACGAACGGGTAAAAGCCGTTGAATTGGGATACAGCTATCATTCTCAAATATTTTCAGCAAATTTAAACGGGTATTATACTCGTTGGGAAAATAAACCGGTGCAGGATATCCGCAGCAAAGCCATTGCTGGCGACGGTGAAGAGGTTAATGTATTGGGAACTATTCCCGGAATGGATGCTCGCCATACAGGTATCGAACTCGATTTAGTTTATAAAATACTACATAATCTTGAAATTCAAGGATTGGTATCTCTCGGCGATTGGATTTGGGACAAAAAAGTTGACCAAGTGCTTATGTATCCTACCGACCCGGGATACGACAGAGATACTCCCATTGACACAATATCGTTTGACGTAAGGGGAATTCACGTAGGTGATGCAGCACAAACACAACTTGGTGCAAATATCAGATATGAACCGATAAAAAGATTATATATTTCGCTTCGAACTACTTATTTTACAAGATATTATGCCGATTTTAATCCCGAAACTACAAAGGATAAAGACGGAAATCCGCATGAATCGTGGATAATTCCAAGTTATAACTTATTAGATTTACATGCGGGATACCGTTTTAAATTTCAAGGACTAAACAAAGTGCGTTTTAGTATTCGCGGAAGCATAACCAACTTACTGAACACAACTTATATATCCGATGCAAAAAATAATAGTAACTATATACAAAAAACTTATGCCGATTTTGATGCAAAATCTGCTGAAGTATTTTTTGGTGCTCCTCGCAGATATACTTTGTCATTGCAAATAACTTTTTAAAATAATATTATAACAAACCTGTCAGGTTTAAAAAAGAATAAAAATATGAGAACTCTATTAACATTGTTTTTTTTACAGATTGTAGTTTTACAATCTTTTTCACAAACCATTACCATTCAAGAAGCAAGAAATAAATCCGAAGGAACATCGGTAACCGTTAAAGGCATTGCCATAAACGGTAGCGAAATGGGAGTTATTCGGTATATTCAAGATGAAACTGCCGGAATTGCAGCATATAGCTCTTCGTTAAGTAATGTAAAACGTGGCGATGAAGTTACTGTAACCGGAACACTAAAAGATTACAACAATCTTTTGGAACTTGACCCTGTATCGTCGGTTACAATAAACTCATCGGGAAACGAATTGCCGCAACCTACTTTGTTAACTCCTGCCCAACTTGCCGAAGAATACGAAGCCGAACTTGTTGAAATTAAAGATGTGATATTTGACAACGGCGGCGGAACTTTTGCGGGAAATACATCTTATTCCTTTACCGCAAACGGTGAATCTGCTAAAATATATGTAAAATCGGGTTCTCCTCTCGAAGGAGAAATTATTCCGTCGGGAAAAGTTAAACTTATCGGTATATGTTCGCAGTATTCTTATAGTAATCCTAATTCGGGTTATCAATTGTTGTTGCGTGATATGGACGATATTCAAAATAATGCGTCAATTTATATGACTTCGACAATTACAATGTCAAATCTTTCAACAACAGGTTTTGATTTGTCGTGGACAACTAATACCAACGGAACAACACAACTTATTTACGGAAGTTCAAAATCAACAATGAATGATACTTTAACAGGAACAAATAACACTGCGAATCATGCTGTTTCTTTTACAGGAGCAAGCTCTTCGCAGATATTTTTCGTTAAAGCAATGTCAACCGACGGTAATGATACTGCTTTTTCACAAGTTCAAGTATTTATCACTAAATCGGTATCATCAGGCGATATTAAGGTATATTTCAATACCGAAACCGAAGATACTGCATCAAGTGGAACTCTTGCTGTTACTTTGTATCAAGCAATTGACGATACAATTATTCAATATATAAACAGAGCCGAAGAAACCATTGATTTGGCTATTTATAATTTTAATAATGCGGGTATCAGTAATATTACCGATGCCCTTAACAATGCTTACAACAGAGGTGTAAAAATAAGAGTTGTGCACGACGGTAGTTCGGCTTGTTTGGGATTAAATGATTTAAACAGTAATATTCATACTATTGCAAGCCCTACAACATCGGGATACGGAATTATGCACAATAAATTTATGATTATCGATGCCGATGCAACTGATGCCGGCAAACCTTTAGTTTGGACAGGTTCAACAAATTTTACCAGAGATAATATAAATAAAGATGCAAATAATGTTGTTGTAATTCAAGATAAGAGTTTGGCTCAGGCATATAAACTTGAATTTGAAGAGATGTGGGGTTCGTCAACTCTTGTTCCCGATGCAAACAATGCAAAATTCGGACCCGATAAAACCGATAATACACCTCATCAATTTATTATCGGCGGCAACAATGTAGAACTGTATTTTAGTCCGTCAGACCAAACAAACAAATATTTGATACAAAGTATTAACTCAGCCGAAAGTGATTTAAGTATTGAAACAATGCTAATTACTCGCTCCGACATTGCTTATGCCATACGCGATGTCAATAAAAACAATGTTGCAACAAATGTTATGACCAATACCGAAAATCAAAATTCATCGTATGTAAATCAGGTTTTGGGAGATGAATTGAAAAGCCACTATACTTTTGACAATATATCGGATGGAATTTTACATAATAAATTTATGATAGTTGACCAAAGTAATCAAAATTCCGACCCTTTGGTATGGACAGGTTCGCATAATTGGAGCAACTCTGCCAACAATATCAACGATGAAAATACGCTGGTTATTCACAATCAAACGATAGCAAATCAGTATTATCAGCAATTTGTTTACCGTTTTATTGAAAACGAAGGCAGCTTTGTTGATTTAAATGAACCTCCTGTTGCCGTTAACGATACGGTAAATGTTGAAAAAAACGGGTCTGTTTTAGTAAATGTTTTAGAAAATGATATTTACATCTCAGATGTAACCGTAGAAATTGCCGAAAATGCATCTCACGGAAGTGCTGAAATACCTTTTACAACGCCTTCGAAAATAAAATATACTCCCAATAATGATTTTACGGGAAAAGATACTGTTAAATATAAAATATCGTATAATGTTGACCCGACATTGTATGCTTTCGGAGAAATATTAATTACTGTGGGCGAAAACGGAATTTATAGTATAGAAAAACAACTGTTTACAGTTTATCCGAATCCCAACAACGGTAGTTTTACCGTAAAAATTACTGATACTTCAAATGATATTACCGTAAAGTTGTTTGATATACAGGGAAAAAAGATTTATAATTTTATAAAGAAAAATAACTTATCGCAAATAGATTTTTCAATTAATAATATTGAAAAAGGAACATACTTTATTCAAGTAATCAGCGGCAACAGTGTAAAAACCGAAAGAATAATAGTAGAATAATTGCTAAGAAAAATATTTGTATTTTTTATTTTTAATAAACCCGCATTTTCATGCAAAAACAAAACAATTTTGTATTGAAAATGCGGGTTATTTTATTTGTTCAAAATTAATATGTAAAACATTTAACCCAAACTATACAATAGAAAACAAAAATAGTTTTCTATTGTATAGCGATAAAGAACTACATCTATTTTGGACAATAACCAAAATGGTGTATTTCTAAATCGGGGTTAACCCTTACAGTGTTCGTTTTTGCATTGTTTGTTCTTAATGCTTAAAGGTTTTCTATACATTTTGAGGTTTGCTCTTTGTTGTTAATCCGGTTTCGACAAGTGGTTGCTGATAACTTTATACTTTACAAACTTTCAACTCATTATTTTAAAAGGAAATTAAAATCTTTGTCGGGTTCTACTTCATAAGGTTGTTTGCCGTATTGAAATATTCTGAGTGGTAATTTACCTGCAAATCCGAGTTTATTGTTTTCGATAATAAACATACATCCTTCGCGTAATCCTGCTACTGTCATTTCTTTATTAACCTCCAAAAATTCAAGTATTCTGTCCTCGCGGGTTTCTCCTCCGTGACCTTCGGGATTTTTATCGAGATAATGTGGATTTATTTGAAAAGGAATAAGATTTAAAGCATCGAATCCTTTGGGGTCGATAATGGGCATATCGTTGGTTGTTTTAATTGTAGGACAAGCAAGATTTGAACCGGCACTCCAACCAATATATTTTGTGCCGCTCAATATTTTTTTGCGGATAGGCACTGTAAGATTATTATCGTGAATAACACGTAAAAGATTCCATGTGTTTCCGCCACCCACAACTATTGCTTCAGCTTCTTCCACAGCTTTTACGGGGTCTGAAAATTTATGAATGGAAATTATATCGTGACCTACTTCGTTAAAACGTTCTTTAACTTTACTTTCGTAATCGTCCCATGTTACAGTTACTCCGGCATAAGGAATAAACAATGCTTTAACAGGATTTTTACCTAAAAAATCGGCAATGTTTTGTTTGGGATAATCTAAATATGCTTCCCCTGCCATTGTTGAATTACTTATCAATAATAAATTCATATCTTTTATTTTAAAAATTTAATATTATCTGATTATTTAAAAATATAAAACTATTGTTTTTCTTTACGGATATCAACAAAAATAGATAAATTTTTATCACTATTTTTAAATAAACTTTACTGTATATTTGCAAAAAGCATTATCATTACAGAAAAAAGCAGAAAATTTATTTACATGTTTTATATAAAAACATTAAAAAATAAAATATTTTTACGAAATTTTAGTTTATGAATATAAAAAACTTTGACTTTGCAAAAATTTAAAAATAACAGATATTTCTATATACCGGTAATTTTGGTGTCTTTTTTATTTTTTACCGTAATAGGATGTTCAAAAAAAAAGAATACCGGATTAACCCGAACATATCATAATCTGACAGCTTATTATAATGTTTATTTTAATGGTAAAGAGGCATTGAAATCCGGTATAAAAAAGATAGATGATAATTATAAAGACAACTATTCTTTAATTTTACCTGTTTTTAAATTTAGCAAAAAAGAAGCTGTTACCGTTGCCTTTTCCGATATGAATCGTGTTATCGAAAAAGGCTCGAAATGTGTAAGAAAGCACTCTATAAAAGTTAAGCCTAAACGTAAAGAAGGTAAAAAGCACGATAAAGCGTATAAAGAATTTTACAACAAAAAAGAGTTTGTTAAGTGGATTGACGATGCATACCTTTTAATAGGGAAAGGGCATTTTTATAAACATGATTACTATCCGGCTATTGAGACTTTTAACTATGTTGTTAAAGAATATTCGGATGACCCTATTAAATATGAGGGGTATTTGTGGCTGTCGCGAACTTATACTCTTATGAAAAAATACGACAGAGCATTGGAATTTTTAAGCAGACTTGAAACCGATAAAGATAAAGTTCCCGAATCGTTGACCGGTCCCGTAGCAGCTACTCACGCCGATATTTTACTACAACAGCAACAATACGAAGAGGCTATTCCTTTTTTGGAAGAAGCCGTAAAAAGCACTAAAAAGAAAAATGATAAAGTGCGTTATCAATATATTCTTGCTCAACTTTATCAGGAAAACAAAAACTTTAAAAAGGCATATGCCGCTTACGGAAAAGTTGTTGATATGAATCCCGATTACGAAATGACTTTTAATGCAAGAATTAACAGAGCATCAATATTTAACTCGTCAGCCAACGATAGTAAAGAGCTTCAAAAAGAGCTTTATAAAATGTTAAAAGACGATAAAAACTTTGATTACAGAGATCAAATATACTATGCTCTCGGAAACATTGCTTTTAAAGAAAATCGCGAAAGCGATGCCATAAAGTTATATTTAAAATCAGCACAGATAAGCACTCAAAACGAAAATCAAAAGGCTGTTTCTTATTTGGCGGCAGCCAACATATTTTTTGAACGCCCCGATTATAAAAAAGCCGAAATGTATTACGACAGTGCTTTGGTTTCGTTATCAACGGAATATCCGGGATATATAAAAATTAAAAATAAAAGTGAGAATCTTAACGAACTTGTAAAAAATATTGAAATAATTCACAGACAAGACAGTCTTCAAAAAATTGCTAAATTAACGGATGCTGAGCGTAATGCAATTATCGACGGAATAATAGCAGATGTAATAGAACAAGAACGCTTGGAACAGGAACAAGAAGCTCAACGCCGACAAGAGTTAATGTATCTGCAACAGCAAAATCAAGAAAATAAAAATTCGGGGGGAGAATGGTATTTTTATAATCAGTCGATGTTGAGTATGGGGCAAGCCGAATTTAAAAAGAAGTGGGGAGATAGAAAAAATGAAGATAATTGGCGAAGAAAAAATAAACAAACCGTTGATTGGGGAAGTTCAGACGAAGAAACCGCCGGAGAAGATTCTACAAAAAATACTTATAGTAATAAAACGCGCGAATATTATATGGTTGATTTGCCTTTAACCGATTCGGCAATGCAAGTATCAAAAAAAATGGTTGAGGATGCTTATTTTGATATGGCAATCATTTACAAAGAAAAATTTAACGACTTTAAATTAAGTATTAACGGTTTTCTTGATTTACTGAAACGTTATCCCGAAACTGAACATAAACTTTCGGCTTATTATAATCTTTATAAACTTTATTATTTAATTAAAAATTATGATGAAGCCGAAAAATACAAAAATCTTATTATTAATAATTATCCTAATAGTGATTATGCAAAAGTATTGAGTGACCCCGATTATTTCAGGCGACTTGAAAAAATTGAAAAACAGGTGACTTTTATGTATCAGGCAACATACAAGTACTTTTTAAACGACAAATGTGAAGAAGTATATCATAATTATAAATTTGCCGATTCTGCATATCACGACAGTAAACTTATACCTAAATTTGCTTTGCTTGCAACTCTTTGCAGCGGACATTCGGGTGATACGGTTGCTTTTAAAGACAGTTTAAAAAGTTTTAAAGAATTATATCCCCAAACCAACGAAGCAAAATATGCATCAGAAGTTTTAGCAGCTCTTGACAGAGAACCGCATAAAGTTGTTTTAGAAAAAGAAAAAACTTTCGGCGACGAACTTGCTGAAAATGCAAATGTCGATTCTATTGATTTTTCAATGTATAAATTTAATCCGCAATCTATTCATTATTACATTGTTGTTGTTAATAATGAAAAAGCAAATGCAAAAAAAATACTGTTTAATTTGAATAATTTTAATTTAGATTATTACTCATTTCTTGATTTTGACATAAAAAGTGAATTAATATCGGCAAATTACACGGTTATTGAAGTAGAAAAGTTTAAAAATAAAAATATGGCAAACAACTATTTTGAATCAATAAAAGTTGTAGGTGATATTTTTACAGGCTACAATAGCGATTCTTATCGTGAATTTATCATTTCACAAGAAAATTATAATACACTTATTAAAAATAAAAAGCTGAAAAGCTATCAATACTTCTTTAATAAATATTATAAGTAGATATTTGCTTATAAATTCAAACATTTTTTTTGATAGTTGCTAAATTAATGTTTAAAAAGTTTTTATTACAGATAGTAGTATTATTAAGTAATCTTATTATTTTTATACCAAATCTTATGTGAGAAATTGCAAATTTTAAGTATTAAAAAAATAAAAAGCTGTTAAAGGGAAAAATTTCTTAAATGGATATAACAAATACTTTTTTTCAGATTCAGGACAGTATTAAAGTTAACAATACTACTGGCAATAAACTTAAAATAGAACGAAAACAAATAACAACCGTTGAATTACGAAGTTTAACCGTTGATTCTGCACGATTGGTTAAGCCGAAAAAACACATACGCATTGTTAAAACTGTTCCTTATGTTCCTGTTAACGATTCTATAAAGCAACCTGTATATAATGTATTTGAAAACAGTTTTTTTATTCCGATGCATCAAGATTTTTTTGATAATCTGAATTTTAATCCGCTGAATCCACAAATAAAAACTAACCTTACATTAAAAAACCAACCGGCAACAGTAAAAACCGAAACAAAACATATTGAAAAAAGCACAATAATAAATAAACAAATTAACCCAAATGCAGTAAAAGGCTTTGTTTCAACTGATTGGATGCTTGGAGTGATAATTTTTTCATTAATTCTTTTTGGATGGATACGCGTTGGATTTAGTCGTTTTTATCGAAATGCGGTTCAGGCATCATACAATTTCTTTACTGCTCGCCGAATTTTTGATGAATCAAATGTATTAAGAAAAAGAGTTTTTTACTTTATGAATTTACTTTTTTATATAAATATATCTCTCTTTTTAACACAAATATTAGATTATAATCACATAAAAATATTTGACCTTCACGGGATATTATTATTTGCATTAATAATGGTATCAATAATGACAATTTATTTATTAAAAATTATTGTTTTTTACATTCTTGAATTCATTTTATTGGCAAAAAGAGGCTTTTCAAAGTATCTTTTTACCGTATTATTGTATAATAAGATGCTCGGAATAGCACTTTTACCTATAATATCCGTAATTCCTTTTGTTGATGTCAATATTGTTCCTATCCTAATATATACAGGCATTGTAATGATTTTTTTATTCTATATTTTTAGAATATTACGCGGATTACACATAGGATTTAATATTAGACTTTCAATTTTGTATTTGATTTTATACCTTTGTGCCCTTGAAATTATACCTGTTTTAATTTTAATTAAAATGGTATATGAATTAGTTGGATTTAGTGTGTAACAAAAATTTACAAAATTGAAGATTAAAAAAATACTCGTATCTCAGCCCAAGCCGGCTACAGATAAATCACCGTATTTTGACTTAGCCGAAAAACATAACCTGAAAATTGATTTTCGCCCGTTTATTCAGGTTGAATCAGTTGAAGCTAAAGACTTTAGAAAAGAGCGTATTAATATTTTAGATTATACCGCAGTTATCTTTACTAGCAGAACTGCTGTCGATCATTTCTTTAGAATAGCCGAAGAAATGAGAATAGTTGTTCCCGATACAATGAAATATTTTTGTGTATCAGAAGCTATAGCTTTTTATCTTCAAAAATATATTGTTTATCGCAAGAGAAAAATATTCTTCGGTAAAAGTCGGTTCGACGACCTTCTTGAAATTATTGAAAAACATAACGAAGAGAATTTCTTATTACCGTTGTCGGATATGTATCAAGAGAGCATCCCCAATAAATTAAACAAACTTAAAATTAATTTTAAGATAGCTATCTTATACAGAACTGTTGCTTGCGATTTATCCGATTTGTCAGATGTAAATTACGATATATTGGTATTTTTCAGCCCTTCGGGAATAAACTCGTTGTTAGAAAATTTCCCCGATTTTAAACAAAACAATACCAAAATTGCAGCATTCGGACCTACTACGGCTAAAGCGGTGAAAGATGCAAATCTCAGATTGGATATTCAAGCTCCAATGCCTGAAACTCCTTCTATGACAATGGCTTTAGACCAATACATTAAACAAGTAAATAAAAAATAATATTTTTATTTTATCATATTCGGCTTTTGCACAAAAACGCTCATTATAAAGTCTTTGACGTTTTCGAGTAGAAACTACTCAATAATTAAAAAAGCATCAATATTAATATTTTATTATTGATGCTTTTTTATTACTTTTCAGCCTGTTATAAAAACAATATTATTTATATATTTCTATGACAATAAACAATGCTGATAAATTAAAATTTACTTTCAAAAAAAAAGAAAGATTAAAAAGCAGAAAAACTATTCAGCAACTGTTTGTTAAAAATAAAAATCAAAAAATTTATCCTTTTAAATTAGTTTGGACTATCGATGATAGTGATAAATTTACTTTAAAAATGGGGGTTTCCGTTTCAAAAAGACTATTTAAATCAGCAGTTGCCCGAAATAGAATAAAACGTAAAATGCGTGAAGCAATCAGACTAAATAAACATCTGCTTTTGCAAAATTTATCTTCCAACAATATTACATTGTCTTTTATGATTGTTTATATGGAAAATAAAGATATTTCGTTTGACGAATACAATTTAAAAATAAAACAACTTTTTATTCGTTTAGCTGATGTTATAAAAAAAACAGAATAACTACATTTGTAAAAATATTATTTATTAAAAAACACATTTAACATGAAAAAGAATATAAAACTAAAATTAATATCAATTTTTGTTGTATTAGTTTCTATTGTAGGATTTATATCTGTTGATGATGAAAATTTTCAGATAGTAAAAAACCTTGATATTTACACTACTCTTTTTCGAGAATTGAACCTTTATTATGTTGATGATATTGATGCGGGAGATTTAATAAAAACAAGTATCGATGATATGCTTGAGTCATTAGACCCTTACACCGTTTATATTCCCGAATCGAAAATTGAAGATTATAAATTTATGACAACCGGACAATACGGTGGCATAGGAGCTATGATAAGAAAAAGCGGTGATTATGTTATTATTACCGAACCTTACGAAGGATTTCCCGCATATAAAGCCGGATTGCGTGCCGGTGATAAAATTGTAGAAATAGACGGAAAACCGGTAAAAGGCAAAAGCTCACAAGACATAAGCGAATTGCTTAAAGGTGACCCTAAAACAGAAATTAAATTAAGCATAAAAAGATATAAGCAAGATAAAATTATTGAAGTACCTGTTATAAGAGAAAAAATAAAAATAAAAAGTGTTCCTTACTCAGGCATGTTAAACGATAGTATCGGGTATATCAGATTGTTAAGTTTTACGCAAGGGTGCAGCAAAGAAATTAAAAAAGCATACAATAAACTTAATAAAGAGCATAACCTTAAAGGACTGGTTTTTGATTTAAGAGGAAACCCCGGAGGTCTTTTAATGGAAGCCGTTGCTACAGCAAATATTTTTATCCCGAAAGGACAAGAGGTAGTAAGCACCAAAGGAAAAGTAAAACAGTGGAACCGAACTTATAAAGCAACAAGTGACCCCGTTAACACCGAAATTCCCTTGGTAGTGCTTGTAAACAGAGGTTCGGCTTCGGCTTCCGAAATTGTTTCGGGTGTTATTCAGGATTTAGACCGCGGTGTTATTATCGGAACTCGAACATTCGGCAAAGGACTTGTGCAAACAACACGTGACCTTAGTTACAACTCAAAATTAAAACTTACAACAGCTAAATATTACATTCCCAGTGGCAGATGTATTCAAGCTCTTGATTATACTCATCGCAATGAGGATGGTAGCGTAGGCAGAATACCCGATTCGTTAATTACGGAATTTAAAACCAAAGACGGACGAAAAGTTTACGATGGCGGTGGAATTATGCCTGATATTGTAGTTAAACCGGCAGTAATGAGTAAAATATCGGCAAGTCTTTATACAAAAAATCTGATTTTTGATTATGCAACATATTTCAGATATAAACACGACACAATTTCTTCTCCCGAAACATTTGTAATTACCGATGATATTTATGCCGATTTTACCAACTTTTTAAAAGATAAAAAATTTGACTATGTGCTCGAAAGTGAGAAAAAACTAAATGAACTTGAAAAAGCTGTTAAAAAAGACAAATACGACGATGTTGTTAAAAACGATATTGATGACCTTAGAAAAAAACTTGCTCACGATAAAAATAAAGATTTGATAAAATTTAAACCTGAAATAAAAGAGCTGTTGAGAGATGAAATTGTAAGCCGCTATTATTATCAAACAGGAAGAGCAATTTCAGCAATAAAAACAGATTCTACAGTTTTTAAAGCTCTTGATGTTTTACAAGATACAACCGAATATACATCAATATTGCAAACTCAAAAATAATTTGCGGTAATTTGTAATAGATGAGAAAAGTTTTAATAATAACATATTATTGGCCACCCAGTGGAGGAATAGGGGTTAATCGCTGTCTTAAATTTGCAAAATACTTGCTTAAATTCGGATGGAAACCTGTAGTTTATACAGCCGAAAATGCCGACTATCCTTATATTGATGAGGAAAATCTGAAACAAGTTCCCGAAGATATAACAGTATTGAAAAAGAAAATTATTGAACCTTTCAGGTTTTATAAATTTTTATCGGGAAAAAAGAAAAACGAAGCAATGAACAATCCCATTCATGTACGTGACGGGAAACGAAAATTAATAAACAATTTGTCGATTTGGGTTCGTGGCAATTTTTTTATTCCCGATGCTCGTTCTTTATGGATAAAGCCTTCGGTAAAATACCTGTCCGAATATTTATCGAAAAATCATGTTGACGCAATATTAACCGACGGACCGCCACATACAAATACTGTTATTGCTCAAAAATTAAGCAAGAAATTTAATATCCCGTGGCTTGCCGATTTTCAAGACCCTTGGACACAAGTTGATTATTATAAACTTTTAAAATTGACAAAATGGGCTGACAAAAAGCATCATCGCTTAGAGCAAGAAACTTTTAAAACAGCAAAAAAAATAACAATAGCAAGTCCCACATGGAAAATTGATTTGGAATTGATAGGAGCAAAAAATGTTGACGTAATATTTTGGGGATACGATGAAGAAGACTTTAAACCATTGAAACAACAAGAATTAGACCCTAAGTTTTCAATATTTCATGCAGGAATGCTTGGATTCGACCGCCATCCGAATACATTATTAAAAGTATTGGCTGATTTAAAAAATGAAATTGCAGGTTTTGCCAACGATTTGGAAATAAAATTTGCAGGATTTGTTGATTATACTGTAATTCAAACCATCGAAGAACTAAAGCTGAATGATAATTTTACAAATTTAGGCACGGTAAAACGAACAAAAGCTCTGGAGCTTACACTAAGTGCACAAGTATTATTATTATTAATAAATAAAGCCGAAAATGCACAAGGGCGTATTCCGGGTAAATTGTTTGAGTTGATGCGTTCGCACCGTCCCATATTAACACTAGGGACATTAAACAGTGATGTGCATAATATTATAGAAAAAACAAATACCGGTGCTTACTTTGATTATGATGATTATCAGAATATTAAGAGTTTTATAACAGAAAAATACAACTTATATAAACAGCAAAAAAATATTGTTGACTCAACCATTGATATTACCGAATATTCAGTTGAAAATCAAACAAAAAAAGTGGCAGGATATTTAAATGAAATAACATGAGGAAGGATAACTTCCTTTTTTCACAAAATACACTTCGACAAACTCATACTCCGCATTGTATAGCCGATTACTGAATTTGTCGAAGTTAAGAAATTAATTTTTTTGATACTCTTTAATAACAATTTCGTAATCAACCGGCATTGCCTTTCTATAAACTACAGAAACGCCACAATATCTTTCCATAGACAAATCAATAGCTTTTTTCAATTTTGCTTTATCAAGATTTTCACCCGAAAATTCATAAACTATTTTTATTCCGTCATAATGCTTAGGATGCTCTTCTGTCATATTGGCTTCTACTCTGACATTAAAACCGGTTAATTCTACACGCATTTTTTTAAGAATAGAAACAACATCCATACCGGTGCATCCTGCCAAAGAAACAAGCATTAACTCTTTTGGGCGAGGTCCCAAATCTTTTCCACCAACTTCAGGGGCTGCATCTACAATAACTTTGTGCCCGCTCATTTCTGTCTCAAAGGCCATATCGCCTTTCCAATTCATATTAAGAATCTGTTTCATATAATTTAAAGTTTAATTTATCTTTATTAATCATTTTTTCAATCTGCAATATTACAAAAATCAGTCCTTTTTTCAATATTATGAAAATTGTCATTTTATGTATCAATTAATTTACTAACAAAAAACTTTATAGTTTGTTATAAAGCAAAAAGAAAATAACTATTTTTACACAAATTTTTAAAATAATGTTTGATGAAGAATATTCTTTCTATTCCGGAATGTAAAAATTGCGTTGCTTCGTGCAAGTGTATATTTTCTTCATTAACACCTGAAGAATTAGACTTGGTTACCTATGATAAAAGTTGCAGCTTATATAAAAAAGGGTCAACAATTTTTCAAGAAGGAAGTCATATTCACAATTTTTATTGTATCAATTCGGGTATTGTGAAAATGTATAAAACAGGAATTGAAGGCAAAGAACAGATAATTGCTTTTGCACAAAAAGGCGATATTATCGGATACCGTTCGATATTGAGTAAAGAAACAGCTTGCTCAACAGCCAAAGCTATTGAAGATGTTATTTTGTGCACAATTCCTGCCGATAGTGTTTTTAATTTAATAGAGCATAACTCGAACTTTTCTGTTAGTTTAATGTCGTTAGCTTGTAAAGAGCTTGGAGAGGCAAATAAATTTTTGACTGATATAGCACAAAAATCTGTCAGGGAACGTTTAGCCGAGGTTTTAGTTAAGCTAAAAGATATGTTTAGTGTTGACGAAGAAGGATTTATTAAAATTGTATTGTCAAGAGACGAACTTGCAAATCTTGTGGGAACAGCAACAGAATCTGTTATACGAATATTATCGGAATATAAAGCCGATGGTTTTATAAAACTGCAAGGACGAAAAATCAGAATCCTTAAGGAAGAAGAACTACGAAAAATCAGTAATTACTATTAATTAAGAATAAACCTTCAACTTATTGAACAATATAAGGATTATAAGAAAATATAAGTTATGCTTCGCTTTGCTCAGCAATTTTGAAACATTAAGCGGTCAAGAAAATTAAGGTTTTCACCGCTAAGACGCTAAGGAATTTCTTACTATCGCTAAAAATGACAGCTTTTAACCAAAACTACTCACTATGCACTACACACTTACTTTTAACATTCTCCCATTTAACCTGTTTTATCATTTTTGGTAATTCTTCTTTTTCAGCATCTTCAAAATAAGTAAGGCTTTTCAGTACTAAAAAAGTAGACCCATCATAATATTTTTCATTATAAAAAATCAACATTTCCGATAATGAAAAATGCTGAAGCAAGAAATATATATCAATAAAATCTTTTTTTGTTCCTCTGCCACTTATGGCATTTAACTTCATTGCAGCAATATCTTCAAGTCCGGAAAGTCTTAGATTATCTATATTATTTATTTCTTTTAACCATTTATATTTATAATTTACAATATCAACCTTGATACCATTTACTAAGAAAATATTAATATTTTTTGTTTTATTTAAAACAGTAATATTACCTAATGAACCAAGAGCTTGTTGTATCTCATAATCATCATAATCAACTATTCCAAATAAATCAATATCTATTGATTTTCTATGTCCTATTTGTAATGCTAAAGATGTTCCTCCTACTAATCGTAAATCATCAAAAACAGATAGTTCTCGGATATTTTTTAATAATTCCAAAAGTTGCGGTGATATTGTGTTGTAGAAAAGCATATAAATTTTTCTTTAGAAAGTCCTGATATTGCTGATAAAAAAGAAGCTGTTTTTTTTGAAATATCTCTTGATGAAGCAGCTATTTCAACAATTTTATCAATACCGTAGTAGTTTTTTATTAATAACCAATCGTTATATAAACCATATTCTAAAACACGATTAATAAGCCATCTTTTATTTTTTTCAAAGTCAATATTTTTTTTATCTACATCCCAAAAAAGATGTGGTGATAAAGATGTAATATCAATATTGCTTTTTCCCATCATACTACAAAGATATAAATTTATAAAAACATCACAATTAGTTTTCGTATGCAATATTAAAAGAACTAAAGCCAGGCTGTCGGAAGTCGGACTTTAGATTATTATACACCTACTTTCAACTTATTTCTTGCATTAAATCATTACACCATTATATAATTGTATCATTAAAATCAACTTCCAACTCATTGAATAAGTTTCCCGTTTATCACTACTGCATCTAAACCCATATTTTTTGCACTTTCAACAGCATTTTCAATTGTATGAACAATAGGTTTGCCTTTAATATTAAACGAAGTGTTTATCAATGCTTTAATATTGTGTTTTTCATCAAGATAAGTAAGCAAATCAAACATAAACGGATTATCATTTTTTGAAAATAAAGTTTGAATTCGAGCTGTTCCGTCAATATGAACAACTCCTTCTATCTCTTTTTGCTTATTTTCGGCAATATTAAAATCAAGTAACATATATTTTGACAGATGATGAATCGAAGATTTTCCGGTAAAATATTTTGCATTTTTTTCGAGCATTATCGGAGCAATAGGGCGATACCACTCTCTTAGTTTTAATTCCATACTTACTTTCTGAGCTAATTTTTTCGACGAGGCAACACTTATAATACTTCTGTTTCCTAAAGCACGAGGACCCGATTCGCCATAGCCGTTACAAATACCGATAACTTTATTGTTAATCAATAAATTGGTAACGGCTTCAATGGTTTTATTGCTGTAGTTAACATTATAGTTTTCAATATTCCAATTATTAATAAATGGCGAATGCAGATTTATTTCATTATTTTTATTCCATTCGCAAAAAGCAGCAGCACCTGTAGCAAGTCCCGAATCGTTGCAACACGGAGGAATAAAAACATTTTTAAAAATATTTGATTCTATAATTTTATTGTTTAACACAATATTTAAAGCTGAACCTCCGCTGTAATAAAGATTTTCAGCTTTTGTTTGAGCTTGTAATTTTTTAAACTTTTTAAAAGCCTCTCGCACAAAAATATAGTGTATTGTTGCGGCAATATTTTGTAAAAAACCGTTTTTTTGGTCAAAACCGTTTAATTCAATATTAAAATTATTTTTTACCGACTCAAAAAACATCTTTTTATTACCCCAAATATCTTTAAAAAAATCATTTTCAATAAGCCAATTCTCTATTTTTTTATTGTATTTTCCGAAAGATGCAAAGCCCATAAATTTTCCCGGGACACTATTAAGGTCTGACTGTTTTGCATTTATCAAAGCAAAAGTTAAAGCATTGGCATTAAATAATGATGACAACCATTTTAAATCCCAACCGTATTCGATGTTTTTAATTTTACCCGATTTATATGTCCAAGCCGAAAAATTACTTAAACTGGCACCGCCGTCAAAGTGAATAAGCAAACTGTTTTCTTTAAAAGCTCCGAAAAACGGTAAACAGCTCCCAATGTGAGCAAGTTCGTGATTTAAAATATAACCGTCGGTAAATTTATCAAACAACCAAAATCTTCCTTTTTCGATACCTGAAGCGAGAGAATTATTAATATTTGCTTCGAAACGAATATTCCCCTGTGAACTGATAAAAGCTCTGCCCAAAATATTATCAACAAAAACAATATCAAAATCGAAATTGAAAACTTTTTTTTGTTTTAACAAATCGTAAATCATTTGAGGCATACTGTTGCAATGTTTATTCTGAGTTAACCTTTCAAGCTGAGCATTAAAAATTATTTTACCCGATTGCATTATGCAAATAGCGTGGTCGTGTGATATTGTGGGAATGCCTGAATTGTTGATATCTTGAATACCGTATATGCCGACAGTAAATTTATTTTTACACATATTAAGATATTTAAATATAAATGATTATTTTAGTATTAAAATATTTTATTAAAAACATAAAAACAGTGTTGAAAGTAATAAAATACATTACGTAGAATTAAAAACTTAACAAATATAATTCTACATAGAATATTTTATTTAATAAAAATTATTATTTTTACGCTTGTTCAATCGGCAAAGTTGCTGAAAATAAAAACGACAGATATTTTTTATGGTAACAAACGAAGATGTCCAACGATTTATCACTGCAATCAAAATGTCATCTACCTATAATTTTGCTGACTATTCCGAAAGGTCATTTAAGCGTAGGGTAGAAAAACTTTTGGTTGATAATCATATGGATATAAACCAACTGTCGTTAAAAGTAGCCAAAGACAAAAATTTTCTTGAAAAGGTAGTAAAAGATATTACTGTAAACACCACAGAACTTTTTAGAGACCCTGAAATGTGGATTACGTTAAAATATCAGATACTCCCGAAATTAAAAAAAAATAAATCAATATTTATTTGGCATGCCGGATGCAGCAGTGGGCAGGAAATTTACTCTATGCTTATATTGCTCAGTGAACTGGGAATGTTTGAGCAAGCAAAAGTATTTGCTACCGATATAAATGCCGATATGCTTGAAACAGCTAAGAAAGCAACATATAAATACAGATTTAATTTAGGTTATCTTGATAATTTTGATAAAGTATTAAAAGAAAACCCGTATAATTTCGAAGACAAAAAAGATGTTCCTTACGAGAAATATTTTGATATAGATAAAGTTAAAGACACCATAACAATGAAACAGTTTTTAAGAGAAAAAGCTGTTTTCAGAAAACATGATTTAGTAAAAGACGGAAATATTTTTTATTCAAAATTTGATTTAATACTATGTCGAAATGTAATAATATATTTTAACAATAAATTGCAAAATCATGTTATTGAACTATTTAACAACAGTTTGTATCGTGACGGCTATTTGATTTTAGGAGCACATGAAAGTATTTTAGGTCCGATAGCCAACAATTTTGACAGAACAAAAGGTTTTTATAAAAAGAAACAATTTTAAAGAATATGGCAGACTTAGGGATAGTTGATACAAAAAAAATGATAACAGCAATAAAAGATGCTTACGGCATTGATTTTATTGACTATACATTGACTACACTTAGGTATAGGTTTAAACATGTTTTGTCATATTTTAACTTAGGATTAGTTGATGAATTTATAGAGCAAGTAACTCGAAACAATATTAATTTGGAAGAATTGCTTGACCAATTAATGATTGATACTACCGAATTGTTTAGAGACCCATCATTATGGCGTGAATTGCGAGAGATTTATCTTCCCGAAGTTTGCAAAACACCGGGATCGAAAATTTGGATGGCAGGAGTATCATCGGGAGAAGAAGTTTATTCACTTATGGTAATTTTACGTGAACTAAATCTTGAAAAAAATGTTAGAGTAATAGCATCTTGTCCGTCTCAAAAAAGAATAGACAGAATAAAAGAAGGAGGTTATTACGATTTAAAAAAGATGGAGATAGGAAATGCAAACTATTCAAGATATTCCGGCAAGTTTGAATTTTCTCAATATTATACAGTTACAGACAATAAAGTTGTTATGGATACAAGTTTGTTGGATAATGTAGAATTCAACAAATATGATATTTCGCAAAACGGAACAACAAGTAACACTTACAGACTTATTCTTTTTAGAAATATATTAATACAATATAATTTACCTCTTTACGAAAAAGTAATTCGTAAATTGATAGATAATTTAACAATAGGAGGGCATCTTATTATCGGAAATAGAGAAACATTAGAACATTCCGAAGTAGGGAAAAAAATGCAATTGATTAATGAATCAGAAAAAATTTACAGAAAAAGAGTAGATTAAAATATAAAACAAAACGAATATGAATTATAAAGCAGTAATAATAGGTGGCTCGGCAGGAAGTTTTCAGGTTGTGACAAAAATTATTTCGTCATTACCCGCAAATTACCCGTTGCCTGTTATTTTATGTTTACACAGACTAAAACATGTTCGTTCAGGATTTGTTGAAGCTCTTTCAATCAAAGCAAAATTGCCTATTGTAGAGCCAAATGATAAAGAAGCTATAAAATCAGGTAAAATTTATCTTGCACCTGCAAATTATCATTTGTATATTGAACTTGGAAATAGATTTGCATTATCTACCGAAGAATCAGTAAATCATAGTCGTCCGTCTATTGATTTATCGTTTTTTTCGGCAGCTTATAATTATAAAAAGAAGTTGGTAGGCGTAATTTTAAGCGGAGCCAACAAAGACGGAGCAATGGGATTAAAGAGTGTTAAAGATGGTGGAGGAATAACTATCGTACAAGACCCTAATGAATGTCAAGTGCCTACAATGACACTGGCTTCAATGAATGCAACAAATGTTGATCATGTGTTCAGTACAACACGAATTATAGATTTTTTGCTCAATTTATAAAGTTTTATAAATGGATGATTTAATAAAAAATAAAAGAAAAATAATTTTTAATTTGATACTGTTGCTGTCAATAAGTGCTATTTCGCTTATAGTTGTAATAGGAGCAACACCATCATTTAAAGATAATTGGTTCGGTATATTTTTATTAGCACTTTTTTTAGTTGAGGTACCTGTTGTTTTAACTTTGGGTATTACCGGAATAAATAGTATTAATGAAACTATTGAGCGTGAAGAAAAATTTTTGGCTTCTTCTGTTGAAGAGATGGAAAAACTTGAAAAAGAGGTAGAAGAAAAAGTTCAAGAAGCCGATAACCTGACATTGAATATAAACAGATTATCTGATGATATTAAAGAGTTTAAAAATTGGGAAGATTTTGGTTCTTCATTATTAAAAGCCATAAGTAATCAAATTGAAATTGTTGTGGGAATTGTATATTATTACAGCCCCGTTGATAAATTATATAAACCGGCAGCTGAATATGCATACTATTCGACTGAATCACCGCTGGAATTTGAAGAAGGTAGTGGACTTGCAGGACAAGTTGTTAAAGATAAAAAAGCTCTTTTTATAGATAATATTCCGGAAGGTTATGTTAAAGTTATTTCAGGACTCGGAAATCATGAGCCTAAATATTTGGCAATAATTCCTATTATTGACAAAGAAGAGGTAATAGGAGTTGTAGAAATAGCAACATTTAAATCAATAGAAACAGGATTAGTAAGAAGAGCTAATGAAATAGCAGAATTCTTCGGACAAAAAGCATCGGGGTTAAGTTATAATAACGAAACAATAAACAAATGACCAAGATAATAGATAAAATATCGCAAATGTTGATATTTAAAGTCAATAATAGGGTAAATTACATACCCGGATTTACTATTATGGGCTTTATTTTTCCGGTTATTACATGGATAATTGGTTTTATTGGAACTGATGTTGAATTATCATTTCACGGATTGTGGCAACTACATGTTACATCACCTGCATATTTTATAGTTGATTTAGCTCCTGTAATATTAGGATTTTTAGGATTTATTTTAACTAGATATTATCACGATGCTGTCAAAGAAATGAATAGCATTATTGAAGAAAAAGAGAACATTATCAACACAAATGCCCGATTTGCAAAAAAAATAGGCGAAGGCGACCTATCTGCTGATGTTGAAGATATTGATGAAAATGATATACTGGGTAGATCGTTGGTTAAAATGCGAGAAAATATCCTTAAAACCAACGAAAATGAACGACAACAAAATTGGATAGCAAAAGGCAAAGATATTATTTCGGATATCTTACGAATGCACAACGACCTTCAAGACCTTTCATATAAAACACTTGTTGAACTGATAAAATATATAAATGTTCTTCAAGGTGCATTTTATCTATATGTTGAAGAAGAAAATAAACTTGTAAATACAGCTACATTTGCATACAATCGTCGTAAATATCTGAACAACGAATTTAAAGTGGGTGAAGGTCTTGTGGGGCAGTGTGCTTTTGAAATGGCTACAATATTCCGTCGCGAAATACCCGAAGATTATGTTACAATATCATCAGGAATTCTTGGCGATAAAAAACCTTCGGCACTGTTGCTTGTTCCTTTAATTACCGATGAAAAATTACAAGGAGTAATGGAATTTGCATCTTTAGATAAAGATATTGATGCTCTTTCTATACGATTCCTTGAAGAACTAAGTGATATTATTGCTCGAACAATATTTAACCTCAAGGTTAATGCTCGAACCGAAAAACTTTTGAAAGATGCTCAGGAAATGACAAATGAGCTTCAGGAAAACGAAGAAGAGCTAAGGCAAAATGCCGAGGAAATGCGGGCAACACATGAAGAACTTGAAAAAACAAATGCAAACCTCGAATCAAAAGTCCGTGAAGTAGAAAATGCTCAAAAACGTCTTCATTCACTACTGGAAAATGCATCGGAGATAATCTCTATCTACGATGAAGATATGAAACTTAAATATATAAGTCCCTCTGTTCACAGTATTTACGGCTATACCGTTGAAGAAATGATGGACGGTAAAGACATGGACAGGCTTACTGCAAAAGGAGTAAAAGAAGTATCGGATATGTTTATGAAACTGCTGGAAAATCCGGGAGAATCATTCTCAATTCAATACACTTATATGCGAAAAGACGGGCAGAAAATATTTATTGAATCAAGAGGACGTAACCTGCTTGACGACCCTGCAATTGACGGAATAATTATAAACTCTCAAGATATCACCGAACGAAAAAGAGCCGAAAAAGAAGAACGCATGAAAAGTAAAATGCAATCTCTTTCGGAAAATTCGCCCGATATGATTATCAGAGTAAGTACCGAAGGACAATTCTTTTATGCAAACCCGATTGTTAAAATATTTACCGGAGTTGATAATAATGATATTATAAAAAAGAAACTTGCAGATGTTGATTTTCATCCGCAAATAAAAAAATTCTTTTTAGACTCAATAAAAGAAGTAAAAGATTCGTTACAAAAGACTAATACCGAAACAACATTCCCCACAAATTTTGGCGACAGAATAATGCAAGTTAATTCTATCCCCGAATTTAGTGATGATAAGGAGTTGGAAACCATTTTGTTTGTTGCACACGATATTACCGAGCAAAAACAAATTGAACAAGAAGTTAAAGATAAAAACAGAGCCGTTCAGGAAAGTATTAATTATGCACAAAGAATACAAACATCAATATTGCCAAATACAACATTAATACGTGAACATTTACCACAATCATTTATTTATTATAAACCAAGAGATGTTGTAAGTGGTGATTTTCCTTGGTTCTTTAAAAAAGGTGATGATATATTTATTGCAGCAGTTGATTGTACCGGACATGGAGTTCCGGGAGCTTTGCTTTCGTTTATCGGATATTTTATTTTAAATAATGTTGTTGACCATTACGATAATATATCGGCGGGTGAAGTGCTTGATAAACTGCATGAAGGAGTAAGAATTACCTTGAAACAAGACAGAATAGATTCCGATGCCCGCGATGGTATGGATATTGCCTTGTGTAAAATTAATTTGAACAAAAATATTTTGGAATATTCGGGAGCTCACCGTCCTTTGTATCTGTTACGCGATAATAAATTAGAACAATTTAAGGGTAACAGAAAAGCAATTGGCGGTATTCCATTAGGACGAAAACCCGAAAAAGATTTTATTAATTATAAAATTGATATTATTGAAGGAGATAAGATTTTCTTTTTTTCAGACGGTTTACCCGATCAAATAGGAGGCGAAAAAGGAAGAAAATATCAGGCTTCTCGAATCAGAGAAAATATTATTAACAATCCTGATTTATCGATGCCGGAATATCAGGAGTTGTTTAATGATGATTTTGAAACGTATAAAGGAAACAACAAACAGATTGATGACGTATTATTAATAGGAATTGAATTTTAAATTTTAATTTAATCGGCTATGGATGGGCAAAATGCAGATAAAAAAGAGTTTTTGGAATTTGTCTATAGCTTTTATAAATCAATGAAAGACCAGAAGGTTGAATTGGTTTATGAAGGTGAAATAACACACCAAATAACAAAGGCTTTTACATCGCTTACAGAAACAAATATGCAAATAAACGAAGAGTCGCATTCAACACAAAAAAAGGTGTTTCATGTGATGGTTGAGTGTTTGCAAAATATCGGAAAGCATGCTGATTGCATTGACAGTAGCGATGGAACAATGGAAGGAAGAGGAGTATTTCTTTTAAGTAAAAACGACGAAGAATACATTGTAACCACCGGTAATGTTTTAAGCAAAAGTAAAATATCCGAAATGGAAGAAATTCTTAAAAAGATTAATGATCTTGATAAAGATGGTCTTAAACAATTGTATAAGCAACAAATAAAAGAAGGTCGCCTTTCTCATAAAGGAGGAGCAGGACTTGGATTTATTGATATTGCCAAAAAAACAGGTAATAAATTAGATTATAATTTTATTTCGTTAAACGACGAATACGCATTTTTTATATTTTCGAGCAAAATTTCAAGAAATAACATTTAATAAAAGTAGATTATGGAAGTAATTAAAATAGTTGGAACAGACGATACTCCGAGCGTTACATTAGATGTAGCAAATGAAATATTTGAGATATCAGGAAGATCATTGCCTGAAGATGTAGCTTCGTTTTATGAGCCTATTTTAGATTGGTTGGATAAATATTCGGAAGAAGCTGCAGGAAAAACAGTTTTTAATTTTAAGTTGGTATATTTTAATACCGCTTCATCGAAAATGTTACTCGATATACTATTGAAACTTGAAGAGATGTATGAATCGGGTAAAGATGTATTGGTTCGTTGGCATTATCCCGAAGATGACGAGGATATGGAAGAAGCAGGCGAAGAATATGCAGATATTGTTGAAGTGCCGTTTGAGCAAATCAGCTATTCAATGGATTAATAAAATTGATTTTTATTTATACATTGCACAAAAATAAAATAATTACACCCAAGAATGAGTGAAGAAATCTTAAAAGCCTTAATGAAACTCTTTGCAATTATTGCAAAGCAAGATGGCGGAGTTGAAGATAGTGAAATTGATTTTGTCGAGAGTTTTCTTACGACACAATTAAGTGCTGATTATGTTGAAGAATATTTAGGTTTATTCTATAAAGATGCCGGCATTAAAAACAGAGAAGACAATCAAAATAAAAAAAACGATAACGAAAAAATCAAACTCACATCTGTTAAAGATTCTGTCCGCATTCTTGGGATATGTAAAAAAATTAATAAAACACTTACACAAGAGCAAAAAGTTGTTGTTTTAGTCAGACTGTTTGAACTTATTGCTGCCGATAAAAAATTTACCGAGCAGCGAATGGCAATTCTTAATACCGTAGCCGAGGTATTTAATATATCGCCCGAAGAATTTAAAGCAACACAAACCTTTGTTATTAACGATGCTGTAAGTGACCTTGATATTCCTAATATTTTAGTGGTAAGCGGTGACAATTGCCAACTTGAAAATGCAAAATTTATTAAAAGCGATGAGCTTGATAAAGAAGTATATATTCTGCAAATTAAAAGTGTAGAATTATATTTTTTGAGATATACAGGAAGTCAGGAAGTACTTTTAAACGGATTGCCCGTCCGTTCGAATAGAATATATTTGTTTGCAAATGGTAGTGCTATTCGTTTTCCGAAAGGGAAACCGGTGTATTACAGCGATGTAGTATCAAAATTTATGGCAGATGTCACCTCTGCACATATTACATACAATGTAAAACATGTAGAATACCGATTTAAAAACGGAGGAATAGGCTTACGCGATATTAATCTCAGCGAAGAACAAGGACGATTAATAGGTATTATGGGTGCCAGCGGAGCCGGAAAAACAACTTTATTAAATGTATTAACAGGTATTGAAGCTCCATCGAAAGGAGAAGTTTTGATTAACGGTATAAATTTGCATACCGAAAAAGAAAAAATGGAAGGCGTAATAGGTTATATTCCGCAAGACGACCTTTTAATAGAAGAATTAACTGTTTATCAGAACCTGTATTTTAGTGCTAAACTTTGTTTTAAAGACTTAGAAGAAGAAGAACTTAACAAAAGAGTTGAAACAACACTGTCAAATTTAGGACTGCTTGACAGAAAAGATTTAAAAGTAGGTTCTCCACTTAATAAAACTATTAGCGGAGGACAACGTAAACGATTAAATATTGCTCTTGAACTTATCAGAGAACCATCAATACTTTTTGTTGACGAGCCTACATCAGGATTATCATCACGCGATTCCGAAAACGTAATGGACTTACTGCGAGAACTTTCTATGAAAGGGAAGTTAATTTTTGTGGTAATTCACCAACCATCGTCGGAAATATACAAAATGTTCGACAAAATGATAATACTCGATACCGGAGGATATGAAATTTATTACGGCAATCCGGTTGAGGCAGTTACATATTTTAAAAAACTCGATGCTCAAATTAACAGCGATGTAGGTGAATGTCCTACTTGCGGTAATGTAAACCCCGAAGCTATATTTAATATTATTGATGCTCAGGTAGTTGACGAATTTGGGCGATATACAAACAAAAGAAAAGTTCACCCCGAAGAGTGGGAATCTAAGTATAAAGAAAAAATAACTTTTGAACAATATAAAGATTTAAATGAAGACCCGCCAAAGTCATTAAATATTCCGAGTTGGTTTAAGCAAGTTGTTATTTATTTTAAACGCGATTTTTTGGCTAAAATAAGTAACAAACAATATATTCTACTGAATATATTTGAAGCTCCTTTACTGGGATTTATTTTGTCGTTTTTAATACGATACATTGCCGATCCAAACTCAAACATATACATATTCAGAGAAAATGAAAACATACCCATTTATATTTTTATGAGTATGATTGTGGCAATGTTTTTGGGTTTAATGGTAAGTGGTGAAGAGATATTTAAAGATAGAAAAATATTAAAAAGAGAAGCATTTTTAAATCTTAGCAGGTCAAGTTATCTTATTTCTAAAATAGTTATTCTATTTATTATATCAGCCATTCAATCACTACTTTTTGTTATAGTCGGTAATTTTATTCTTGGTATTCACGGGCTATGGTTTGAATATTGGTGGGCACTGTTTTCTATTGCCACATTCTCAAATTTACTGGGATTAAATTTATCGTCGGCATTTAATTCAGCCGTAACCATTTACATTATGATTCCTTTGGTAATGATACCGCAAATGGCACTTGGCGGAGCAATGTTCAGTTTCGACAAACTTAACCGAGCAATAGGTAGCGTAGAGGGAGTTCCTCCGGTTTGTGAATTAATGGCAACACGCTGGGTTTATGAAGGATTAATGGTGCGTCAGTTTAAAGACAATGAGTTTGAAAAAGATTTTTATGATATTGAAAAAGACATTTATACATCCGATTTTAAAACTGTATATTACTTGCCTGAATTAAAAGACAGAATAGAATATTGTATTGAAAATGCAAATACAACCAACGATTCTATAAAACAAATTGTAGCAGAAAAATTGGCATTATTAAAAAATGAGCTGTATAAAGAGACAGTAAGAGTAAAAGATGTTAAATTTGATTATGACAATTCACTTACAATTGATAAATTTACACCCGAAATAGGATATTATACATCGGAATATATTGATAATCTTGATAAATATTATTCATCATTATCATCGAAAATGAGCAATAAAAAAGAGAAAATTATCAATTATCTTGAAGAAAAATATCCCGGAGTTTATAACAAACGCCGTCAAAAATATCATAATGAATCAGTTTCGGATATTGTAAGAAAAATTTATGAAAAAAATAAAATATTAGCCTACAAAGACAGGCTTATACAGCAAACAGAACCAATTTATCAAATGCCGTGGGTAGAAAATGCTTTTGATTTCAGAGCACATTTTTATTCTCCCGTAAAGCATTTTGCAGGAAGAGATTTTGACACATTTTGGTTTAATATGTGGTTCGTTTGGTTAATGACAATTATAGGATATGTAGCCCTTTATTATGATTGGCTGAAAAAAATAATGGATTTATTTCAAAAATAGATTTATTTTTGAATGTTAATAAAAAAAACTACTTTTATAAATAAAATAAATACTCATGATGAGAAAATGGTATAATTTTACATTTATAGTTTTGGTGGCAATTGCGTTAGCTCAAGTAGGATGCCACAGTGACAGTAAAAAGAACTCCGATGATATTGAAATACCTGATGATATTTTTGGAGATGATAAACCGCTTATGATTTCACAAGAGGCAATGGGAGATATTATAGATAATATTTCTTCACCCGTGGAAATGGCGGCATTGTTAAAATCAACAGGAGTATCTTTTTCTCAAAAGTTGTTAGCATCAACCAAAAGAGTTGATTATCTTAATACAGACTTTAAGCGAGCTCTTAATCTCGGTATTTACGGATGCGATTTGGGATACCTTAATATGTATGAAAAAACAGGGTCTGTTATTAATAATATGACAACTATTAAAACTCTTGCAAATGAGCTTAGAATAGGACAGTTTTTTGATTTCAATACTATTAAGCGTTTAGCAACAAACAATGAAAATCTTGATTCGTTAATGTATATCTCGGTATCAAGTTTTAACAATATGGATGAATATTTACGAAATAATAATCGTAGTAATATAAGTTCGTTAATTGTTACCGGAATGTGGGTTGAAGGAATGTATCTGGCAACTCAAGTTGTTAAAGCAGCTCCAAATAAAGAGGTAGTTGAGCGAATAGCTACTCAAAAACTTGTGCTTAATGATTTAATACTTATTCTTAAAAACTATAAAACAGACCCTAATTTTGTCAAACTTGTTGATGATGTTGAAAGAATAAAGAAAGAATACGAGGCTGTGAAAATTACTTATGAAATGGCAGAGCCTGAAGCAAAAGAGGTTGATGGGATGTTAATTATTGTGCAGAATGACAAACAAAATGTTGATATTTCTGACGAAACTCTTAATAACATTATTACTGTTATTGAAGATGTAAGAAATAAAATGATAAATTTATAATGACATTTTTCGTTATTTCTGTTTTTTAGGCAACAAATACAATAAAATTTAAACAAATGAAGATTTTTATTATAATACTGACTGTTTTATTTAGTTTTCAAATTAATAATGTTTTTGCTCAAAGTGATGAACTGGTAAATGTTTGTGCTTTGGGTATTGGAAATGCTACATATTTAAAAGACTATAGAGTAAAATTATCAGGAAGCAGTGTTTCTCCCCCTACTGCAAAATTTAATGTTATAATGAATAAAGGCACAATATATAAGCTGACAGCTTGTAATGCCGAAGGATATGAAGGAAAAGCCGTTATTAAATTAGTTGAAAATAATAAAGTTATGGGGACAAATTTAAAATCTGACGGTTCTTTTCTTAAAGGAGTAGGATTTCAATGTCAAAAAACAGGAATGTATAGCATAGTAGTATCATTTAAAGATGGTAAAGAGGGAGCAGCGGTAGTTATTTTGTCGTATATGAATATGTAATTTTTATAGTGCTTGATTATTATATCCGCAAAGCATTTAAGATTAGAACTTAAATGCTTTGCGGATTTTTAATATATAATAATTGACTTCTTTGATATATTTCCCGTTCTTTATATCTTATATAAAATCTGTTTTGTATATGTTTACAATAGAAAAAATTAAAATAGCTGTAAATCGGTTTTTAACGAATATTACATTTCAATTTGTTTTTTGGGTAATTGCTTATATGTTTTATGTCTTTTTAACAGGCGATAATAATATTATAAACAACTTTTCACAACAAGCACAAATATATCCTGTTTACCTGTTTATTGTTTATGTTGCTGTTTCCACATCGTTACTATTTTCAGTTATAGATATTTTATTCAACGATAAAGTTAATAGGTTTTTCCCCATACAATTGACATTGCTGATAAAATCGGTATTGTATTTTTTATCGGCTTTTGTTATAATATTTGCAGCATCAATACCGGCAACCGGACTCCCGCAAAATTATACTTATAGTGAGCTTATTCTTCAAATACCTGATACAAATATTTACTTATTTAGATTTTTGATATTCTTTTATATAGCTTGTTTCTTAAATAGTCTGTTGAAAGATGTTTTTACAAAAATAGGAAGAGGAAATCTTAAAAATTGGTTCTTTGGTGCATTGAATAAACCTCGCGAAGAAGAGAGAATTTTTATGTTTATAGACTTAAAATCGTCAACAGCTATTGCCGAAGCATTGGGGCACAAAAAATTTAGTCATCTGATTCAAGATTTGTTTAACGATTTGGCAATTGTTGATAACTACAAAGGTGAAATTTACCAATATCTCGGTGACGGAGCAATTATTTCATGGACAATAAAAAGCGGATTAATGCGGAATAATTTTATAAAATCTTTTTTTGCAGTTTCAAAAGTATTGGAAAATCGTAAACGCTATTACAATCGTAAATATAAACTCACTCCGCAATTTAAAGCAGGAGCACATGTTGGTAAAGTAATGGTTTTGCAGATAGGTAAAATCCGTCGTGATATTTCATACAACGGCGACACCATGAACACCGCGGCACGCATAGAATCAAAATGCAATGAACTTAAAAGCAAATTGCTTATTTCGGGAGTATTATACGAAATGATACAAAACAAAAAACAGTATAAATTTAAGTCGGCAGGCGAAATACAGTTAAAAGGAAAACGTAAACCCATGGAAATTTATAAAGTAATATAAACATAGGAGCATTTTAATTTACAATTATGTTTTATATGTTTACTTCATTTTATTAGTTTTGCATTTCAAAAAAAATTAATTTTTTAAAAATGGATATAGTTGTAAGCGGAATCAGACCTACGGGAAATCTTCATTTGGGAAACTATTTTGGAGCGGTAAAGAATTTTTTAAAAATGCAAGAAGAGAATAACTGCTATTTTTTTATTGCCGATTATCATTCATTAACTACGCATCCTACACCTGCCAATTTGCACGAAAGTGTAAAACAAGTATTAGCCGAATATTTGGCATCGGGGCTCAACCCTGAAAAAAGCACGCTGTTTATTCAAAGTGATTTGCCCGAAGTAGCAGAGCTTTATCTGTTGCTCAATATGAATGCTTATATCGGAGAACTTGAACGGACAACATCGTTTAAAGATAAAATAAGATTGCAGCCTGATAATGTTAATGCCGGATTATTAACATATCCCGTATTAATGGCTGCTGATATTATTATTCACAAAGCGGCAAAAGTTCCTGTAGGAAAAGATCAAGAGCAAAATTTAGAGATGGCTCGAAAATTTGCTCGCCGTTTTAATCATATTTATAAAGTTGATTATTTCCCCGAACCAAAGCCGTTTAATTTTGGTGAAGAGTTGATAAAAATTCCCGGACTCGACGGCTCAGGTAAAATGGGAAAATCAGAAGGTAACGGAATATTTTTGTATGAAGAAGACAGTAGTATTCGCAAAAAAATTATGCGTGCCGTAACCGATAGCGGACCTACCGAAAAAAATCAAGAGATTTCGGAGCCGATAAAAAATTTGTTTACCATTATGGAGCAAGTTTCATCGACCGATACACTTGAATATTTTAAAGAAAAATATGCCAATTGTGAAATTCGTTACGGTGATTTAAAGAAGCAACTTGCCGAAGATGTAATAAAATTTACTTCACCGTTTCGCGAAAAAATAAATGCCATAAAAGCCGATAACGAATATTTGCGGAAAGTAGCAAAGACAGGTGCTGAAAAGGCTCGCGAAAGTGCAACAAAAACAATTAAAGAGGTAAGAGAAATTATAGGTTTCAGAAAATTTTATTAAAAAAATACAGTCAAGGGGTCACTTTGTTTTTTTAATTGTAAAGATTAATGTGTTAATATATTTTAACTTTTTAGACAGCATATTTTTTTATAATTAGTCGTAAAAAGATAGAACAGTTTGTAATTTCAAAATTTAAACCCGACTTATGCAGTAGGAGTTGTGAAATAGTGAACTTACGGCATTTAGTAAGGGTTAACCCCGATTTAGAAATACATCATTTTGGTTATTGTCCAAAATAGATGTAGTTCTTTATCGCTATACAATAGAAAACTATTTTTGTTTTCTATTGCATAGTTTGGGTTAAATTACTGCATTAATATTGTAAAATGCTGTTTTAAACAGTTTTTCAGCCTTCTAATGCATTGCTGTTTAGAATATTGAGCTACACAAATAGAATAATGTTTACTCTAAAAGAACAACAAATTTTCAAAATATTCTTTTTTTTATAAAAATATCATTAAATTCAGTCACTTAACAATTATTTAAACAGATAAAAAATAATTATCTTGCAATAAATAATTTCAATATTCTTAAAAAAAAGAAACAGCTACAAGAATAGTTATGATACAAGTAAAAGATATAATAAAAAAAATAAAGAATATTCGGTTTAATTTGGGTATGCGACTATTCTTTTTTCTGATGGCTACAGCAGCAATAATTTTTTATATAACACTGCTTTTTATAAGTAAAAATCTTAAAAGCAATACCAACAAAAATATAATTGAATTAAATAAAAGTCATGCTGAAAAGTATGCATCAATGATAAAATCGAATATTGAAAAAGATTTTAATATACTTGAATCATATGTTAATTCTGCTGAAAAGCAATCGGTAGTGGGATACTATGAAAAACAATATTTATACGATGATTTATTAAAACAGATGATGGATAATAATCCGCATTTTTTATCTGTTTGGGATTCCAGAGAGCTTCAATATATTAATCCCACATGGGATAAGCCTTACGGACGAATAACGCATTATTATTATAGGGATCAAGATAATGAAATAAAATTCAGTATAGATTCTGCCGATTTAGACGGAGATAATTTTGAGAGTTTATATTACTTTTATAAAATAGTGCCTGAGATTGCAATTACTGACCCTTATATTTATTCATATACAAAATTAGATGTAGATAAAACATTAGAGACAAGTATTTTAATGCCGATAATGAATGATGATAAATTTGCAGGAATAGCAGGAATAGATTTCAGTCTTAAATATTTTCAGCAATTTATTGATTCTATTAATAAAAACAGTATATATAAAGCAACATTATTTTCTTACAACGGAGATATTGTAGCTCATGAAAAGAAAAATTTTATAGGTAAAAATATTGTGGTAGTAGATACATTTTTAACTACCAGATTTAGTATATTAGATAGAATACAATCAGATTCGTTGAGTTTTTTTATTTTAAAAAACAGTGCCGGCGTTGATAGTATGTTTTTTGCTTTATATTCTTTTACCATAGGAGAAACTCATACTCCGTGGGGAATATTAATATCATCATCACTTGAAGATGTGCATAAGCAATATCGGTCTGCTTATAAGATATTGTTAAATGCTATGATGTTAGGATTAATAATATTAAGTATAACAATTATTATCTTTTCGTTAAGTATTTCGTCACCATTAAAAAAGATAGGCAAAATAGTAGATAAATTAGCCATTGGCGATGTCCATAATATTGAAAAACTCGAAATAAAAACTAAAGATGAGTTGGGAGAGATGGCTCAGTCGGTTAATACAGTTATTGAAGGATTA
>Ga0256845_1000365_pt1 | contig 43455 bp, 43 predicted proteins | sample RiftiametaG_FD_189101 | JGI IMG/M metagenome (GOLD analysis project Ga0256845, IMG submission 189101) | Tube worm associated microbial communities from hydrothermal vent at the East Pacific Rise, Pacific Ocean - Riftia | ecosystem: Host-associated > Annelida > Integument > Unclassified ...
AAAATACACATTACCTTGCAATTCTAAACACATAAAATCGCCATTTTATCAAGTTATCTGTCTGAAAAATAATTAGTTAAATAATTCTTAAGGTTCGACTATTTAGTTGGTATGTTTTCTGTGGATCCCTCACAAAAATTATTACTTTTAAGCTTAGAGGCTACTGAAGCACATTACATATAGTTGTCATTTAGCTCTTATTTAAAAGAGCTTATTTCCACTCAAAAGTTTCATAAATATGTTCGATATCTTGTTTTACAAAGTCTAATACAGGCTTTATAGAATCTTGATTGGGAACATTATTAAAATAAAGAGATCCTCTAATGAAGTGGTTAACACTATCAGTTAAATGAAACTGGTATGATGAAGCTGCATTTCCTTCAATTTCGTAAACCAATCCATATACTTTTTTATTGGGATAAATGATTGGCTTTTGTACAATGTCAATAGCTTTAAGTGTGTGTTTAAAAGCTAACGTTCTAGAATCCTCTAAGTTAATAGGTAATAGACTATCATTGGTGGCAATGTAGCTGATGTAAATAGTAGCGTTTAGTGTTGGATATTCAATGTTAAACCAGCATGTTTTGTCTAAATTTTTAGGGCTAGGAACAACTCTTGCGTAATCAGCAACTTCAAAAGTAAATGGACAGTCTTTTTCTAACGAGTGGAATGTTTTTTCTGGTAAATCTATTCTAAAATAGCCTTTAGGTTTAGGTGTAAATGTATCATCACCACAAGATGATAACATAACGATAGATAAACTTAAAAATATAAGTGTTTTAAGATGTTTCATTAATTTTTTGAATTAATTTAATACGTTTTATTCTTCTTTTGTCAGCTGCTTCAACTATAAAAGTGAAATTAGGAATGCTGATTTTTTCATTTTTTTGAGGGATTTTTCCCGAGACTTCAATTACTAAACCAGCTAAAGTATCAGCTTCAGTAGTAATTTCTGCAAGCAGGTTTTCTCCAGATAAGTTTAAAATTTTATCAATATCATTTAAGCCTGTTTTACCATCAAAAACATATGTGTTTTCATCTAGTTTCGAGTACGCAACTTCATCAGTATCAAATTCATCTTTAATTTCTCCAACTATTTCTTCCAACACATCTTCTAAAGTTATAATTCCTGAAGTGCCTCCATATTCATCTACAACAATGGCTAAATGTATTTTTTTATCTTGAAACTCTTTTAATAGATCATCTAATTTTTTGTTTTCAGGAACAAAAAAAGGATTACGAATTAGAGGTGTCCAATCGTAATTTTCTTTTTCATCAATAAAAGGAATCAAATCTTTAATATAAAGTAGTCCTAAAATCTTATCAAAAGAATCTTCATAAATTGGAATACGAGAATGGCCGCTATCCATTATTGTATTTATTACATCAGTAAAAGAAGTGTCATTTTTAATAGCAACAACATCTAACCTTGGTTTCATTACTTGCTTAACGCTTGTTTCTCCAAATTTTACAATCCCTTTTAATATTTTATGTTCCTCCTTGTTTTCAGGAATTCCATCCGTTAAATCTAAAGCTTGCGAAAGCTCTTCTACAGATATGTCTAAACTTTTCTTTTTAATTTTTTTATCAAAAATACTAGTAGAATAAATAAGAATAGCACTAAAAGGACTAACTAGTTTTTTAAGAATAGTTAATGGTGAAGCCATTAAATGAGCTAATTTATTAGCGTTTTTTGTGGCGTAAACTTTAGGAATAACCTCTCCAAACAATAATAATACAAATGTTATCCCGATTACTTGAATAAGAAAATTTAACCATTCAGGTATTGATGATAAATCAAAAATAGTGTCAATAGCAAATCCAGAAATGATAATAATACCAACGTTTATAAAGTTGTTGGATATTAAAATTGTTGCCAATAATTTTTTAGGTGTGTTTAGTAGTTTTGAGATATAATCAGCAGATTTTGATTTTTCTTCCTCTAATTCTTCTTTTTCTGAAGGGGTTAAAGAGAAGAAAGCAACTTCAGAGCCTGATATTAGTGCAGAAAAAAGAAGTAAAATAATCAGAATCAATAAAGAAATAAGACCACTTATAGTAAGCGGTTTAAATATATCTAATAAAAGTAGTGAATGAAATAAGGGGCTGGGGTCTTCCAATTAGTTTTAAATTATTTAAAATGGTAAATCTTCATTCTTCTCATCCTTTTTCTCAATTTGTAGCTGAGGAGCAGGAGTTGGAGTAGAAGTAGGAGGTGTTGAATTTGTAGCTTCAGCTGTAGGAGTAGAAGTGTAATCTTCTTTTTTTCCTAACATTTGTAAGTTGTCACCAATAATTTCAGTCGTATATCTATCTTTCCCTTCTTTATCTTGCCATTTTCGAGTTCTTAATTTCCCTTCGATATAAACTTGATTACCTTTTTTTAAGTATTTCTCAGCAATTTCTGCTAAGCCCCTCCATAAAACAACATTATGCCATTCAGTAACCGTTCTTTTTTCTCCAGAAGTTTTGTCTTTGTAAGTTTCAGATGTAGCAATAGAAAAATTAGCAACAGCTGTTCCTCCCTCTAAATAACGTACTTCAGGATCTTTACCTAAATTTCCAACTAAAATTACTTTATTAATACCCATGTTTATCGTGTGTTGTTTTGTTAATCAAAAATAAGGAATAATCGCTTATGCTATTCACTTGTTGAAAAATTAGTAGTTACCATATAATTGTCAATCAATTTGGGTACAGGGTATTTTGTAAGCTCACCTTTTTTAATAATTATATGAGGAGCTTTTATTTTAATTGGGCTTTTTAATTCGATGCGCCAAAACTTAGCATATATCTTTTGATGACTTAGTATGTGTTTATACTCTTGAGAAACTCCTTTATATATATAAGTTTCATTTGATAATTTACTATTTAATATATTAAGGTCAAGTTTACTAATATCGGTAATTTCCTTTTCTGTTTCAATCAACGGAAAATCAAATAAACCTTGCCAAATATCATTTTCACCTCTTTTCTTTATATAGATAGAATTTTCATTTTCAATAATAAGATAATTGAAATAACGATTTCGCTGTTTAATTTTTTTTTCTTTAAACGGAAGTGTTCCTATTAAATCTTCTTTTAGCGCAACACATTCTAGTCGAAAAGGACAATCTTCACAATTTGGTTTTTTTGGTTTACATTGTAGTGCTCCAAATTCCATTATTGCTTGGTTATGTGTGCTAGGGTCGTTTGTATTTAATAATTCTTGAGCTAAATTTTTAAATATATTTTTTCCTTCTGAGGAATCAATAGCGGTTTCAATACCGAAAATTCGTGATAAAACACGGTAAACATTACCATCAATAACAGCAAAAGGTAAGTTGTATGCAAAAGAAGTTATTGCTGCAGCAGTATATTCGCCTACGCCTTTTAGTGCTAAAACCTCTTTGTGTGTGGATGGAAAAATATTATTAAACTGAGTATGTATTATTTTTGCAGAAGCATGAAGGTTTCTTGCTCTTGAATAATAACCTAAACCTTGCCATAATTTTAACACTTCATCTTCATTGGTATTGGCTAAAAGATCAACAGTAGGGTAGTGAGAAATAAACTTATTATAATAACTAAGTCCCTGATCAACACGTGTTTGTTGTAGTATAATTTCAGATAGCCATATGTGATAAGGGTTTGTTGTATTTCTCCAAGGTAAATCTCTTTTATTTTCCTCGTACCAAGTAATCAATTGTGCAGATAAATCCATTAATTTTATTAACTAGTCGATGTTTATTTATTTTTTGGCTAAAATTAGATAATGTTTTGCCGAGATATCATTTAAACTTGTATATTTGCAGCCCTTAAAAAGATAATTAATTGAAATTAAATAAGTTAAAAGGTAGTTTATAATGACAAAGGCAGATATAGTAGCAAAGATTTCGGATAAGACAGGTATTGAAAAGCTAGCAGTGCAAACAACTGTAGAGGAATTCATGAAGACAGTGAGAAAATCTTTGGAAGAAGGAACAAATGTATATTTGAGAGGATTTGGTAGTTTTGTAGTGAAAAAAAGAGCACAAAAAACTGGTAGAAATATTTCAAAGAATACAACAATTATTATTCCGGAACATTTTATCCCATCATTTAAGCCTTCAAAATCTTTTGTAGATAAGGTTAAGAAAAACGTAAAGTAAGAAATAAAATATATTATTAAACATAAACCAAGAAATTATGCCAAGCGGAAAAAAAAGAAAAAGACATAAAATGGCTACGCATAAGCGTAAGAAAAGATTAAGAAAAAACAGACATAAGAAGAAAAAATAAATTTCTTTAAATGATTTACATCCTTTAGTGCTTGCGCTAAAGGATGTGATTTGTTTTTTTTTATTTCTAAGATTTACCCCTTAAGAGATTTCTTGAAGGGTATTCGTGTTCTGGTAAAAAAACTATTTTTATGAGTGTAGAACTTATTATTAATTCTTCACCTAAAGGAGTTGTTATTGCCATCCTTCAAGACGGGAAACTGTTAGAATTACAGAAGGAAAAAATCGATAATAACTTTTCGGTAGGAGATATTTACCTAGGAAAGGTTAAGAAAATTATGCCCGGTTTAAACGCTACATTTGTTAATGTAGGGTATGAACGTGATGCATTTTTACACTACCTGGATCTAGGTCCTAAATTTAAATCTTTTGAAAAATATACAAAAGAAACTGTCGGTGGTAATAGACCTTCAGCAAGTTTAGATGTAGAATTTCAGCCTGAAATTGAAAAAACAGGAAAAATTGAGAAAACGTTAAAATCTAATCAAAATATTTTGGTTCAGATTTCTAAAGAACCTATTTCAACAAAAGGACCGCGTTTAAGCTCAGAAATTTCTTTAGCAGGAAGGTACTTAGTATTAGTCCCTTTTTCTGATAAAGTTTCTGTGTCTCAAAAAATTAAGCAATCAGAAGAAAAAGATCGTTTAATTCGTTTGATTAAAAGTATTAAACCTAAAGGTTTTGGTGTAATTGTTAGAACAGTTGCTCAAGATAAAAAGGTGGCAGACTTGCATGCGGATATGAGCGAACTAGTTGATCGTTGGGAACTTTGTTTCTCTGCGTTAAAAAATGGTCATGCGCCTAAAAAAGTGTTAGGAGAATTGAGCAGAACAGCTTCAATTCTTAGAGATATTTTAAACCCTAGTTTTACAAGCATTCATGTAAATGATGAAGCTTTGTATAATGAAACTAAATTGTTTTTAAAATCTATTGCTCCCGAAAAAGAGAGCATCGTAAAACTTTATACAGGTAAACTACCCATTTTTGAAAACTTTGGAATTGAGAAGCAAATAAAAACTTCTTTTGGTAAAAATGTAACTCTTAAAACGGGTATTTATCTTATCATAGAACATACCGAAGCATTACATGTTATTGATATCAATAGTGGTAATAGAGGTAAAAAGAAAGATAAAACTCAAGAGGAAAATGCACTTGATGTTAATTTAGAGGCTGCAGAAGAAGTTGCTCGTCAGTTACGTTTACGTGATATGGGAGGAATAATTGTAGTTGATTTTATTGATATGAGAGAAGCTGCCAATCGTAAACTTTTACATGAAAAAATGAAAGAGTTTATGAAAGGTGATAGAGCTAAGCATAATGTTTTGCCTCCTAGTAAATTCGGATTAGTACAAATTACACGTCAGCGAGTAAGACCAGAGATGGAGATTAAAACAGCTGAAAAGTGTCCTTGTTGTAATGGTGATGGAGAGGTTCATTCCACAATATTGTTAACGGATGATATTGAGAATAAATTAAGAGGTTTAATTAAACAATTAAACAGTAAATCAATTACGGTTAATGTACACCCTTTTGTAGAGGCTTATATTAATAAAAAAACGGGATGGTTTGCTAGCTTAAGAAAATCTTGGGAAAAAGAATTTTCTTGTGCTATTGATGTTATACCTACAACATCGCAAAGTTTGTTAGAGTATCATTTTATTGATGCTAAAGGCGAAGAGATTCACTCGTAATTGACTGCCATTAAAAATACTGATGCATTAGGTTTTGCTCTTCTTTCTTATTTGAAAGGAGAGCAAAATTTTGATGTTATTGTCTCTTCAGATATTTCTGAAGATGATATTATTCCATTGCCTTACTTGTTTAGAACGTACCAAGATTTTCCTGAGATAGAGAAAAAAGCAATTGCACTGTGTACAGGTAACGTTTTAGATGTTGGTGCAGGAAGTGGTTGCCATAGTAAAGTGTTGAAAGAAAAGAACATTGCTGTTAAAGCTATTGATATTTCTGAAGGAGCTGTAACTGCTATGCAGCAACAAAATTTAAATGCCGAATGTTTTAATTTTTTTGATGTAAAAGAAAAATTTGATACCCTTTTATTTTTAATGAATGGAGTTGGCATTGCTGGAACATTAGCAGGTTTAAAACCTTTTTTGTTGCACGCTAAATCCTTATTAAAGGATGGGGGACAAGTTTTGTTGGATTCATCTGATATCTCTTATATGTTTGAAGATGAAGATGGTGCTGTTTGGACTGATTTAAATAAAACGTATTACGGAGAGGTAATTTATCAAATGCAGTATAAAGAGGTTAAAACAGCACCTTTTAATTGGTTGTTTGTTGATTTTGAGACATTAAAAAAACAAGCAATGGATATTGGTTTTAATGTAGAGTTGGTATTGGAAGATGAAAACAACCAATATTTGGCGAAATTATCTATTTAAGATTTTCTTTTAAATAAGGTATAAACATAAGGTCTTTGATCTCCTGAGGGCATTGTGTAAGTGTGATTAAAATAATCGACTAACTCAAAATCATTTCCCAATTGATTGCTTAACATTTCTTGATTGTAACGTTTTACAGGTAAACCTGAACACTTTAGGGCTCCATCTAAATTAAATTGTGCAAGAATAACGTAGCCTCCAACAGTTACTTTTTCTTTTAATAAATCAAAATAAGTCTTTTGGTCTTTTTCTTCAGTAAAAAAATGAAGAACAGCTCTATCTATCCATAAATCAACATTGGTAATTAAGTTTAGCTTTTTAGGTTGAGTAATATCATCTACAATATAATTTACAAAGCCTGATTGAACTCTACTGTCTAATTTATTAAGGGCAACACTACTAATATCTGTAGCAACTATGTTTTTGTATTTTTGGTTTAATAACTCATCAATTAATGTAGTATTTCCGGCTCCAATATTTATAATTCTTGCAGATTTATCTAAACCTGCTTGGTTAATTAATTTAAGAGTAGGACTTAAATCGATTTCAAACCAGCCTAATTTTTCTGAAGGTTTGCTGTTGTAAGCATCATTCCAATGAGAGATTAAATTTTCGTTCTGATTTGATGAACAACAACTTTGTCCTTTATCATTTATGTTACAACTATTTTCGCTCATATTTTTTTCAGTATCGTTACTTTTCAAAATTACGATTCTTAAATTGATGATAAGATTTTATGTTCTGTCAGGTAATAGACATTTTGATATCATATAAAATATTTACTTTTGGATGGTAATATAAAAGATGTATAAAACAGGAACAATCATAACATTAGCATGGCCCGATACGAAAGTTATTCGTGAAGGGAAGTGGTATGATGTACCTATGAAATGGTTTGGAGCCATTAAAAATGAATATTGGACCGTTGGTCATGCTGCATTTTTATTAATTAATAATGCTACAGGAGACGTTCATTATTTTGATTTCGGAAGGTATCATACGCCTTTAAAATGCGGTAGAGTAAGAGATGAAATCACAGATCCGGATGTGGCAATTAATTTAAAAGCTAACATTATAAATGATAAAATAATTAATTTAGAAGAGTTGCTTTTAGATCGCTATAACCATAAGGCGTGCCATGGTGATGGTAGATTAACTGCTGCAATTGTTAAACACATTGATTTTAATAAAGCTTATCAAAAAGTTAAAAAATACCAAGATAGAGAGGCAATTCCTTATGGACCATTTGAATTAAAAGGTTCTACTTGTTCTCGTTTAGTGGCTCAAATTGTATTGGCTTCTACTAATAATTGGCTTACCCAATTAATGATTAAAGTGCCTTACACTGTTTCGGCAACACCAAGATCTAATAATAAAGTATTAAACGATTGTAAATACTTTTATGAAATTGACAATAACCAAGTTTTTATTAAACGGAGTAAATTTTACACGATTAAAAGGTTATTAACTTCGAAAAGAATTTATACCGAAAATTTGTTTTTGGATTTAGAACCTGTTTCTCAATTGGTAACAGAACCTATTTAGTATGTTAGATAAAATAGGAACAATAAAACCACCAGAAAAGCATAGCAATATTCCTGCACACGCTAAATGGTTATTAGGTCAAGGAGCAGGTACTTGGTTTTGTATTGATGCTGAAAAAGAAAAGTATAGAATTAGAAGATACACCCCAACTGGTAAATTAGATTGTGATCGTTTTTTTGAGTTAGAAAAAAATGACTCAGTTTTCGATATTAATCAGTCTTATGAATTTGCGCATGTGTCACATTGTGCTAAATGTAGAATATCTCAAAATGAAATTACATTTGTATTCAATTATATTAATAATTAACAACATGAAAAAACAATATTTATCGTTAGTAATGAGCTTTTTTATTTTTGCTTGTGGTGGGAATGCTGAGAACATTAAAACTGAAAAATCAGCAGAAATAGTTGAAGTTACATCAAAAAATAAGGTTCAAGAAATTGAAATTGAAGAAAAAGAAGTAAATGAAATTATAACGGAAGCTAAATCAGAAAATAAAACTGAGGAAAAAGCAGCGCCAATTATAATTGTTGAAAATAGCATAACTGAGGATATTGAAGAAGAAGTTGTTGAAGAGCTTGTTTTAGCTGTAACTGAATTTTCAAAAGCAAAGCATGAAGTATGGAACAGTTTAACAAAAAAATATGTATCAACAGCTGGTAAGGTAAATTACAAAGGAATGAAAGCTGACCTATCTAAAATTAAAGCCTATTTATTGCATTTAGAAAAAACAGTGCCAAAAAGCACTTGGAGTAAAAATGAAAAATTAGCGTATTGGATTAATTTGTACAATGCATCTACTGTTTATTTAATTGCTAGTAATTATCCTGTTAAGAGTATTACCAAAATTAATGGTGGTAAACCTTGGGATAAGAAATTTATAAAATCAGGCAGTAAAGTTTATAGTTTAAATGATATTGAAAATACGATTGTAAGACCAACCTTTAAAGATCCAAGAATACATGCAGCATTAAACTGTGCGGCAGTTTCTTGTCCTAAATTATTGAATGGAGCTTTTTTACCTGCAAGTTTAAATGCGCAGTTAGATAAGCAAGTTAGGGCTTGGGTAAATGATGTTTCTAAAAACAAATTATCAGGTAATAAAGTGCAAATTAGTCAGATTTTTGATTGGTATAAAGTTGATTTTAAAGGCGGTGTTATTGCTTTTTTAAATAAATATAATTCTACAAATATAGCGGTAGAAACAAAAGCTAAAATTTCTTATTTAGAATACAATTGGGCATTAAACGAATAATATAATTCTGTGCCGAAGGTTGCGTTAAGGATAGAAACGACATCCTTTTTTGCTTTTGCACTCTGAGCGGAGCCGAAGAGCAATAAAGAAAAAAAGATAGAGTGGATAGCCTGTTAAAACGCCCTAAAAAAATGTATTTTTGTAAGTATGTCAAACTACATTTCATCAACAATTTGTGCTTTAGCAACTGCTCCAGGTATTGGAGCAATAGCTGTAATCCGACTTTCGGGAGAGGAGGCGATAAGCATTTGTAATCAGGTTTTTAAAGGTGCCAATTTATTGGAGGTGGCATCGCATACCATTCATTTTGGTACGGTAAGAGATGATAACAATAAAATTATTGATGAAGTTTTAGTGAGTGTTTTTAAAGGGAAAAAATCGTTTACAGGAGAAAATTCTGTAGAGATTTCTACACACGGTTCGCCTTATATTCAGCAAAAAGTAATTCAGTTATTGTTACAACATGGAGCTAAATCTGCTGGTCCGGGAGAATTTACCTTACGTGCTTTTTTAAATGGTAAGTTAGATTTGTCGCAAGCAGAAGCAGTAGCGGATGTTATTGCAGCAAATTCTGATACTTCGCACGAATTGGCAATGAGCCAAATGAGGGGTGGTTTTAGTAATGAAATTCAGAAATTAAGAGAGCAATTAATCCATTTTGCATCGTTAATTGAGTTAGAATTAGACTTTGGAGAGGAAGATGTGGAGTTTGCCGATAGGGATGATTTAAAAGAATTGGTGGAGAAGCTACAAGCTGCTTTAATCATTTTGATAAAGTCGTTTGATTACGGAAATGTAATAAAATCGGGGGTTCCAGTAGCTATTATTGGAGAACCTAATGTGGGAAAATCTACTTTACTAAATACCTTGTTAAACGAGGATAAGGCCATTGTTTCTGATATTGCAGGAACTACGCGTGATGCGATTGAGGATGAAATGATTATTAATGGAATTTCTTTTCGATTTATTGATACTGCAGGAATTAGGGAGACAACGGATACGATTGAAACGATAGGAATAGAAAAAACTTTTGAGAAAATAGGGGAGGCTTCTATCGTTTTATTGTTGGTGGATGCTGCATCGATTAGCAAAGAACAATTGATTACTGATATTGCAAGTATAGAAGCTAAAATTGCCAATCAAAACAAACGATTAATTATTGTTGCCAATAAAATTGACCAAGCAGAAGCTACTGCAAAACAGAAATTTGAGGGCTTAGAAAATGTGATTTTTATTTCGGCCAAAGAAAAAAATAATGTTTCAGCAATTGAAGATAAATTGTTTGATTATGTAAATTCTGGTGCTTTGCAAAATAACGATGTAGTGGTTACCAATGTTCGTCATTTTGAAGCCTTAACAAGAGCTAACGAGTCGCTAAGCAAAGTTTTAGAGGGCTTAGCAATTAATATTACTGGTGATTTTTTAGCCATGGATATTAGACAGGCACTACATTTTTTAGGTGAGATTACTGGAGAGATTACTACCGATGATCTTTTAGATAATATATTCTCGAAATTTTGTATTGGGAAGTAAAGATTAGTAATTTAGTTCGAGATGAAAACTTTCGAAACTTTATTAAAAAAATATAACCAACTTGGGATTATTCAACCCAAAGAAGAGTTTGATAAAGCTAAAATTGAGTTTGTGTATCACTCTAATAGATTGGAAGGCTCTAATCTAACTATCATTCAAACACAAGATATTGTAAACACCCATAAAGCATCTGGAGAAATTTCGGTGGTGGATAGTTTAATGGCTATTGATAATTACAGGGCTTTAAATTTAGCATTAACATTTGGAGCAAGTAAATATCCGTTAACAGAAAAGATACTGTTAAATTTTCATGAGAACTTATTGAAGAATTCTTTTGAGCTTGATCCTGCTTACCGTAGTTGGAAAGATAAAGGACAAAAATTAGGCGTTTATAAAGTTAAGTCTAACCGTATTTTACACATTCAAAATGGGGTGGAAGTATATTATGAAACACCAACACCAAAAGAAAGTGGGGAGATGGTTTTTAAAAGTTTGGAAGCATACAATACTAGCACAGTACCTTTTTTAGAGAAGCTATCTAAATTGGTTCAAAATATTTATAATGCGCATGCTTTTTTTGATGGTAATAAGCGTATGACAAGGTTGTTAATTGCTAATCAGTTATTGGCTAATGGCTTTCCGTTAGTAGTATTGCATAATGATAAAAACGCTTACAATGAGGCTTTAATTGATGGTTTTGTTAATCAAACTTACGAGCCAATAATGGAGGTGCTAGTTAAAGCGTTTAACCAATACTTATCGCAAAAAATAGAAAATCAAAAACATACAAAAAAACCTAAATCGAAAGGTTTTGGATTAATATTATAATGTTTGTTAGCGTTCATTACTCTTGAGTTAAGGTAATTATTTTTACTGTTGACATGTTAGATAATATATACTGAAATGGACCTTTTATTTTAAACTACCTATGGAAATGCATTATGTTTTGTATCGGCTAAGCTTATATTTTCGATGCTTATTTCTACCTTCTTTTACTTGATTTACAGTGTTTTATGTGATGGGTAAAGATGTGGATATAATAATTAGGAGGTATAACAATTAAAGTTCAATTAATAGCAATATGACAAAAGAACAATACAATAAATTGAGTAGTCATTTAGCCGAAATAGCAAGCCTAATTCCTATTAAGTGGGGTCGGATACAAAATGACGACACAGATTCTGAAATTAATATGTTTAACTATCCTGTTTTTTCAGAATTAGAAGAGGCGGTAAGTTTATTACAAATTGAAACTCAAGACTACTTTAAAAAAAGATGGTTTTTGTGGAAATGTTCACAATGTGATGAATATTTATTTTATAAGCATAATGAGGTAAAAGAAAATCCTAATCCTTATGACCAAGAATGGGATTTTGAATTTTTTGGATTAAGCGAATTGAGATTTGATTTAAAAGGCTCAGTAATACCTCGAGAAATTAAAAAAAAAATGACAGGAGAATATCCTAATAGTCAAGAGCTTATTGATTTTAATTATAAACAGCAGAGTAGAGGAGTTAGAAATAATATACAAAACAGATTATTTATAATTCATAAACCTTTGAATTGGCAAAATGAAAATAAATTAAGAGCAAATTTCATTGCAAAAGCTAATATTTATAGCGGTTATATAGAAATGTTAAAGGGAAATTCTACCCATAAGTTTTTTAATTATGCAGGAAAAAAGGTAGATATAATATATTTATCAGAACAAGCAGACGGCTCTATTGTTGCTAATTATGCAAGTCAAGAGTTAAATTAAATTTTAAAAGTTTCGGTGTAATAAGTTATGTAGTATTTACTTAGCAAGTTTTCCGTTCGTTAATTTGAGTTTTAAAAGCACAAACACAAATTATGGCACTAACTGACCAGTTTTTACAGTGCTAAAATAATTCATAATTTGTACTTCTTCCTCCACTTTTATCCTTTTGTAGTATATTTTTTTTAATAAGGTCATGTATATCCCTTAACGCAGTATCTTGAGAACATTTACATAATTTCGCCCATTTAGAAGTAGTAAGCTTTCCTTCAAATCCATCAAGTAGTTTATTTAACATTTTCTGTTGACGTTCATTCATTATGGTTTTAGAATGGGTTTTCCAAAATTCTGCTTTTATAAGTATTTTAGATAACACTTCTGAAGTAGATGCAAATGAGTTTTTTAAACACTCTAAAAACCATAGTATCCAATTTGTGATTTCTGAAGTCCCTTTTTGTGTTTTTTCTAAAATCTCATAATATTGTTTTCTTTCAATTTTTATTTGAGAAGACATACTGTAAAATCGTTTAACGCTATTATCGGAGCGAGCAAGCATCAATTCTGTAATCGCTCTTGTTATTCTTCCATTTCCATCTTCAAAAGGATGAATTGTTATAAACCATAGGTGAGCAATGGCAGATTTTAATACAGGATCTATTTCATTTTCAGATTCAATCCAGCTGTTAAATTTCTCCATTTCTAAATTTATTCTTTCTGAATTAGGAGCTTCAAAATGAATTTTTTCTTTACCCATTGCACCAGAAACAACTTGCATTGGCCCAGTTGTATCTTTTCTCCAATCTGCGACTGTTATTTTATGCATATTACTCCAGCCAATAGGAAATAACGCTGAATGCCAACCAAATAATCTTTCTTTTGTTAAAGGTGAATTGTAGCGTTGAGTTGCATCAAGCATCATTTCTACAATTCCATCAATATGTCTTTCAGATTCTATTGCACCTGCTATTTCTATCCCCAACCTTCTTGCTACAGAAGAACGTACTTGCTCTAAATCTAAAATTTCGCCTTCTATTTCAGAAGACTTTACAATTTCTAAAGTTAATGTATTTAAAACAGCTTCATCTTGTTGGTCAAAGCCAAGTGATTCCATTTTTCCGAGTAAACGACCTTGCAAGTTTCTTGTTTCAGCTAGTGTTTTTGATACAAGTTTTTCGTTCCAACTAAAGTCGGTCCAATTCTCTTTTTCGTGTATGTAAATTTTTAATCCCCGCATAATTTGCGGTAAAAATAAGGGTTATTCTCCGTAATTCAAATTATCTCCGCAAATATTAATGAGAAAAACTGTGCTATTCTCCGCACACGTATTTTGTTTGCTTAGTGGTAACGACCCGGCTAAGTTGTGTTTAATTAGTTTATTAAGAGCTAAAATGCTAGCGGCAAAGCATATTATAGATTGTTGGCTCCAGTTTTTATTGTTCCAGTTCACCTATTGTTAATACTTCTGCGGTTCCTTTATATTTTTCTCCATCCGCATTAACTCCTATAAAATACCAAAGAGTTCTCTTTTTTTCACCATCAAGACTGTCTCCTTTTGTCCAATTGTTGAAATCTGTAAATGAATGACCTTTCTTAATTAATGCATTTTCACAAGAATACCATTTTGAGAACTCATTTTGGTTGAATGGTCTATTGTAAATTGATCGTGAGACCCATTCATTTCCATCCCACAAATAAGCTCCAAATTCAATAATTGTTAGGTCGTCATTAATTGAGCTAACGGTAGTTTCGAAATGCCATTTGTATTTACCATATTTTTCAGGGTCTTTTTTATTTTGAATTGCATATACATTTTTCTTGCTATGACTGACTTCGATTCCTGTAGGTATATTCCTAAGTATTTCGGGTAATGTTGTGTCTTTTTGTATTACGGGAGAGCAATTGAACAGTATTGAAACTATAATCCCTAATATTCCTGTTGTCATTATTTTATTTTTTGGATTCAACGCAACTAGATGTAATGTGCGTTCAGTTTGTTTAACGCTTAAAAGTAATAATTTTTGTGATGAATCACTCGAAACCACACCAACCAAATAGTGAAAACCTTGTCAAGTTACAAAGCGAGAATGCAACTCGCTAATTTGTTATTAAAAAGCACAAGCAAAAATTATGGAACTAACTGCCAAAGTAAAAAAGTAACTATTAAAAGCTAAAAACTGAAAGAATGCAACTTACACATTGTTGGCAGTAGTTTTTATTAAATTAATACAAACGGACTCCTTTTTTTGGAGCTTTTAAATCAATCCAAAATATGTGAACATCTTCGGTCTCGTCTTGATGTCCGTTACCATTTTCGTCTATTGTTGCGTAAATATACATATAGTCGTTAGACGGGTCAAACTGAGAGCTACTAACGGAATACTCATTAGGAATTAATAGCATATTCATTGTTCCGTCCATATTGAATAAAAAGAATCTTCTAAGGTCATCTGTATTAATTACTCCATCCTTATTAGAATCTTCATTATACGCAGATACCATATAATAATTACGATGAACCGCTTCCCCATTTAGGGTGTCTTTAGAGTCGGTCGGGTAATAGAGAGTTTTTATAAGGACAGGGTCTTTAAAGAATTTTATTGTTTTTTTAGATATAGTATTATGATAATTGATATTGATAAAGTTATACCCATACATTGCTTCAAAACCTGGCATAAAATTGTGGTTCCAATTATTTCCATCTATTCTTTCATATTCTGAATAACCTGAATAGAAAGCATTACTACCTGTAAAGTAGGTCGTGTCATCGTCATTCACTCTAGAGTTTAATTTGTAAATAGGAATTAGTCTGTGTTCTGGAGCTGAAGTGATAAGAATTCCATTGGGTCTACTATCAAAAGCAACAGTGTCTGACTGGATTCCCGTTTTATTAGATTGTCCTTCTTCAGGGCTTGAATCATTTACTGTAAATCCTTTTCGTTCGTACTTAGGTTCATCATCGCAACCAAATATGGCAATAGCTATTAGAATGATTATGTATCTTTTTTTCATAGTTTTTTAATGGTTTACAACAATAGAGTATATGTCACTAGTGACATATACTCATATTATATTACTTCGAAAGAATTTTAATTTCTGTTCTTCTATTTTCTTGATGAGCCTCCTCTTTTTCATCTCTAAACTTAAGCTTTGCAATTTCAGCATCAGTTTTTATCAGTTTAGTTTCTCCATAACCTTTTACAACTAATCTATCTTTAGCAATACCATTTTTAATTAAATAATCTACACATGATTGAGCTCTTTCAGATGATAAATCCATATTGTATTTATTACCACCACGAGAATCAGTGTGTGCCGAAAGCTCAATTTTAATGGTTGGATTTTCAGTTAACACTTTAATTAACCTATCTAGCTCATTTTTAGACTCATCACGTAAAGTGGCTTTGTTATAATCGTAAAAAATATTTTTCAACACAATAACACTACCAACTTCAATACGTTTAAGATCAATATTTTTTTCAACCTCTTGGTACGCTGCAGTTGCAGGAATGTTAAAGTTTTCTGAGTGAAATAGGTAACCTTCTTGTCTAACAATTAAACCATAATTTTTACCAGAAGGAAGAGATACTAGATATTTACCTGTAGTAGCATTGGCTGTAAATGTTGCTAAAGTTTTGTTGGCTTCAATATCTATTAATTCAATAGATGCTCCTAAAGGTTTTTGAGTTTTAATGTCTCTAATTACACCTTTTAAAATCGTAATATTTTTACCTCCGGTTACTTTTTTCTCAATAACAGCTTCACTAACAGGTTTAGTTGCAGAAGCTAATAAATTATCTTCAGAACTTGTTTGAAAAGGTTTTTCATCACCTAAAAAAGTAATCATTAAAATATCCTTTTCTCCATGGCCATCTTTTATAAAAGAAGAATAATAACCACGTCTACCACTGGCATTAATAACAAAGAAAACATCATCACCAACAGTGTTAATCGGAGATCCCATATTAACAGGTTCGCCCCAAGTACCATCTTCATTCATAGTAGATTTAAAAATATCATAACCTCCCATAGTTTTATGTCCTTGAGAGCTAAAATATAGCGTTTTACCATCGGGGTGAATTAACACAGCTTCTTCATTGTATTTAGTATTTACCACTGCTCCTAAGTTAGTAGCAACTCCCCAATCTTGTTTTTCTTCATCCCATTTAGAAACATACATATCATGATGACCAAAACCACCATCTTTATTGCTTACAAAATAAAGTGTTTTACCATCGTTACTATAACTTGCCGAAGATTCATGCGCTTTAGAATTGATGTTTTTATTCATCTTTTTTGGTTTAGACCATAATTCACCTTCTAATTTACATTCATATAAATTTCCATCACCTTTATCATCTATATAAATGATCATACTTTGTGCATCTGGCGAAACTGCTGTGGTAGCATCATGCCCTGAAGTATTTATTGGGTCACCCATATTTACAGGTTTAGTCCAAACACCATCAACTTTTTTGGTAATGTAAATATCCTCTCTATAATCAGTGTCACCTTTTTCCATCTTATCGGCACCGGTAGATGTATTTCTTCTACTGGTAAACATCATTACCGATTCATCGGCCGAAATAATTGCCCCGTACTCAGGATATTTAGAATTTACAGGTCTTCCAAAATTATCAATAAACACACGCTCAGGATTAGCCATTAATTTTATAGCAACCTTACACTCTTTAATTTTCTTCTCTGTACTTTCAAGCTCTGCAGCTATATTTTTACCTGTTAATGTTTTTTTATGTTTGCTAAATTCTTCAATAGCTTTATCAAATTCATAGTTAATATGATATCCCATACCTAAATAATAATGAATGTCTGTAGCTACATTAGGGTTTAATTTTAGCGCTTTAAGTAAATGAGGTATAGCCTCTTCTTTAAAAACAGCATTCACTAAATAACATCTTCCTATTTTATAGTTTAACTCAGAGTTACTTGGATTAAAAGTATTGGCTTTATATAAAAAAGGTAAAGCTTTTCTGTAGTGATGTCTTCTATCTTTCCACATCGGATCATTCACATCAATAAATGTTGCTGGGTACATTTCGAAAAGTTCGTTTCCTATTTCAAGGTTGTTTCTTGCTATTTTAAATTCGTCTTTACGTTCTTTAAAAATTTTCTTATCAAAAGGAACATCTTGTGCTTTAGTAATAGAAGCAACAAGTATAAACGTTAATAGGTAAATATATTTTTTCATAATTTTTTTATTTTGAAGGGTAGGTAGTTGTTCTGATAATTAATTACAAGCTTGTTGAGCAAAGTTTTTTCCATTTTTTAAACCAAGTTCAGCAGCTTTATGCCAATCTTCACAAGCTTTATCTTGTTTTCTTAACATTTCTCTTGCAATACCTCTATTTAAATAAGCTGCAGCATAATCATCTTTTAAAACAATGGCTTTACTACAATCAGACTCAGAACCTTTATAATCTTTTAATTTAAATTTTACAGCAGCTCTATTATTGTAAGCATAAGCATAATTAGATTTTATTTTAATCGCAGCATTGTAATCTTTTATTGCTCCATCAAAATCTTCTTTTTCAAATTTGGCTAAACCTCTATTGTTATAAGCTAAATAATAATCATTTTTTAGTTTGATGGCTTTATCATACGCAGCAATAGCTTCATCATACTGTTTCGTGTTTCTATAAACAGAACCTAAATTATTATGAAAAAATTCTAATTTACTATCAAATACAATGGCTTTTTTATAATCTACAATTGCACCCTCATAATCTGTTAATTGGCGTTTAGCACTCGCTCTATCATTATAAGCATAAGCATATTCGGGATTGGCAATAATGGCGCTATCAAAAGATAATTTAGCTCCTTCATAATTTGCTTGTACAAAATAATAACCACCAATTCTGTAGTGTGCTTTAGCATTTTTAGGGTTAACTCTTATAGCATCTTTAAAATCTTTAAGGGCCAAGGTATCTTCGTTAGATTTTTGATAACATCTACCTCTAAAATAATAAGCATTATTAGAGTCAGGATTTAATTCAATTACCTTAGTAAAATCAATAATTGCAGCATCAAAATCTTTATCTTGATATCGAACAGAACCTCTGTTAAATAAAGCTTTTTCAAAATTTGGAGCAATAGTAATTGCGGTATCAAAATCTAATAACGCACCGTGTAAATCTTGAGCATTAAATTTTTCAATTCCATTGTTGTAGTATTGTTCAGCTTTGGCTTGATCTAATGCGGTAGAATCACCAACAGAAACTTCATCTTGAGCATAAAGGTTAGCATTTGTAAAACCAAGAGCTAAGAGTAATAAAATGTATATTTTTTTCATAGTATATTGTTTTGATTACCGAAATGTAAGAATAATAAAGATATTCTTTAAAAGATAGCCTCTCATAATTATTAGAAGTTAATAACAGTTTAAATACAGTTAATAGTGCTAATTTTGGTTTGATGAAAATTCCTCAAAATAATTTAGAAAGTGTAATTGCTTATTTTAATAGTCAATTAGCTGATTTTTATGCTGATAGCGAAATTCAATCGATGTTATCTATCTTGTTAGCTCATTATTTTAAGATATCGAGAACTGATATGATATTAAATCTCAATCATCTTTTTTCTGAATCGGATTTGTTAAAAGTAATACATGCCGTAAAAAGATTAAAAGAAAAAGAGCCTTTAGCTTATATTTTAGGAGAATGGGAGTTTTATGGTTTATCATTTAAAGTAAATGAAAACACCTTAATTCCACGACCCGAAACAGAGGAGTTGGTTAGCTTAATTTTAACTGAAAATCCTCACACAAAAAGTATTATTGATATCGGAACAGGATCGGGATGTATTGCATTAAGTTTAAAATCTGAATTGCCAAATACTACAATTTTTGCTTGGGATATATCTGAAAAAGCCTTAGAAAAAGTTAAAGAAAACGCTTTGCTTAATCAATTAGAAGTTGAGATAGAGCAATTTGATATTTTAACTAATAGGAACACTGAACTGTCTCATAAAGTGGATGTAATAGTAAGTAATCCGCCCTATATTCCTGAACAAGAAAAACAATTAATGCACGATAATGTGTTAAATTTCGAACCTCATTTAGCATTGTTTATTGCAGATAGTAATCCTTTGTTATTTTATGATGCGATTGCTGATTTCTCTAAAATTAATTTAAAAATAGGAGGGAAGTTGTATGTTGAGATTAATGAAAATTACGGCAAAGAAACCCAACAATTATTAATTGATAAGGGCTTTAAAAATGTTGTGATTGTTAAAGATATAAATGAGAAAGATAGGATGGTGAAGTGTATTAACTAACTTTTGTTATCTTTAAAAACTTAAAATTCATTTTATGAAATTAGATATTTTAGCCATTGGCATTCATCCAGATGATGTAGAGTTAAGCTGTGCAGGCACCTTGTTAAAACACATTGAACAAGGCAAAAAAGTTGGCATTTTAGATTTAACGCAAGGAGAATTGGGTAGTAGAGGTTCTGGAGAATTAAGGTTGGTTGAAGCTGCTAATGCTGCTAAAATTTTAGGTATTTCGGTAAGAGAAAATTTAGGCTTTGCTGACGGTTTTTTTACCAATGACAAAACACATCAATTAGAGATTATTAAAATTATTAGAAAATATCAACCAGCTGTAATTTTATCTAATGCACCATCAGATAGACATCCCGACCACGGTAGAGCATCAAAATTAATTAGCGATGCTTGTTTTTATGCTGGATTACTTAAAATAGAAACAACATTAAATGGTGTAAGTCAAGAAAAATGGAGACCAAAAGCAATTTACAATTATATTCAAGATCGCTACCTAAATCCTGATTTTGTTGTTGATGTAACACCTTTTGTAGCAACTAAAATTGAATCGATAAAAGCTTATGCGTCTCAATTTCATAACCCAACTTCTACCGAGCCAGAAACACCTATAAGTGGAGCAAAGTTTTTTGATTTTATTAAAGCTCGTATGATGACTTTTGGACGAGATATTGGTGTTGATTATGCCGAGGGTTTTATTGCCGAAAGGGTAGTAGGTGTAGAAGATATTATGACATTAAAATAAAATGATAAGCTTAACGTTTAACAACAAAAAATCAATATTTTTCGGTTGAAATTCATAACTCAAATAACTAACAAATCGACATTTAATAAAAATGTGTTTACCCTTTTTACAGGGCAAATTGTTGTGCAAGCAATTTCATTTGCTGTTGCATTTGTTATTTCTAGAATTTATACGGTAGAAGAAATAGGCGCTTATTCTTTATTTGTAGCTATTTCTACTATGCTTACTATTGTTGCAACAGGGCGTTATGATGCAGCTATTGTTGTTGAGGAAGAAAATACGAATGTTAATGCTTTATGGCTATTATCGATGTTAATTAACGTTGGTTTTAATCTGCTCCTTTTTATTGTTTTGATGTTGTTTTCCGATTCAATTTTAACTGCTTTTAACTTGGCAGGTATTAGTAATTGGATATTATTACTTCCCCTAGCAGTTTTTTTAGGTGCAACGATAAAAGCCACACAATTTTATTTTAATAAAAAAAGTGATTACAAATGGATGCGAAATTCAGATATAGCAAAATCGGCTAGTAATTCTGTATTATCTATTTCGTTATTTAAGTATTTAACTGGAGGTTTAATTTGGGCCAATATTATAGGAAGTTTTATTTCAACTATATATTTGATAATAAAGTTACCTGCAGGATTTTTTAAGACAATTAGTGCTGTTTTTTCATTAGCATCGTTAAGTGTAGTTGCTAAAAAGTACAAAAATTATTTAACCCTATATTCTTTATCAGGAATTTTAAATGCTGTAGTATCTAACGGCACACCAATTTTTATAATTTATTTTTTTACTGAGAAAACTGCAGGATATTACTTTATGGCAGAAAAAATGGTGAGCATTCCTATAGCTTTAATTGTTGCTGCTATTTCTAAGGTTTTTTATCAAGAGGCAGCAAAATTGTACAATTCTGATAAAACAGCATTTTTAGCATTAATAAAAGGTATACAGAAAAAAATGTTTTACTTTTTATTACCTTTTTTAATTTTACTAGCTGTAATAGCACCTTACTTTTTTAAATTATTTGGTGATGGCTGGGAGTATGCAGGTGAAATGGTTAAGTATTTTGCAGTGCTTGTTTTCTTTAAAAATTTAGTTTCTCCCGTTGGTTTTATTTCTAATGTTATCAATCGGTTAGATATATTATTATACTTTAATATTTCGATAGCAGCAATTAGGGTGGGCACATTTTATATAGGAAGCTTGTATTTTTCTTTTGAGATTACATTGCTATTTTCTTCAGTGTTATTATCAATAACCTATGCTCTATTTGATTACCTACTAAAACAACAAATAAAAAAAGAAGTTATTCCTTAGTTATTTGGATGAGGAGCCTTGTTGGTGCTCCAAATATTTTATTAAATATTGAGTCAATCATATTCCATAAAAAATGGGGGAGGTATTGTATTATAACGTGTGATTTTAATTTTAATAAAAGGTTATTATTAAAATTATCAAAAATATATGTTATACCATCTTTAGGTAAATTCTTTTTAAAATTCTTTTCGTTAAATGAATGAATATGAGCATGCCTTGGTGTTGGTTTATTACAATGAATACATAACGAAGTTTCTATTTTTTCATCATAAGGTGTTGTAATAATAAGTTTTCCACCTGTTTTTAGTACAGTTAAAAGTTTAGCAATAAATATTTTTGGATTGGCTACATGCTCAATAATCTCACTAGCAATAATGTAGTCTATTGAATTTGGTTGAATAGGGATATTAAAAACATCTCCAACTAATCCAAAATGATTTTTACTGGGATAATTTTTCAAGGCCTGTATTGGATTTTGATTGGAAATATCAAAAGAAATTATTTGAAGATGTTCTTTTTTTAATAAATTTTTGGCAACCCAAGCTCTCCCGCATCCAACATCCAAAATGGTTGTATTTGGTATTTTAATCCAATTTAATATTTTTTGATATAACCTTTTGTTTTCGTGTAGTGTAGCTTTATTTGTTATTTCCTTATTATAATCACATTCAATAGCATCTTTTTGGTAATGGTCAACATAATTAAAATTTGAGTCAACTTCATTGTGGAATTTGCTAACACTTTCTACAACCTCTTCTGAATTCACTAATAATATAGGTACATTATTGATTATTGGAAATGAAGTATTGCTATCAGAATCAACTAAAGCCTTTAATTTTTGATTAAAAATTAAAGGCTTTTTAGTTTTAGGATTCATTAGTTTTTTAACAAAACTACTTTCCATAAGAGTTTATTTTTTTAGAAAAACTAAATTAAGTTTGAATTCCACCACAAACATTTAATGTTTGACCATTAACGTAGGTAGATAAATCTGAAGCTAAGAATAAAGCTGCATTAGCAACATCTTCTGGTGTTCCAGCTCTTTTCATAGGAATATCATTTATCCAACCTTTCATAATGTCTTCGTCTAAATCTGCAGTCATTTCTGTTGCAATAAAACCAGGACAAATGGCATTAGTTCTAATATTTCTTGATCCAATTTCTTGAGCAATAGATTTAGTAAATCCAATAACACCAGCTTTAGAAGCAGCATAATTAGATTGACCTCCATTACCTTCGATACCAACAACAGAACTCATGTTAATGATAGATCCACTACGTTGTTTTAATAATGTTTTTAAAGCACATTTAGTAATGTTAAAAACTGATTTTAGGTTGATGTTCATTACATCATCCCAATTCGCTTCGCTCATACGCATTAATAAACCATCGCGAGTAATACCAGCATTGTTAACGATAGCATCAATTCTACCAAATTCTTTAACAACATCATTAATAAACTCTTCTGCTGCTTCGTATTCTGCAACATTAAATTTATATGCTTTTACTTTTACTCCAAAACTTTTTAGTTCTGCTTCAACAGCTTTCGCTTTTTCGTCAGAAGATACATAGGTAAAAGCAATATCAGCTCCGTTTTCTGCAAACTTTTGAGCAATACCTCTACCAATACCTCTTGTAGCGCCAGTAATAATGGCAACTTTTCCTTCTAGTAATTTCATATTTTAAAATTTAGTTAAGAGCCAATAGGTAAAAGTGAATAGTTTAAAAACAAGAACACTTAAACGTAATTAGTATTAACTTTTTGTAATTATTTTATTAAAATAAGGTATTAACTAATGGCTATTGCCTTTTCGCTAACTCCTTTTATGCCGTTACGTTCATTAATTTAGCCATTGCTTCACCTATATCTGCAGGAGAATCAACCACAGTAATACCGCAATCTCTCATAATTTTTTTCTTAGCTTGTGCAGTATCTGCTTCACCACCAACGATAGCTCCAGCATGTCCCATTGTTCTACCAGCAGGAGCAGTTTCTCCAGCAATAAAACCTACAACAGGTTTAGTTCCGTTAGCTTTAATCCAGTTAGCAGCATTTGCTTCTAAATTACCTCCAATTTCACCAATCATAACAATTCCTTCTGTTTCTGGATCTGCCATAAATAATTCGATAGCATCTTGTGTAGTTGTTCCAATAATTGGATCACCACCAATACCAATAGCTGTAGAAATTCCTAAACCAGCTTTTACAACTTGGTCAGCAGCTTCGTAAGTTAAAGTTCCTGATTTAGAAACGATACCAATTTTTCCTGCTTTAAAGATAAATCCTGGCATAATACCAACTTTAGCTCCATCTGGTGTCATTACTCCTGGACAGTTAGGTCCGATTAAACGAGCTCCTGAAGTTTTTAAATATTCTTTTACAGGAATCATGTCTTTTACAGGAATACCTTCTGTAATACAAATGATTACTTTAATACCTGCATCAGCAGCTTCTAAAATTGCATCGGCAGCAAATGCTGGAGGTACAAATAATATAGAAACATCAGCACCAGTTTCTTTTACAGCATCTTCTACTGTGTTAAACACTGGTTTGTCTAAATGTTTTTGACCACCTTTACCTGGTGTAACACCACCAACAACATTGGTTCCGTATTCAATCATTTGTGTAGCATGGAAAGTTCCTTCGCCACCTGTAAATCCTTGAACAATTACTTTTGAATTTTTATTTACTAATACGCTCATATCTTAAGGTATAATTTATATTATTTTTAGTGAATCAAAAGTAAAATTTTTATCATAGAAAATGGCGTTTTTTTGATAAAAAATTACTGATTTTTTCAACAGTTTATATCTGAAACAAAACATCCGATAACGATAAGTTATCGGATGTTTTAATATCGTGTTCTTTTTGCGTTATGGATATGATATTTAGAGGAGGATGCCTATTTAGGCACCAGGTATTTTATGCGTTAGGTATTGTAGTGACATCCTTTTTTCTTTTGGTCTCTGAGCAGAGTCGAAGAGTGAAAGAGAAAAAAGATATAACCTTTCGGCTACACTCAAGATAAACTCCAAGCCCGTTAAAATGCCCAACTTATTTTCTACCTCCCATTAAACGTAATAAGAATAAGAAAAGGTTGATAAAATCTAAGTATAAACTTAGAGCCCCCATAATGGCTAATTTATTAGTGTTTTCAGCACCGTACTCTGCTCCGCTACCAATACGTTTAAGCTTTTGAACATCGTAAGCAATTAATCCTGTAAAAATTAAAACACCAATTATACTGATAATATAATCCATCATTTCGCTTTGCATAAACATGTTTACTACCATTGCGATAATTATTCCGATAACGCCCATCATTAAAATAGAACCGAATTTTGTTAAATCAGTTTTAGTGGTATATCCTAAAATTGCCATAACAGTAAATGTTCCTGATGTTATTAAAAAAGTCGAGAAAATTGAACCTCCAGTATAAACAAGGAAGATTGTGCTTAAACTCATACCCATTAAAATAGCAAAAACTATAAAAAGCGCAGATAGCGTTAAAGAACTAAATCGTTGGAAACCACTTGACATGATTAGTACAAAACCTAATGGCGCAAACATAATAATATAACCAAAAACGTTAAGGCCTGTGTCGGAGTACATTAATGACATTAAGCCCATATCTGTACCAAAAATGTAAGCGACTAAACCTGTTACACCAAGTGCAGCAGCCATATAAGTAAATACGCTTGATAAAAATGATTGTGCAATTACTCCCGATGGGTTATTGGTAGTAGTTTCTTTTATATAATTGTCGTTTTCCATAATTTAATTGTTGTTGGTTGAGTTTTTATAAGTCAATTGTTGTACCAACGATAAGTTTAAAGACAAATTGTCATTTAGATTAATCGATTAGAAATTAAGCTGATAAATTCTTTTCGAGTACTGTCTTTTTCAAATGCACCAGTAAAGGCAGATGTTGTTGTTAATGAGTTTTGTTTTTGAATACCTCTCATTTGCATACACATGTGCTGTGCTTCAATAACTACGGCAACTCCTAAAGGATTTAATGTTTCGTTTAAACAATCTTTAATTTGATCGGTTAAGCGTTCTTGTACTTGTAATCTACGAGCAAAAGCATCTACCACGCGTGGTATTTTACTTAAACCAACTATTTTTCCATTGGGGATGTAAGCAACATGTGCTTTACCAAAAAATGGTAACATGTGGTGCTCGCACATAGAATATACCTCAATATCTTTTACAATTACCATTTGAGAATGATCTTCGGTAAACATAGCCGATTTAATAATTTCGGCAGGGTTTAAATCATATCCATGTGTAAGGTATTGCATTGCTTTTGCAACACGCTCTGGTGTTTTTTCTAGCCCTTCGCGAGTTACATCTTCACCTAAATCGGTAATTACACTTTTATAGTGAGATGAAAGAGATTCTATTTTTTCTTGATCGTATTTTTCTATTTTTTCGTATCCAGCCATGTTGTTTTGTTGAGTGGTGATTTTATTTTTTTTTATTGATATTGGAAGGAGTAATTACTCTCCGTAATATTTTATGCAATTATTTTCTGTTTCTACTACTTTTACACAATGTAATTGACAAGCTAATTTATTAATTTCAGGTTCAATTTCATTCCAAATACATATTGCAATATTTTCGGCAGAGGTAATTTTATCTTGTAGAAAATCTACATCTAAATTTAAGTTTTTATGGTCTAGTTTTGAGATAACTTTTTCTCTAACAATTTTACTTAATTCTTTAAGATTGATAACAAAACCTGTTTCGGGATTTGTTTCTCCTTTAATGGTAACAAACAGTTCGTAATTATGCCCGTGCCAATTTGGGTTAGAGCATTTCCCAAAAACATCAAAGTTTTTTTCGTCAGACCATTCTTTGCGGAATAATCGGTGAGCAGCATTAAATCTTTCTCTACGCGTTAAATAAATCATAGTAGCAAATATAAGTTTATTGAGTTAATATTAATAGAATCTAAAGTTTCTAATTACAAGATATTTTTTATTACATATTCTGTGATTCTATCGCAGCGTTTAAATCCAAATTTATAAAGATCTTTATTATTTGCTAGCTCAAATAGCTTATCTTTAAGTATATTTTTTGCTCTAAAAATTCTAATTTTAACATTAGATGAGCTAATGTCTAAACATTCAGCAATTTCTTTAATCGACATTTCTTCAATTTCTTTTAAAATATAAGCTGTTTTGTACTTAGGTTCTAAGTTATCAATTGAGTTTTTTAACAATTGTTTGGCTTCTTTAATAATATTTTTTTTTTCAGGGTTTAATTGGTTGGTATCTGCTATTTCTATGATGTTGTTATTGTCAAACGTTTTAACTTGCTTATTGATACTGAAAATTTTATTTTTTGAATTTATAATAGTGAGCGATTCATTTATAGCAATTCTAATTAACCAGGTAGAAAATGTTGCTATATGTTTATATTGGTATAGTTTTTCATATGCTTTTAAATAGGTGTTTTGCATCACGTCTTCGATTTCATCTTCTTCATTAACATAGCCTTTTATTACTCTATATAATTTTTGATTATTTCGCCTAATCAACATTTCGTAAAGTTCTTTCTCGCCAGAGAGGATACGCTTTATAATTGCCGAATCGGTTATTTTATAATTATTGAAATCATGTATTTTTATTACTGCCATAGTATCTGTTTTATAGGTTAGATAGATAAATATCAAAAAAGTTACAAAATTTTGTAACCAATTATCTTAAACGCTATCTAACTACATTAAAATAACTAAATATTAATTTAATCTTAAAAAAAGCGATTATGAAAATTAAAAATGTTTTAACAAAGTCTGGATTAGTATTATTTGTAGCATTAGCAATGGTGTCTTGTAGTAAAGATGATGATGCACCTAAACCTGAAGTGTTAGCACCTACAATGTCAAGATTATAAAGTGTACCTTATAATTATCAATTTAATTTGGGGCAAGTATCTGCAGCATTTAGATATGCAGGAAGCCATTCTAACACATTAAATAGTGAGTTTGTAATGTAAGTTTAGATAAAGACTTTAGTTCTTGATATGAATTGAAAAAAGATGTTAAAAATCATATAGAAAGATGGTAAAACTTGTTGTTTTTTAGCTATAAGAATCAGATATTTATCAAATAATGTTATTGATTGTCGAAATAATAAATTATTTTTGTTTTGTGTTGATTTTTAATGTGTTAAATCTAAAATAGATGAATAAAAAAATAAATATATTAGCAATTTTACTACTATTTACAGTCGCTCTACCTGCTCAAAATTATTTTAAGTTGTATAAAAATGGAGAAGCATTTTTTAAAGATAAAAAATATAATGAAGCTATAGTCGAATTTTCTAAAGTTATAGAGCAAAAAAGCACCCATGATAGAGCTTTTAATTATAGAGGATTATCATATGCCGCAATTAAAGAGGATAAAAAAGCTGTAGATGATTTTAAACAAGCAATAGGGTTGAAGCCTAAAAATGCTCAATATCATTTTAATTTGGCTGAATCATATTTTAATCTTAAAGAATATGGTGATGCTCATTTTGCTTATGAATTAACTATAAAATATGATAAGAAAAGAATGATAGCTTATGAAAAAGATATGCTATCGTTACTGAATATAAAAGAGTACCAAGCAGTTGTTAATATTGCTAAAGAAGCAATATTGAAAAAAAAATCAGCTATTAATTATTATTACCAAGGTGTTGCACAAGATAGTTTGATGGATTATGCTGCTGCTGCCAATAGTTTTGGAAGAGCTATTTTTTATTCATCAAAAATGAAAGAAGCTCATTTAGGTTTGGCACATGCCAATATGAAGTTAGAAAAATATGATAAAGCGTTAGCCTCATGTGAAAAAGCGTTGAAATTAGAGGGAGATAAAACAGCTGTTTTATTAATGCGTGCAGAGGTTCATTTGTCTAATAACAACCCACAAAGTGCTGTAGGAGATTTGTCGTTAATTGTTGCCGCCAATACAGATGTAGTTGCATATTATTTAAAAAGAGGAGCTCTTTATAGTTCTATTGGTCAACAACAAAATGCGATTGCAGATTTTAACAAAGCTATTAAATTGGATAACAACAATTATAATACCTTCTATTTAAGAGGAAGAGCTTATCAAGAGCTATTAGATTTTAAATTAGCATCAAAAGATTATGTTAAGGTTGCCAAGTTTAATATTGAAACTACTGCTGGAGCTAAAATAAAAAAAGATGCAGCAAAGCGATTATACGAAATTAATAAAGAGACAGATAATCCTACAATAGAAATGTTGGATCCGTTATCACCTAAAGAAGGAATAGTTGCTGTTCCTAAAGGATCACAGTTTTATACTATTAAAGGGCAAATTTTTGATGCTAGTAAAATTGATTTTATAAAAATTAATGGGAAAGATGCAATTTTTAATAAAGATACCATTAATCCTATTTTTGAATTGCAAATGGTATTAAAAGATGTATCTGAACTTACTATTTCTGCTTTTGATGTATATCAAAATTCTGAAACATGGGTGTTTAAAATAAAAGAAACAGAAATCGATACTCCTATTGTTAAGCTGATGGCTCCTTATGCCTCTGATGATGGTACGATTTATTTAGATTCTGATGATCCTTCTTTATATATTGAAGGAGTAATTAGTGATGCGAGTTTAATTAAAAGTATTTTAATAGAAGAATCTACAGCCAGTTTTGCATTCGATAAGAGAAATCCTACATTTTCGGCAACTATTAACCTAATGAATAAGGATGATTTTACAATAACTGTAACCGATATTAATGGTAATAAAACAGTTAAAAAATTTATTATAAATAGAGAAAATATAGGCTTATTAGCAGATAACCCTATGGGGAAAACATGGGTTGTGTTTATAGAAAATTCTAACTATACTACCTTCGCCAGTTTAGATGGTCCATCTAAAGATGTAACCATGATGAAATCAGCTTTTGCAAAATATAAAATTAATAATGTGGTACATAAAAAGAATATGACTAAAAAACAATTAGAACGTTTCTTTTCAATAGAATTAAGAGATTTGGTAAGAAGTAATAGAGTAAATTCTTTATTGGTTTGGTATGCTGGTCATGGTAAATTTATTAATGAAACAGGATATTGGATACCTACTGATGCAAAAAGAGATGATGAGTTTTCTTATTTTAATATTAATAACTTGAAGGCAGGAATGCAATCATATTCTAAAATGATTACACATACTTTAGTTGTTACTGATGCTTGTGAATCAGGACCTTCTTTTTACCAAGCAATGCGTTCAACGCCCAAAGTCAGGAGTTGTAATGATTGGAAAGCGACTAAGTTTAAGTCATCACAAGTATTTTCTTCTGCAGGTTATGAATTAGCCTCTGATAATTCTCAATTTACAAAAACTTTTGCAGCAACTTTAAATAGCAACCCAAATTCATGCGTACCTATCGAAACAATTGTGAAAAAAGTAAAATATGCTGTAAGTAAGGGGGGAACAAAACAGAAGCCTAAGTTTGGTAAAATTGCAGGATTAGAGGATGAGGATGGTACATTTTTCTTTATAAAAAAATAGGATAATATGAATTACTTAAAGATTTATTTAACCAACAAGATGTCTTTCTTGTTGGTTATTTTTTTGCTGTTTAATAATAGTATTAAATCTCAGACTTATCATTTTGATAATTATAGTGTAAAAGAAGGTTTAGCTCAATCAAGTGTTTATTCGATAGAGCAAGATAGTAAAGGTAATATATGGTTGGGTACAGCTAGTGGCTTATCACGTTTTGATGGGCAGCAAATAATAAACTATACCACTGAAGATGGTTTAGCAGATGGGGCCGTAAAAGTAATTTATATTGACACTTTAAAAACGATATGGTTAGGGCATGCAAATGGTGGCATATCGAGGCTATTTAAAGGTAAGGTAGAAATGGTTTTTAGTATGAGTGCTGATATAACATCATTTGATATGGATGATGAGGGCAATTTATGGGTAAGTTCATGGGGGGAAGGTGCTATCAAAATAACAAACCCATACTCAAGTAATAAAGACTCTATAAATTTTAAGCAATATAAAGGACAAGAAGGTTTAAGCGATGTTGTTTATCAAGTAAAAAAAATTAAAAATGGAAACATCTATTTTGTAACAGATGTTGGCGTAAAAAATTATAATTTCCAGAAAAACAGCTTTAGTTATTACAAGGTTAAAGATATGCCTGCATATTTTCAAATTACTTGCATGTATGAAACAACTAATGAAGATCAATGGTTTGGATCATATAATGGAGGACTGTATCAACATCAAAAAGAAACAGGTAATTTGAAAATTTATGATGTATCAGATGGGTTAGCGTCTAACTGGATTAGTGCGATTAATGAAGATTCGAAAGGAAATATATGGATAGGAACTTGGGGAGGAGGTATCACCCAAATGAATGAAGGGAAACTACTAACGATTAATAAAAGCAAAGGGTTAAAGGATAATTATATTAGGTGTATTAAAGAGGATAGAGAGGGAAATATTTTGTTTGGCACTAAAGAAACAGGTCTTTTAGTATATAAAGGAAGCCAATTTGTCTCTTATGGAGTTAAAAATGGATTGGTTAATGAACAGGTATGGTCAATATTAAAAGATAATGAAAGAAAAATTTGGTTAGCTACAAACGGTGGTATTTCTGTTTTTAAAGATAATAAATTAATTAGAAACTACTCAGTTGATAATGGTTTATCTTATGATGATGTTAGGTTTATTAAGCAAGATAAGAATGATGGAATCTGGATTGGGACTTGGAATGGAGGAGTGATGAAGTATAACGCTATTCTAGATAGGTTCGAAATGAATTACATGATTAACATGAACATGAATCAGTTGTTGATTACTGCGTTATCAATAGATAAATCAAGTAATTTATGGGTAGGAACAACAGATGGTTTGGTGTATTATGAAATTGATAACCAAAAAGTAGTCAGATTAACTCAATCAGATGGGTTAGGAGGGAATGACATTTCTGTGATATATACAAGTTCTAAAAATATTGTGTGGGTTGGAGCTAGAGGGCAAGGTATTACCAAAATTGATGGTGCAAAGATTAGTAAAATTGATTTGAATCGAAAAATTACCCCCACAGCTATTGTAGAAGATCAAAATGGTAATTTATGGATTGGATCTGAAGGAAGGGGTGTTTTAGTTTTTGATGGCACAAAGGTAATAAAGGAATATGGTGTTAAGAATGGCTTGCTCTCAGATTATATATCACTTTTAAATATTGATGATAGAGGTAATATTTGGATAGGTACAAATAAAGGGTTAAGTAAATATGATGTAAAAGAAAATAAGTTTTATTCTTTTTCAGATAAAATGGGATATGTAGGTATAGAATCCAAACAAAATGCCACTTTTAAAGATGAAGAGGGTGATTTATGGTTTGGAACAATTAAAGGAGCTGTAAAGCTTAATACTAATGCAGAATCTATTAATAAGTTAGAACCATTAACTCAAATTTCTAAGCTAACGGTTAATCTGGAAGAAAGGTTAATGGTTAAAAATTTAAAATTAGATTACAAAGAGAAATCGATAGTGTTTCATTATTCGAGTATATGCTTATCAAACCCAGAAAAAATATATTATAAGGTTGTATTAGAGGGACTTGAAGATAATTGGAGGCCTAAAACAAAGCAATTGTTTGCCACATATTCTTCTTTACCGCCAGGGAAATATACGTTTAAAGTAATTGCAAGTAATAATAATGGAATATGGAATAAAGAACCAATTACTTATAGTTTTGAAATAGTTCCACCTTTATGGCAAAGACCATGGTTTTTAATTTTATGTATATTATTATTATTATTAAGTGTTATTATTTTTGTGAAATTTAGAGAAAGGAGTCTTTTAAAAGAAAAACAAATACTTGAAGGAAAGGTAAAAGAAAGAACAGAAGAAGTTGTAGAAAAGAGTAAAGAAATTGAATTGAAAAATAAAGATATTATAGATTCAATTACTTATGCCAAACGAATACAGGATGCTATTTTGCCAACCGATGAAATGTTTACCAAACAATTATCTGATACTTTTATATTGTTTAAGCCAAAAGATATTGTAAGTGGTGATTTTTATTGGTTAGCAGAAAGTGAAAATAAATCTTTATTTGCAGCGGTAGATTGTACAGGACATGGTGTTCCCGGTGCTTTTATGAGTATTGTAGGATACAATTTATTAGATAAAATAGTGGGAGAGTACGGTATAACTTCTGCTGATAAAATTTTAAATGAATTAAATAAAGGCGTTTCTTTATCGCTAAGGCAAGGAATTGATTCGGATAAGATTGATGATGGGATGGATATTGCTTTGTGTGTATTTGATAAATCTACAGGGGCATTAGATTATGCAGGAGCTTATAATCCATTGTATATTATATCAAAAAATGACGTTTCAGAAGTTGATGGAGAAAATTTAACACCTATTATGAGTGATAGCAGTGGGTTGATGCTTTATGAAGTGAAGGCCGATCGTTTTCCGATAGGGAGCTATACTGATGAAACCAAAAACTTTAAAAAACATTCATTTCAATTAGATCAAGGCGATACTGTTTATTTATTTTCTGATGGATATGCCGATCAATTTGGTGGAAAAAAAGGTAAAAAATTCCGATACAAACAGTTTAAACAGTTGTTGTTATCTATTAATAATGAAAGTATGGAGAAGCAACGAGAGATTTTAAATAACTCATTTATAAAATGGCAAGGAGACTTAGAGCAGATTGATGATGTTATTGTTATTGGAAGTAGATTGTAATTGATATGATTATACTTTTTTAGTTTCTAAAAAAAACTACCTTTGTATTTTTAAAATTATTTATTATGTCAATTATTAGAATTACCAAAGAGTTTCAATTTGAAATGGCACATGCCTTAGTTGGGTACGAAGGTCCTTGTAAAAATATTCACGGGCACTCATATAAATTAAAGGTTACCGTATTAGGAGATGTAAAAGTAGGTACAACAGATTCTGACGAAGGAATGGTAATTGATTTTGGTATTATCAAAAGAATAGTAAATGACTTAATTGTAAAAAAATATGATCACTCGCTAGTTTTAAGTGATAAAATGGATGTAGATATTTCTCAATTTCAGTTTATGAATAGTTTAATTATTTCGCCTTACCAACCAACATGCGAAAATATGTTAGTTGATTTTGCAGTGTTGATTAAAGAAAAATTGCCAACTCATATTCAACTACACAGTTTGTTTTTAAGAGAAACGCCAAACTCCTATGCAGAGTGGTTTGCAGCAGACAATTAAGTTCCGTTAAAAGATTTTTTAGACCTTTAATTGATTACGTATAATATAAATGATTTTTATTATTTAGTTTAGTCAAATCAATTAGATAAACTGAATGAATCATAGTAAAAAAATCCGCTACATCTTATTGCTATTAGTTTTAGTTTTTACACTACAACTAAAAGCAAACCATTTAGTTGGTGGCACTATGAGCTATGAATGTTTAGGCAATAACATTTATAAAATTAGCTTAACAATTTATAGAGATTGTAGCTCTGGAACAGCGTTTGATACACAAGCTCCTATTGCTATTTATGATGTAAATAATACATTGCTATCAAATCAGTTAGCAAACTTTCCCGGCTCATCTAATGTGCCTATAATTATCAATAACCCATGTTTAATAGCTCCTCAAAATGTTTGTGTAGAAAAAGCAGAGTATGAAGCCATAGTAAATTTACCTCCTTCTCCTGGGGGTTATACTGTTGTTTATCAGCGATGTTGTAGAAATTCTAATGCGGTAAATATTAATAATCCGGGAGCTATGGGCTCTACCTATAAAGTACATATTCCTGAACAAAATTTAGCAGTTTGTAATAGTAGTCCTACCTTTAATAATGCTCCTCCAACAGTTATGTGCGAGGGCTATAGATTTTCTTATGATTTAAGTGCAACAGATATTGATGGAGATTCTTTAGTTTATTTATTTGCTGACCCTATAAATGGGGGGTCAACAGCTAACCCTGCACCATCACCACCAGCATCACCACCATATTCTAATATTCCGTGGGCTGCAGGATTTTCTACTAATAATCAAATTAATTCTAACCCTCAGTTTACGATAGATCCATCTACTGGATTTTTAATCGGAACCCCATTAAATCAAGGGTTTTACACTTTTAGTATAAAGGTTCAAGAATATAGGAATGGAGTTTTTTTAGATGAAATTTATAGAGATTTTATTTTAGTAATTACCAACTGTCAATCAAATACAATAGCTGATTTTCCGGTTCAAACCAATTATTGTGACGGTTTAGCACTTAATTTTAATAATACAAGTACAAATTCAACCTATTTTTATTGGGATTTTGGTGATTTATCAACATTATCTGATACCTCTAATTTATCATTACCATCTTATACTTATGCTGATACAGGTGTGTATAATGTGATGTTAGTAGCTAACCCAGGTTATTTTTGTGCTGATACAATTTTTCGACAATTTGAAATTTACCCTAAAATTTTGCCTTCATTTAATAGTATTACTGATACGTGTTTAAATAATAATGAATACCATATAAAAGGATTAGGAAATTATGATGGTAATGGAGTTTTAACATGGAGTTATAGTGGGCAAACAACATCTCAAAATTTCACGCCAGATTCAATACAAGTTAATTTTTTAGATACCGGAAATCAAGTAATTACTTTTACCATAACCGATAATGGTTGTGTTGAGACATATAAAGACTCTGTTTATATTTATCCAAACCCAGTTGCTGATATATTAAGTCAATCAATTTATTGTGATGGATTAGCATATGATTTTACCAACCTAAGTACACATGCAACTTCGTTTTTTTGGGATTTTGGGGTAAACAGTATTCAATCTGATACCTCCTTACTTTATAGTCCTTTATATCTATATCCTGATACAGGAATATTTGAGGTAACTCTAGTTGCCAGTCAAATGAATTTATGTTATGACACTATTAATAAGTTTTTTAATGTTAAAGAAGACTTAAATGTTAAGTTTTTACCTGATACCCTGTGTTTTATAAATAATTTGTTTACGCTCGATGTAATTGGAAATCAAAATTCTTTGGCAACTTATTTTTGGGATCTTGGTTCATTTGCCAATATTTCTACATCAACAAATCCGCAAGTTCAAATAACTTTTCAAGACACCGGATTTTATCCAATTTCATTAACAGTTGATAATTATGGTTGTACTTTCACTTACGTAGATACATTAGGAGTATACCCAAATCCGATACCTCTATTTTCGATAGATACCAATTTAGGCTGCCAACCTTTATTAATTAACTTCTATGATTCTTCTTATTTGTATTCATCAGCTTCATATCTATGGAATTTTGGTGATAATTCTAGTTCGACTCTGCAAAACCCTAATCATATTTATTCTTCTCCTGGTATTTTTGATGTATCGATAACAGTTATCACAGATTCATTTTGTGTAGATACGGTTACTTTAAAGCTAAACAATATAATTACTGTAAATCCTAAGCCAATAGCCAATTTTTCGGTAAACACTACAGAGATTTATTTTATGAACCATGTCATAGCGTTAACCGACTTATCTAATGAGTTGTATCAAGAATTTAATATGGGGGATGGCACTTTATTTTTAGATGAACATGTATTTTACGAATACAATGATCCCGGATATTATGATGTTTTTCAAATTGTTACCAATCAATTTCAATGTTCTGATACAAGTATTAAAACCATTTGGATAAAACCAGGTTTACTAGTATTTGTACCCAATGCATTTACACCAAATAATGATGGATTGAATGATGTGTTTTCTCCTAAAGTAAGCGGGATAATCGATTATAATCTTAATATATTTAATCGATGGGGAGAATTAATTTTTGAATCTAATAACATGTTAAATGGATGGGATGGATCATATCAAAACATCGCTTGCCAAGAAGAAGTTTATACTTGGGTGCTAAAAATTAAAACAGTAGATTATTTAACACCAACATATAGAGGGCATATTAGTTTGATACGCTAGACTTTTAAATAGCTGATTTATATCATTTTTTTCGCTTGTTTCATTTTTGTATCTTTACCACAAGATGAAAAAAAATGTTGTTCAACATAAAATACGCGCAAAGAAAGAATTGAAGCGCGATCCAGAGTGATTGCTTATTAACAAGCAACAATTAACATTCATATCATTAACAATCAACATAAAAAGATAATATGTCAAGATATCATCAACTGGGAAAAATCCCACATAAAAGACACACCACATTTAAAAAAGAAGACGGAAGTCTTTATCAAGAAGAACTATTTGGTACTGCAGGTTTTGCAGGAATGTCATCATTAATTTACCATCTTTATCCACCAACAGTAGTTAGTGAGATTAAGAAAGTAAAAGATATGACTCCTAAAATAGCTATCGAAAAAAATATGAAAGCACTGAGTTTTAAAGGCTTTTCTTTACAACCAGAAGAAGATTTTTTAGACAGCAGAAAAATACTTTTTGTAAATAATGATATGAAAATTGGGTTAGCAGCTCCTAAATCTTTTTCTAAAGATTATTTTTATAGAAATGGAGATTCTGATGAAATGTTATTTATCCATGTAGGTTCTGGTACGCTAAGAACTATGTATGGGAATTTAGATTTTAAATATGGAGATTACATTATTATACCAAAAGGAACAACATATCAAATAGATTTTGATACCACAGAAAATAGAATTTTGTTTATCGAATCTAAAGGAGCAATAACATCACCTAGTCGTTATAGAAATAATTACGGACAATTTTTAGAACATTCGCCTTTTTGTGAGCGTGATTTTAGATTACCAAAAGATTTAAAAACGCATGATGAAAAAGGTAAATTTAAAGTACTATCTAAAAAACAAGATGTTCTTTGGGAATATACCCACGAAAACCATCCATTTGATGTAGTAGGATGGGATGGGTTTAATTATCCTTATGCTTTTTCTATTCATGATTTTGAACCAATTACGGGTAGAGTACATTTACCACCACCAATTCATCAACAATGGGAAGCACCAGGTTTTGTAATCTGTTCGTTTGTACCTAGAATGTATGATTATCATCCAGAAGCAATTCCTGCTCCTTATCACCACAGTAATATCGATTCTGACGAATTGTTGTATTATGTTGATGGAGATTTTATGAGTAGAAATGATATTGACAAAGGGCAAATTACTTTGCACACTGGTGGTATTCCTCACGGACCACACCCAGGAGCAATAGAAAGAAGTGTTGGTAAAGTAAAAACAGAAGAATTGGCAGTAATGATAGATCCATTTACGCCAGTAATGATAACTGAAGAAGCCATGAATTTACAAGTTGATGATTACTATAAAAGTTGGAATCATTAACTAAAAAATAAAAAACCTCATCCAACCACTTTATAATTGTTATACTGTGGTTGGAGGAGTTGTTTTAACATTATAATTACGATAACAATATTAACAAGACTTGAAGAAAAATTAGAAGAATTTTAGAGAATGACTATTGGATTTCAAAATACATTATAAACCGTTTTGAGAGTCTTTTCTTTTCTTTTTATTCTATTTTCTTTAATCTTTAAAAGATAAAAAAATGAGCGATATAAAAAATGTAGAATACGGATTAGAAAAAATATTTGAAGGAGCACAAGATTTTCTTCCTCTTTTAGGAACAGATTATGTTGAGTTTTATGTAGGGAATGCAAAACAAGCAGCCCATTTTTATAAAACAGCTTTTGGTTTTCAATCTCATGCCTATAAAGGCTTAGAAACAGGAAGTAAAGATTCTGTTTCTTACGTAATTAAACAAGATAAAATTAAATTGATTTTAACTACACCGTTAAATTCAAAATCACCAATTAACGATCATATTGTTAAGCATGGTGATGGTGTAAAAGTTATTGCATTATGGGTTGAGGATGCTAAAAAAGCTTGGGAAGAAACAACTTCTAGAGGAGCAAAATCATACATGGAACCAACAGTAGAAAAAGATGCTGATGGAGAAATTGTAAAAGCGGGAATTTACACGTATGGAGAAACTATCCATATGTTTATTGAGCGAAAAAATTATAACGGTGTATTTTTACCTCAATTTGTAGAGTGGAAATCGGAATATAATCCAGAACCAATGGGATTAAAATTTATTGACCACATGGTTGGTAATGTAGGTTGGGGAGAAATGGATATTTGGGTAAAATGGTACGAAGATGTTATGGGGTTTGAAAACTTTTTATCATTTGACGATTCTCAAATTCATACAGAATATTCTGCTTTAATGAGTAAGGTAATGAGTAATGGAAATGGTAGAATTAAGTTTCCTATAAATGAACCTGCAAAAGCAGCTAAAAAATCTCAAATTGAAGAATATTTAGATTTTTACGAAGGACCAGGAGTACAGCACATTGCAGTAGCAACCAATGATATTATTGATACAGTTACTAAGATGAGAGCAAAAGGAGTAGAGTTTTTAAGCACTCCACCAGATGAATATTATAAAGCAGCTCCTTTAAGATTAGAGGAACATAATCATAAATTACGTGAAGATGTTGAAAAATTGAAAGCCTTAGGGATTATGATTGATGCAGATGAAGAAGGATACTTATTACAAATATTTACTAAGCCTTTAGAAGATAGACCAACCTTATTTTTTGAAATAATTCAACGAATGGGTGCTAGAGGTTTTGGTGCTGGTAACTTTAAGGCTTTATTCGAAAGTATTGAAAGAGAACAAGAGAAAAGAGGTACTTTATAAACCTGTAAATACTTGTTCACGATACTTCGTGAATTAAAAAAAGCTTAAAAATTAAGCCGCATTCAATAAAATTACTATATTCGTGGTGTATTAAATATATACCACGAATTTTAAAAAAAATATTATGAGTAAGAATAAAATTATAGCTACAGCAATTATCCTTTTTTTGTTTATTGTACCATTTCATTTTGGTTATATGGAAGTTGAAGGGAATGGAGGTATTGTACAAGCTTTAAGTATGGGCTTTATCATCATTACAGCTGTAATTGCAGTTATTATTTTTAATAAAGATACTGGAGAAGCGCACCATTAAGCATTTCTTAATATAAAAAAAACCACTAGCAATTTTGTTAGTGGTTTTTTTATGAATATTATTTTGTAGAGCTTGCCTTTAATTAACCAAAAACAATTTCCCATTTAAAAGAACCTCCTGTTGCAAATCCAGCTTTCATAGGCAATATCCATGCAGAAGGTATTAATCTTACCACACGTAATGCTTCTCTATCTAACAATTGATTAACACCTTTAGTAACTACCACATTGTGTATTTCTCCTTTATTGTTTACATCAAAAGAGAGGTAAATTTTTCCTCTGATACCACTTTTTTTAGCGCTTTCGTTGTAAACAATATTTTCGTCTATAAAGGTGCGAATAAGTGTTAACCCTCCAATGTAATCGAGTTGACCTGCCGAACGGTTAGATGTAATTACTTTATTGGCAGTATGATCGTAAATTTGATCTACTTTACTATCGTAATAATAAGTCCATTGTCCAACTTTTTTACCCGCAACATATTTTCCTGTAGAGTAAACACGAGAATTTCCTTGTATTTTAATTTTCCATTTACCATCACGTTTTCCATCTTTGTAAAACCCTTTTTCAAAAGGAATACCATTCTTTTTTGTTTGCTTGTAGTATTCACCATGCTTAACAGATGGATTTTTCTTCATCACATAAAACTCTTCGTTGTAATCAAGGCTATCGGTATTCAATATTTTTTTTGATCCTTTTCCTTGTGCTATACTTAATAAAGGAAGTAATGCTAATGTTATAAATAATAATTTTTTCATACTTAAAGGTTTACATTTTTTTTGATGATTGCTAATGTAGTTATAAAAAATTAAATTTTAAAGGAGCGTTAAAATGGGGGTAGTAGTTTTTTATTATTCAATAAAATTGAAATAATAATGAAAGCGCTATTCCAAAAATAATACAAGTTGAAATTAATAAGTAAATTATATAAACTATATTAGAGAACTTCATTTTTAAATTTTCACTCATTTTGTGGCGAAAAATCAATTCAATTATCCAACCAAATGTATAGATTAAGTTTAATCCAAGTCCAACTAGTAAATAAACAAGAGGTATAGTTATAAAGCTAATATAAAATGAAGCTATTCCAACGAAGTACATTAGAAAGTTATAAGGGATACGTCTAACTTCCCACCAAATAATTATTTCATACCAATTTCTATCCGGTCGAGTTATTTTTAGAATGTCCATCTACTTTTGTAATTTACTGAAAAGTGTTTTTTTTAGTAACTATTTTTTGTTAAGAAAAAAAGTGGTTACTGTCAACACAATTAGGTGTAGTATGACTTAGTTATTTAATTTTTCACCGTGAAAAGGGCAGAAACTCCAACTTCCTTTCATTTCTTGGTTGTCAATAGGGCAATATTTATTTGGCAATAAAGAGGGTAGAGGTAAAGTCCATTTAAATTCTTTATTAGAGTGCTTAACAATAAAGTAGCCTTCTTGATATTCATTTATTATATTTTCATTCTTCTTATCTTTTACTTTAAATAGAAAAAAATGCATTCCTTCTCCCATTTGACCTAACATTTTAGCAAACATAGGACTCATGCCTTCTAAAATAGTAAGAGTTTCTGAAGAAGTTTCTTTATCAGATAGAGGTAAGTATGTTTTACCATTTTCATCAACGAGTGATACACCTTTTTTTAAATCTTTTTTATCTGTATAACTCATAGTTCCGCCTGTATGAATTTTAATGTCAGCCATAAATACAAGGATATAATCTTGAAATAAGGACTCTATTTTTGTAATTGTTTCTTCTGTTACTTGAGGATTACCTTCTAATGCAATTCTCCAATAACCATTAGGAATCCAAAATGAAAACTTCATTTTACCATCTTCTTTATTCCAGATTTGAAGATCTTTAATTAATTCTATTTGGTCAACTTTTGCGCTTTCTTGTCCAAAGATATTTAAACTTAGAAGTAAGGTTAATGTTATAAGAAGTATTCTCATTTTTTTACTGCTTTAATTTTTGTTAACACTACTATATATAATAGTGTTTTTGGTTATTTAAAGCCTAAAAGTAATAATTTTTGTAGAAGATTCAAGTTGTAGTAAACAATCAATTTGCTAAGCGGTTTACATCCGAAGCAAAAGCCCCTTGTCCCTAGAAGTAGGGGTAACTTGCAAAGACAATTAAATAAGCACCTACAAAATGAGTAGTAAAAACTACCAACCTGTCAAAAAGTAAAAACTGCTCGCAACCAAAATGAAATATTACAGTTTGTTGGGCTTAGTTAAAATATTAAAGATTTTGGATTTTGTCTTGTATCAAATAGTCTAATAATTTCTATGTTTTCATTAGCAATTCTATAAAATAAAGAGTTTTGTTTGGTTACGACACACTTTCGAATCCCTAATTTTTCCTCTATAATAGGGAATAACTTAGGGTCTTCAGAAATTAATCGAATATTATCATCAAGTTTGTTTAAAAACTTAGCAACAACACGGTTACTCCATTTTGTGTTAATGAAATCAAGAATTTGTTCAGCATCTTTTTCTGCAGCAGGAGACCAAATTATTTGCTTAATCATTTATGAAGCGATTTCGAAGGTCTGAAATTACATTTGTATGAGGTCGACCCTTTTTATCGTCTAATTGAGTTATTCCAATTTTCAGGGCATTTTTTTGCTCAAAAGATAAGTTATCCCAATCACTTAAATTTTTACTACCATTGATGTGATTCAATAACAATCCGTAAGCTTCTTTAAGATTCGCACCTTTTAATGAGTCAAGTTTTCGAAATAGGTCAATTTTTATTTCTGCTGTGTTCATAGTTATTGGTTTCTTGTAAAGTTACGAAAGATTATGAAATCTCCTGATTCACTTTTTCTCATTTATTATGTTCATTATCTTTTTTTAGAATAAGTAGTTAAGTTAAAAAGTCCTTTCTCGGTCTTTTTGTTAGTCGATTTTTCCTAATGTAAAAGAGAAATAAACATTAATATAAACACTAAGAGAATAATTGTAATAAATCCAATACGAGTATTGGAATCTTTTTTCATTATGTCTTTGAAAGGAGTTTTACCAAGAGAAATAATCCATAGAATTAATGAACCTATAATTTTTAGAGATGGATTAATAATTTTATTAAAGATTATTTCAATAAAGACTTGTCCTAATATTTCGACAATAAATTCACCTATCATATTCCGTGATAACAATTAAGCCCAACGGTAAGCATATGAAAATGTAGCGAGATACAAAGCGAAATCAGACCGTTTACCAAAGTAGCCAAATTTGCAACCTTTTAAATTAGTCAAATCGCAGATTTGGCGGAGCCCGATATGAGCTACACC
>Ga0256845_1000366_pt1 | contig 43453 bp, 36 predicted proteins | sample RiftiametaG_FD_189101 | JGI IMG/M metagenome (GOLD analysis project Ga0256845, IMG submission 189101) | Tube worm associated microbial communities from hydrothermal vent at the East Pacific Rise, Pacific Ocean - Riftia | ecosystem: Host-associated > Annelida > Integument > Unclassified ...
TCTTAGGGGAGCAAATATATCATATTTTGCTCCCCTTTATTTTTGCTTATTTTACCAGATACGTCATAAGAGAAAAACACTATATATAGTAGGCAGAACAAGGATTTACACAAATTTGCCCAAAAATCCTCTCCAAAATACAGCTTTAATTTGGGAAAACGCTGAAAATCGACAAAATCTTATGATGGCTAATTTGGCAAAAAGTACGATAATAATTTGGTAAATCACACTTAACCCCCAAAACTTTGTAACTTCGTTCAGGAATAAGTCAAGAAAAAATCTTTACAGATTTCAAGGGAATCGAAATTTAAAATATTGAGCAGGTACAATTGTATTAAGGAATATCTGGTAAGTTCGTATGTTATTTATAGAACAACAATGTTATATTGTCTTTTATGGTATAAGATCGGGTAAAGTGAGGCTTGGATATGCTTTTGCAGTGCATCCGTTTCGATCGAAACTTAAACTGCAAAAGCATATCCAAGCCTCACTTCTTCCGTTTATTTTTTTATAATAACCAAACTTACAAAATTTTTATGCAGGTGTTTTGACTATATTATACCTGATTACACCATTATCGTTTCATCTGAATAACTGTCTGCATCATATCATCTGTTGTGGTTATTGTTTTTGAATTTGCCTGGAATCCTCTCTGGGTCGTTATCATGGCAACAAATTCTTCGGATATATCAACATTGGACATTTCAAGAGAGTTCGGGGCAAGAGTACCAAGCCCATTTTCACCCGGTTTATTTGTTATTGCAGTGCCGCTTTCCCGGGTCTCTCTAAACAGATTGCCACCTTCATTGGATAATCCGAAATTATTTAAAAATTTTGCAAGCCCCACACGAAACAAAGGAATCAATTCACCATTGGAATAGACACCGGTCATAATACCGTCCGATGCCACGTCAACTTCCTGCAGATCTCCTGCTGCATATCCGTTTGCATTCTGAAATACTGTTGAAGATGCCTTGGAATATTGAGTGGTTGACATTGATTGATTCTCAAAATTTGTTCCGTCATAAATAGATCCCATATCTAATTGTATTTCCTGCTCTGTGGACCCATAATCTCCACCCAGAAAATCAGCAACAAAACTGAAATATCCTGATTGTGTTATATCTTCCTTTGGTATTTCACTCCATGCTGTTGATCCTAAAATATCAAAGGCAATCACACTTCTGTCATTATAAGGATGGGTACTGCTTCCATACATCAAAGATCTTGTAAAACTAAAAACAATGTCACGGTTATCAGAATCATTACCTGAACCGTCAAGGTCAATAATTGCCTCTGTTTCATCACCTGTCAGGGTTGCGTTTTGATACTCTGCAGGAGGGACATTGGGATCTATATCAAAAACCAATGTATTATTTGCTCCCGGGGTTGCACCTGTGCCTGCACTAACATTAAATACAAGATCTGTGGATGAATCATGATCAAAATCTATTCCAATACCGTTTGCACTTGCTCCTGATGTTGTTAAAACAGCATTGGGGTATTCTCGCGGTGGTGCAGGGTCTACCTCAAATTGGATAGTCTGATTTGCAGCTGTAGTTATTGGAGTGCCAAAAGTATAATCTATTGTAGCAGCATCAGCAGACGAACCTGCCACAGCCGCATCCCACATCAATGCAGAAACTGTTGTATTGTCACTTGAACCAGTTACAATGGAAAAGCCAAGACCTCCTGATGTAAAAGCACTTGCCCCGGCAGAATTTCCCCAGGCACTGCCGCTCCACTCAAAAATTACAGGAGCTGTTGTTGCCCTTGCACCATTACTGCCTGTAGCGCTTATACTCAAAATCGGGTCATTATTAGGTATAAATGTATATACCTGATTTGTAAAATCAGCTACCTGCACAGGCATATTCCAATCCCAATTTCCTGCGACCCCGTCATATCTCAATTTTATATCCTGGGTCCACATGGTAAGATCTTCTGCATTGGTAATACTGATGGATGCTGTTGTTGTGCTTATTGCAGCTGTATCATTAGTTGTAATCCCTGTTACCAGTGCAGCTGATGTACTGGCATAGGCTATTTCAGGATTAGACCAATACCATCGTTCCTGTACCGGATTCCATATTATCCCAAGATCAGCAGAATCATGGGTCATAACACCCGGTTCATTAATCTGCAGGCTTGTATTATCATTGGCAGTGCCACCAGTATATCTTGTGCCTTCAATACCCTGTATATGTAAATCATTGGCATTATTAATATCAAATCCCAGAGAATCTGTTGCCACAGCTGCCTGATCAAGCCTGATTTTAAGATCAGGTTCAACATCTGTCGGACCATCAGGTTGAAGTACAATATGTATTTCCTGGCTATCTGAATACACGATTCTGGCATTACCATAATTAGTAGGCTTTTCTGCAGAAGTCACAACCCCGTCATTATTAGGATCAACAAAATTCCATGTTGATCCGTCAAACTCAAAATCAAATCCGTAACCATCATCGGGTAAACCATCATAGCTCAAAATCTCATAATGGATATTATCTGTTGTATTAACTCCATTTGCTTCAAAATTACCAATACGACCTGTAAACCTGCTCATGGAAAAATCCAGGATATCTCCACTGCTCTGGCTGAACAAGATTTCACCTCTTGCCAATAATCCTTTGCTATCTGTTTGTTGAACAAGATTTCTCTGATCTTCTTCCGGGTTACATGTAATTACATATTCCCACTCAGTACCGGATTTTTTATCATAAAAAATTGTAATATCATGTGTGCTGCCTAAAGAATCATAGACTTTTACAACACTCTGGTATTCATAATTGGTTCCTGCCATATATGTATCAGCACCACTGTCCCAATTATTTGATAAAACAACAGACCTTGAATTCGAATCGGCATTAAGGTTGTTTATTGATGTTAATCTTGTACTCCTGGCAGGAGGGCATGTAAAGGTATCTAAAATAATATCTCTAATGGACCCGATATCTTCACCTGTTGTATCATCAAGTTCCCAGCCCTGCACAAGATATCCTTCAGGGTTAATCAGCTGCCCTGTTTTATCAAAATGAAAATTACCAGCCCTTGTATAAAACATATTTTCCGTATTTCTTTTTCGCATGATGAAAAATCCGTCACCACCAATTGAAATATCGGTTGTATTACCGGTAGATTCAAAAGATCCTTGACCAAAATTCTGGGAGACACTTCCCACTGCCATACCACGCCCCATTTGTGCTGTTCCTGCCCGGGTTGCAACTGATTCATACAAAGTATCGGCAAACGTTGATTTGCCTCGCTTAAATCCTACAGTATTAACATTGGAAATATTATTTCCAATTACCTGCATTGCATTACCCATGTTCTTTAAACCACTTGTTCCTGTAAATAGTGAACTTGATAAAGACATGTTTTTACCCCCTGTTTATATTTTTTTAATTTAGTTTAATTTATTAATTCACATTTGTTATTGATGAAGCAAGAGCAAGCCTGCCTGTGGCATCCAGAACAAGGAATCTTGTTCCTGCTATACTTTTAATACCCGAGACATGATCTGTCACTTTAATGTCAGCATTTCCTGATGGAGTCACTGCATCATAGGAGTAGATTCCATCTTTAACCTTTTTGCCATCATTATCACGCCCGTCCCAGTTAACGGAATTTGCACCCTTAGTTGTATCGGCTGCTGCAATTCCAATTGTTCTGATCAGCTCATTTGAGGAATTATATATTCCTATTATTACGCTATCTTTTTTTGAAAGTTCAAAACTTAAATCACTGCCCTGGACATCACTATTTTTCACTTGAACAAGCGGAGATGAAGAAGTTATATTTTTTCCAAGGTAATCAAGTATTGAACTATCGTTTGAGTCTTTTCCTGCCCTTACCTGGACTAATGAATCAGGATTGACCCAGACACCATCCACAACAAGGAATGGTTTATCCCCGCTATAAACTACGCCTTCAACAATACCTGTCACAGTTGTCGCAACTTTTTCAAACCCATAACCCATATCCGCATCAACAGAGTATGTATAGGTACCATCAGAAACAGTGGCTCCACTGGAGTCTGTGCCATCCCACTTAATGGAATGTTCACCCATATTTTGTTGACCAAGATAAAGAGTTTTAATCAACTTACCCTTGGAATCATATATCTGTGCTCGAACTTCTCCTGGTTTTGCAAGAGTATAAAAACCTTCAGAAGCTGTCCCGTTCTTTATGCTCATGGAATCAACATTCCCAACGACTTCCTTACCTATATATCCTGTAACATCCCTGGTGGAATTATCATCAAAAGAAGCTTTTAAAGATGTCATTGTTTCATTAAGGTTTAATAATTGCTCAAGCTGTGAAAACTGTGCCAGCTGACTTGAGAACTCAGTTCCATCCATTGGACTGAGCGGGTCCTGGTTTTGCAGCTGGGCAACCATCATGGTAAGAAAAGCATCTCGACCCAATGCATCATCCTTTCCTTTGGTCTTTGAATTATTTGACTCATAAGATGTATTCATATTATTAAGATAATTATTTGTTCCTGATATAGTCATAGGATTCTCCTTTTATGCAACATAATATAATACGCCGTTATGGGTAAGATGCTGCTCTCTTGCTAAAGAAATATTGTCGATATCAATATTTTTATCATCTATTGATTGGACTTTTCGACCTCTTTTATTATTATTGCCTGATTGCCTATTTGTATCAGACATTGATTTGTTAAAATTTGATCCCATATCCACATCAAAATTTTCAAGACTGATGCCATTGTCTGCCAAAGCTGCTTTTAAGCTGTTTGCATTGGAGACAAGCATATCTTTAGCTGTTTGATGTTCTGCTACAACACTAACCTTAATTCCATTGCTCATATCTTCAATAGATATCATTATACGACCAAGCTCAGGAGGTTTTAACTGAATCTTAATTTCACTCTGCCCCTGATTAAATGCGCGCACAATACTTCTGCCTACCTGATTGGTCACATAAGACGGCAGGGATTTTTCACCCCCGCTTTTTGCAGTGGCTAAATATCTTACAGAATTTAATAATTTACCTTCGCCTGCCTGGGGTTGGGAAATCTCAGAAATCTTACTGGCATTTGACTGATGTCTGCCCTTTAGAAAGCCTTCTTTATTTTCAGATTCACTTTTCCCATCCATGGATGATTCCATTTTAGCAAACAACTTAGTAAACGTATCTTCCAAATCAGATTTACTTATTGTTTGTGCTTTTCCCCCATTCCCATCAATATTCTGGAACGGGATTAATTTTGCGACATCTTTTCTGGTCAATTTATTTAAAGGGATATTAATATCCTTATCATTATCGATTTCCTGTCTATTGATAGTGTTTAATAATTTATCAATCAGGTTAAAATCTTTCCCGGTCTTATCAGACACCTCGACAGGGCTTACCATTCCTTGTTGTGAGTTTAAATTTTTAGCTAAATTACCTGAAATTGTCTTTTCGCCTTTTAAAGCTTTAGCAGAAATTTTCCCCATCTTTTCTTGTTTTTTTATTTCTAAAATATTAATAAAATCCTCCAGACTTAATTTCCCATCAGCCAATACATTAGATTTACCCCCGATCTGCAATTGGTTAAGCATTGCTGATAAATTATCATTTTTATTACCAGCTTTAAAAAATTCACCTTTTGCAAATGAACTTTTTTCAAAATCTTTTAAATTTTTAATTAATATGGAAAGATCAATCCCCTGATCTGTTTTACTACCGGAAAATATATTATTTCTCACATCTTCCGGGATACCAATAGATGTCAGTATTGATTCAATAAATGCAAAAGCAGATATCGGAATAACAACCGCATCTTCAAAATTTTCCATATCTTCTTTTGCATCTTTATCAATTTCTAATTTTGAAAATTCACTCATCAATTGATCCATGGATATTTTATTATTTTCGTTGTTTAATAATGATTTTAAATCCTCAATAAGTCCATTTAGCTGCTCTGGTTCAAACCCCGCATCAAAAAGCAGCTCTTTCATAAAATCCAGTCCCTGGGCATCAATATTAAGTTTTGTCAAATCATTCCCGGAAAGCATCATAAAAAACTCTTTTAATTTCTTTAAGAATTCAGTGCCCTTAAGCCCATGCAATTCTTTTGATACAAAGGAAACAAACTTATCAAAGATTGGAGAGCCTTTATCAGTCTCAGTATTCTGGAGTTGACCTGTCTTAAGAACACTTGCAAGCTTATCTTTAAATAATACACCATTTTTTGAAAAACCACTCAATTCGCCCATCAATTCAGGAGATTTTTCAAAGTCCAACATCTTTAAAAACGAATTGTTTATATTCATACAATTAAAACTCATGGCAATATCTCCATATAAAAGGATTTGATACAATTTAAGAGCAATGATTGTGCCACGCCTATCAATAAACCCATAATGTGCTGTAAAATAAGGTAGTTATATATTAACGATGGGGATTGGCAAACAAAAAGCCAATGGATAATTTGGAAGATATTTCCTCTTAGACAAAAATCTTATGGTAAATATTACCCTTGATTATTTTATTGACGAAAATTTCAGGCGGGATTATTTTTTCTTATATGCCAGGTGTTCTGTTATCTTTGCTGCTTTTTCACTGTCAACATTGGACAAAATCAAAGCAGCAGATGCCTCGCGCATTCTTGAAAATATCTGTCTTGCAACTTCCAATTCCATTTTATCGACTATTTTTGCAGCTCTTTTAGGCTTCATTCCTGCATATGTTTTTACAAGACTTCGCAACCTTTTTTCAAACTCTGCCTCTCGGGCTATTTCTTTCTCACTCTTTTTCTTTTCTAATGATGCCAGGTCATTATTTATCTGGATTTTAAGTTTTTTTAGTTGAACAAGCTTTTCATCCACCTGTTCTTCATATCGTTCCAATTCTTTTTTTCTTTCTTTCATCTCTTCTGTTTCTTTTGCAATAGTCTTTCGTTTTTCCTCAAGCCCCCGAAGAACAACTTTTGCAGGGTCCGGGCATTTGGGGCATTCAGGGCAATCTGCTTCTAACCTGTTCTTTTTTGAACTTTTTTGCTTTGCCTGGGTTTTTTTGCCATCGTCTGCTGCATAGACCTTATCCGTGAATCTGCCGTTAGTAATCAATAGAATACTGCAAAAGCTCGATATTAAAATAAAACTTACAACTGCCAATATTAATTTATTAATTTTCAGATGCAGATTCATAATTCAATTCCCTGGCTTTTTTTAAAGATACAATTTCATCAATTATTTTTTGTTCGGATTTACGATATTCTTCCATGTATTCTGCTTTTTTCTTTTGTTTTAATTTTTCTATTACCTTTTTATCAATGGTTTTTTTAGTCAACTCAAGCATTTTTTGATCAAGGATCCGATTCAATTCATTTTTCTTTAATTTTTCCTGAACAATACTTTGATCCATTATATCAAGATATTTATTATAGAGTTGTAATTGTTGAGTTGTCATCCCTTTAAGGATTATCTGATCCAGCTCGATTGCTGTTTTTATATATTTGTCTTTTAATTTATCAATTGCTTTTTGTGAATTTTTCACATTTCTTAATGCCACGGCAATTTCCTTTTTAGCAAGTCGCTCAAGATACTCTCTAAAATCCAGCAAAGATGATAATCTAAAATCAAAACGCTTCATATTAACTCAACACCTTTTTTAAATCTTTAACACCTTTAAATAAGTTACATTTTGTATCTATTTTCTGGCATAAAAATCTATTTATTCCGGGCATAATCTTTTTTGCCTGGTCAATTTTTGCATCACTGCCATCAACATATGCTCCAATGGAAATCATATCTTCTGCATTACTATATGTTGCAATAATATCCACTGCCTGGTCTCTTAATTCCATATGTTCTTTGCTTGTAACATCTCTCATCACTCTTGATATACTTGCAAGTATGTCAATCGCAGGATAATGACCTTTATTTGCTAATTCTCGTGATAAAACAATATGCCCGTCCACAATTGAGCGAACCGTATCTCCAACAGGGTCATGGATATCGTCTCCTTCAACCAGGACAGTATATATCCCGGTTATGGAACCGCTGTTCTCCACATATCCCGCCCTTTCTAAAAGTACAGGGATTTGTACAAAAAAAGATGGAGTATACCCCTTTGATGTTGGAGGCTCTCCTGCAGCAAGCCCTACATCTCTTGAAGACATTGCAAATCTTGTTATGGAATCTACCAATAACAAAACATTCTTATTCTGATCTCTGAAATATTCAGCAATAGTTGTTGCGACATAAGCGCCTCGCATACGTACCAGAGGAGGAGTATCAGATGTTGCTGCAACAACAATAGATTTTTTAAGCCCTTTCTCTCCAAGTGTGTCTTTGACAAAATCTTTAACTTCTCTGCCTCTTTCACCTATCAAACCAATTACAATGACATCAGCTTCTGTATGCTTGGTTATCATCCCCATCAGCATACTTTTACCCACTCCTGAACCTGCCATTATGCAAACTCGCTGCCCTCTTCCAAGGGTTAAAAAAGTATTAATGGCTTTTACTCCGACATCAACCGGCTCTGATATCTGCTTCCTTTCCATGGGGTTTAATGGTTTGCCGTAAAGTGGGTATGTATAAGGGAGATCCGGGTTTGGTTTCCCGTCAATCACATTTTCCATCCCGTCTATAACCCGTCCTAAAAGCTCATCTCCTACTTTTACAACCGGAGCGCCTGCCATGGGAATAATCCTGCTGCCAGAGCTTATTCCTCTTATATCTCCATAGGGCATAAGTAATGCCTTATTTTCCTTAAATCCGATGACTTCAGCTTTTATTTCCTTGCCATAATCTCCTTTGATCAAGCATAGACTTCCCACGGAAAGCCCCAGACTATCTCCTTCAGCCACAAGTCCAATAATCTTTGATATCCTGCCTTCAGCTCTGACAACCACAGCTGTCTCAAGTTTTTTATTATACCTGTCAAAATCAATTTCATATAATGCACTTGTTGTCATATTGACTTATCACCTTTTATACTTGCAAAAACCTTTTCAAGTTTTGATTCAATATCAGTTTCAACATACCCGTTTTCAGTCTCAATCCTGCAGCCACCCCTGGTTAATGAGGCATCTGATTTAACTGAAACACTTTTTAAACTTTTTATCGAATCAAAGATATCTTCTTTTACCATTTCAATATATTCATAATCTTGTTCTGAAATATTTAAAATTATTTCTTCGGGTTCATTAAGTGTATTAAGAGCATCCAGGATAGTATCCTTAATAATCCCATCATCAATTTCAAGTTTTGCAAAAACAACCTTTTCAGCTATATTACAAATCAGTGAAATAATTTTTGTTTCATACCGTTTTGCAAGTTCGTAATAGGTATCATCCAATTTTTTTAATATTTCTTCAAAATTTTTAAGCTCTTCTTCAAATTTGGCTTTATTTGCTTTTACAACTTCAAGTTCTCCTTTTTCATATCCTTCGGTATATCCTTTTTTCACACCTTCTTCATGACCTTCTTTTCTGCCCTGATCAAAGCCTTTTTCATACCCCTCTTTTTTACCATCTTCCAAACCCTGATCAAAACCATCATCATAGCCCGGTTCTATATCCGGCTCAGAATCTGATTCAAGCTCAGTTTCAGAATCGCTATTTTGGTCTTCTGAATCATCTTCTTTTATATCTGTTAGAATCGATTCTTGTTTGGGCGCTTTGATCTCAACATTGTCAGGCTCTATTTTTTTTTCGCCAAATTGTTTAAATACCACATCCTCTGAATTTTTCTGATCTCTTTCCTTACCAAACAGGTCATCAAAACCATCACTGGCTTTATTGTTTTTTATTCCATCAAAAAGGGTCTTAAACTGTTCCAAATCTATTTTTTTTGTATCTTTACCCTTGCTATCCATCTTTTCGTCAAAATTTTCAAAAGAGGCTATATCAATGGGTGTGAATTCATCTTTTGTTTTATCAGACAAGGATATCATCCTTTCCTTTACCCAATGTTATAGTGCCGTCAGCTTCCAGCTCTTTTGCTGCCCGCACAATTGCCTGTTGAGCTTCTTCTACTTCAGCAAGGCGTACAGGACCCATTGCATCCAGGTCATCTTTCAACATATCACCTGCTCTTTGTGATAAATTAGAAAAAATCTTTTCTCTCATCTCTTCAGTTGCTGTCTTAAGGGCGTATGTAAGCTGCTGACCTTCAACTTTCTTTAGAATCTCTCTCATGGCTGTATCATCCAGGCTTACCATATCTTCAAATACAAACATTAAATTTCGTATCTCATTTGCCATTTCTGCATTATCTTCTTCCACATGTTCCATAACAGCATCTTCAGTGCTTTTATCAACCGCATTAATTATATCCACAAGCACCTGAAGCCCTCCTGCCTTGCCCCCGGGGCCCACAGCATCACTTAACTCATACCTTAGTGCTTTATCAACTTCTCTTACAACATCTTCAGATATAGTACCTAACTTTGCAATTCTCATGGCTATATCTCCTTTTTGATCATCAGGAACAGACATTAATATTTCCGATGCTACTTCTGACGGCATATGTGCTAATACCATTGCGATTGTTTGCGGGTGTTCACCATCCATATATGAAGCAAGAGTCCCGATATTAACTTTTTTGCTCCAGATAAAAGGAGTTTCCTGCTTTTTCTTTTCAAGATCTTCAAATACAGCGTCAGCTTTTTCTTTATCCATGGACCCGGAAATAATCTTTTTAAGAAAATTTTCACCTTCTATAATGATTTTTGTCTCGCCTTCAAAGCGTTCAATATAATCTGCCGCAACCACTTTTAGCATCTCAGGAGTTATATGATCAATTCTTGACATTGCAACTCCGATTTCACTTATTGCCTCTTCACCCATTGTGTCAAAAACTTTTAATGTGTATTCTTCTCCCATGGTAAGCAGGAAAATGGCAACTTTTTCCACACCGGTAATATTCTCAGAATCTATTTTAACTACCATTATTCTTCCTCCTCCCTTTCAGAAAGCCATCCTTTCAGGATATTTACACTCTTATCAAAATTCAGCTCCGCATAATACTCAGCTTTGTCAATCAATGCCATATTGGCAAGATACGATGATTTTTCAGCAGCAGACATATTAGCAATATATTTAGCTCGTTCCTCAGGTTCCATACTATCGAGATACTCTTTCTGCTGAGGACCTGTAAACTCAATAAACTTGGGTTCTCCTTCTTCTTCTTTCAGGGATTCCTGCTCAAGCCTATCTAATTCTTCCTGATCAATATTTGACTTAACAGCTCTTATTGTCTTTAAAATTGGTCTGATAACAAACAAGAAAAGTAGAAAAACAATCAGCATATTTGCAATGGCTCTTCCATTTTCTTTCTGTATTTTACGCCATCCAGTAAGCACTTCTTCTGACTGCTCCATAGCCACAATTGAAGTAAAAGGAAAACATTCAACAGTAACCTGATCATCTCTGCTTTCGTTGAATCCCATTGCCTTTACAACAATATCTTTAAATTGACGCATTTCATTGGCAGGTCTCTGGTTATAAACTTTTTTTGCCTTACCATTCTGATCATTTTTTACTTCATACCTCCCATCTACAACAGCAGCAACTGAAACCCGTTTCACTATAACCATGGGTTTTTTCTGTTCCCTGACCCTTTTGCTTATTTCAAAATTAAGAGTATCTGCATTTTTGCTTATAAGTTCACCTGCATCTTTCCCGGTATTTGATTGATTAGGAGGAACAATAGGGTTAACGCTCGATGGGATACTGACTTCTCCTGTATTATTTTTAACATTTTCCGACCTGGACTTTCTACTTCTGATAAATTCTGTTCCTCTTTCATAGGGATCATATATTTCTTCGCTTACATCATCTTTACTAAAATCCATTTCTGCTGTAACTCGAACAATAGCCTTATCTTTTCCGACAATTCTTTCAAGCATAGTCTGAATACGATCTGACATATTCTTTTCGTATCGTAATTTATATTGGTATTGAGCATCAGCAAGATTTTTTGCTTCTATTTTTGCTTTTTCTTCTTCGGTTTTACCTTCAAAAAGGATTCTTCCTGCTGTATCCACTATTGTAACAGATTTTGGAGTTAAATCCTGAACCGAGCTTGCAACCAAATGAGCAATGGCAGCTCTTTTCTCCTCATCCAATTCTCCTACAAGTTCGAGCAGAACCGATGCAGACGGCTTTTTACTTTCTTCTACAAACACGGAATCCTTTGGGAACACAATCATAACCCTTGCACTTTTTACTACATCAAAAGCACTTATAGTCCTTGCAAGTTCTCCTTGTACAGCCCTTTTCTTATTGATTTTCTGAACAAACTCTGTTGTGCCGAACTCTGTTTTATCAAATATCTCATACCCTACCCCGCCACCTTTAGGTATTCCGTCTTTTGCCATGGCAAGTCTTACTTCATAAACCTGTTTCTCCGGCACAAGTATTGTTGTACCACTGTCTTCTAACCTGTATGGAACACTTGTATCTTTTAACCTGAAAACAATTTCAGCAGCATCCTGTTTAGATAAATCTTTATAGGCAGTTCTAAATTTAGTTTTATTTGCCCAGAGAAACATTGTTGTAAACCCTGCGACTATGACTAAAATAAGGACTCCTATACTAATCTTTCTAACCAGAGTCAGCCCTTTTAATGTTTCTAATATTTTTTCAATAACTGGATTCATTTTATACCTATAATGTGATTATATTAAAATTTACACCTGCATACGAATTATCTCTTTATAAGCATCCATTACTTTGCCTCGCACCTGTGTAAAAAGCCTTAAAGAAATATCAGCCTTATTTAACGCCAGCATACCCTCATGTATGCCAAGTTCACCATTAATAACTTGTTCAATAGCTTTATCTGCCTGATGCTGGTCTAAATTCACCTCTTTAACTGCTTTTTCCATTCTTGCTGCAAAAGATTGATCCCGCCGTTGTATTTTATTTGTAAGGGCTTCTCCATTTAAGGAAATTTTTCCTATTTCACCTATTTTCATAGCTTTCTCCTTGACAAAATATTTCCATGCTTATTATTTTCCAATTTCCAATGCTTTTAAAATCATACCCTTTGTATTTGAAATAGCACTTACACTTGCCTCATATGACCTCTTTGCAACAATCATGTCTGCCATTTCAGTTAAATGGTCAACATTGGGCATGGCAACATAACCTGTAACAGGGTCAGCATCAGGATGTGCCGGATTATAAACCATTCTAAAATCCTCCTGGGATTTAACTATTTTACCTACTTCTACTCCATCACCTGAGTCTTCTTTTTTTTCGTCAGAAAATTCAATGGGAGAAAATTCAATTTTACCGAGTTTATTTTTCTCAGCTTTTTTTTCAAGCACGCTTTTAAATTTATCGATATTTTCTGCTCTGAACACAGCCATTTTTCTCCTATATGGTCCGCCTTCTTCTGTTTGTGTCGTATCCACATTGGCAAGGTTTTCCGCAATAAGGTTCATCTTTGTTCTATGGGCATTCAAACCTGTTGCACTAATTTTCATTGCATTTAAAAGATCCATATTCTACCTTCCTCCTTCTCTTATGGCAAAACGAAGCTGATCCATTTTTCGTAACAGCATTTCAATTGAGGTTCGATACTTTATATTATTTTCAACAAGATGTGTCATCTCCGTATCAATATTAACAGAATCAAGATGATAAATATCAACTTCCTCACTATTATTTCCAGTGATTAAATACGGATTCACATCAGTTCCTGAAAAATGTTTCTTATCAGTTTGCATCATATCAGGTGGGCTTGGTGGCTCCATAAGCCGTTTTAAAGTTTTCTTAAAATCCAGATCCTTTGGTTTATACCCAATAGTATCCATATTCGCTATATTTGAAGTGATAAGATTATGACGTTTTGCTGATATATCAAGTGAGTTTGACAATACTTCATAGGTTCTACCAAAAATTCTTGAATCAGGCATACATTCCTCTCTAAAACCAAATATTAATAAAATGATCTCATGTATAAATTATCATCAATCTATACATTACGTTTTAAACAAGATATATTTATCGTATTACAAATAATATCTTGCAATTTATATGCCTTATCTATTTTATTTTGATTATGATATCAGGTTTCTTTTGTTTTCTTGTATTCGTTGAGTTTATTTCTAAGAGTCCTGACGCTGATACCTAAGATCTTAGCTGCGTTTGTTCGATTTCCTGAAGTTTCATCTAAAGTATGGAATATCATCTTTTTTTCCATCTCCTTTAATGTTTTCTGCCCTTGATTCTCGATATTATCATCAGGCTCATACAAAGGAGAATCCAAATCTCTATTCTGTTCAAGCAAAAGATCACAAGGTTTTATATACCCGTCATCAGTTAATAGAACAGCCCTTTGAATAATATTTTCAAACTCTCTTACATTACCGGGAAACTTTTGAGATGTAAGTTGTAAAAATGCCTGTTTTGTCATTCCTTTGACATTTCTCCTGTCAATTTTACTATACTTATTAATAAAATATGAACAAAGAAGGTCAAAGTCCTGTTGACGATGTCTCAGAGGTGGTATCAATAAAGGTATTGTATTTAATCTATAATATAAATCTTCACGAAATTCGCCATCTTTTATTGATGCTTCAATATTTCTATTGGTAGTTGCAATAATACGAACATTAATACTAATAGGTTTTGTTCCTCCAACCCTGTCTACTTTTTTTTCCTGAAGCACTCTTAATAATTTTGCCTGGAGGTGTACTTGCATTTCAGAAATTTCGTCGAGCAGAAGAGTCCCTTTATCAGCAAGTTCAAACTTTCCCTGTTTGGTTGATATTGCTCCTGTAAAAGCCCCTTTCTCATGCCCGAACAATTCACTTTCCAAAAGAGTTTCAGGAAGAGCAGCACAATTTATTGCAACAAATGGCATATGCTTTCTATCACTCTTTTCATGGATATATCTTGCAAATAGTTCCTTGCCCGTGCCTGACTCACCCTGAATCAGAATTGAGGCTGTACTGTCTGATACTTTTTCCGCAAGCTTTAATAAATGCTTTACAGCTTTATCCTTTGTAATTATTTCGACTTTCTTTTTTGCCTCGCCACCATATTTCCTTTCCAAAGAAGTATGATCACCTTGATCAAACCCTATCTTTTGCAGATAGAAAACAATCTGTTCTTCTTTAATCGGATCTACCAGATAATCAAGCGCACCCTGTTTCATCAGCTCAACCGCATCTCCAAGTAAAGGCTCAGATGAAAGAAAAAGAACTTTGGAATTACAATCTGCTTCATTAATTTTTTTTAAAAATATCAAAGGATTTAATTGAGGGGTTGCAGTATCTGCAATGATTATATCCGGCTTAATTTGACTTGCAAGGGATAAAGCTTCAGCACCGTCAGGCAGCGAATCCACCAGAAAGCCTGAATCTTCCGCAAGTTTTTTATATTTGATCCTTTTTTTAGGGCTTTCAAGTATGATCAGAACTCTTTGACCAGACATATATTAAACTCCAGAAATTTTACGATATTATGATCTTTTTGCATTTTCTGCAAGTGCCAGTGTAGAAAGACGTTGTTCGGCGAGCCTTGCCCATACTGAATCATCTTGTTTAACAATATTCTTAAACACTTTTTTTGCTTCTTTTATGACATTTGCTTTCTGATAGGCATCTCCCATCATAAACTTTAAATTTGCTGTCATTGCACCTGTTTCAGAAAATTTAACTGCCTCGGAAAATGATTCTGCTGCCCTTACATAGACATGCTGTTTTACATATGCATTACCCATAGATCTGTATACCGATGAAAGTTTTTTGTGATGTTTACCAGATGCAGACATAATATCCTGGACTGCATTTGCAAGCACGTATGTCACCTTTGCCCATTCTTGCTGTTTTTCATAAAATTTTGCTTTCCCAATAAGGATTTCACTCTTTTTAATGGGGTCTTTACAAACTTTATAAGCTCTTTCAAACATGCCGCCCGACTCTTTATATTTATTTTTAGAAAGATAAATTTCAGCCATCCTGAAAAAGGCTTCAGAAGTATTTAAATCCTTTGGGAATCTTCTCACAAATCCTTTAAGTAATTTAACGGCATCGTCATCTCTACCGGTTTCATCCATTGCAACGCCTAAACCAAAAAGCAGCTCCGGTGGTCGCTTTGATCTTTTATACAATTTATATGCGCTTATAAGATGATTAAACGACTGCTCATACAGATCCCCTCTTAAATAGGAAAGCCCGACATTTAAAGAAATCTCTCTGCTTGTCATCCTGTCCAGATGAACAAAATTTTCTTCATATTTTTTCAATATCAATGTATAGTTATCGTCTTTAAGGGCTTTTTTAAAAAGAGCTTCATAAGCTTTTTGCATAAGCCTGACAGCTTCATAACGCAGCCCCATAGGATTAGTGGACAGCAATTCTTCAATTTCATTAATACATGCCTCAAATTCTTTATTATCCTGGTAAATCTCTGCCAGCCTCATCATTGCTACTCGTGCAAACCTGCTCTCCGGGAATTTGGTTTTCACCATAGTATAGAGCTTTTCTCGAGCCTTACGGTCTTTAAGATACCGTGCAAGCCCGATAGAGCTTCTGATAAATCCCTTTTCATCGGGAAACTTCTCCCGAACAAAGCTATACATGCTTTTTGCCTTATCAATATTATTTTCTATTGCGTAGGTATCGGCAATATCACAAAAAATAATATCTTTATTTTTAATTTCAGGAAAAAGGTTAATTACTCTTGTAAAATCCTTGCGGGCTTCTGATGTTCTGCCTAATTTAAAATTCGCATTCCCCATGCTATATAAAAGTTTTGATGTCGTATAAATCTTTTCTTTATTTTGTTTAACAATATATTTAAATATATTTAAGGAATCCAGATAATATCTTTTATCAAACAATGTATTGCCATACCCTATCCCGGCATCTGCTGTATATGTGTTATCAGGCATTTCTTCAAATACTTTTTTATAGTATCTTAAAGCCTTTTCGTTAAACCCCCGGTCTTTATATATTCCTGCTAAAAAATAATATACTTCTGCAAGCCCTGAGTATCCTTTATATTTATCTTTTACAATGGTTAAGTACCCTTCAGCAACTGCCGGATTATTGATTTTCAATTGAATAAGTCCAATTGCCGTAAATCCAAAAGGTTTTAATTTCGAATCAGGAAACTTAACAAGGGCATCATGAAAAAAATGTTCAGCCTGAACCAATTTTAAGGGCTCTTTAATTTTGACAAATTTATAATATGCAAAAGCCCTTAAATATGATGCCTGTTCAAGACATGATGGATTTTTACTTAAAAAAAATTTCTCAAGTAAGTCCAGAGAATTTTTGTATTGTTTATTTTTTAATAATGATAACACCTTGCCCAATATGCCGGATTTACAATTTGCAAGATCAATTTTCAATAATATATCCGAAATATTACCAGAATACCTGCTAAATGATTTTGTAACCGGGTGATAGCCTTTGGTTTTCGTGATATTGCCATCTGTTTTTTTTACAAATTTTTGTGTATTTTCTTCTGATCTATTTTCCGGTTCTGGTTTTGACTGTGGCTTCTGATTCCCTGTCTCATCTTTTATTTTTCTTACTTTCGGCTCAATTACTTTATATTGCCTTTTCATGGAAACCGCTTTTTTACTTTGTTTTACCTTAAAGTTCCCGATAAAATTTGAACCTGTTTTCTCCAGAGTAATTATAAAACATGATTTTGATTTATTAAACCTTGCCGTTGCCATCTCAAAATTACGATTCCCACTAATTAATACGGCAACCACATTCCCTTCCAGGCTTTTAAGGGTAATGGCTTTTATGAGAGAACCTTTGCTGCCAATTATTTTCAGTCCTTTTTCATATACAACATTCTTTAATGCCAGCAAGACTTCTTTTGTATCAATTTTAATAAATTTTGACGGAGCTTCTCTACTTACATAAAGTTTTACAAGACAAGGTGCCTGTTCAATTATAACTTTATTCAGAAAAATAGTCTCTTTTCCATTGGCATTATCAATAAAACAAATAAAAACAGCCATTAAAAGCAACAAGAATAGCAAACAATTTTTAAATCTTGAATTTAATTCGTCCATAACGCTCGCAACTTTTTATATAGTTTAAACAATTTGGATGATATTTTACAATCACTATCATAGCAATTAATATGCCATATCATAACAAATAAAGATAGAATAAAAATCAAATTTTCTTAACACTGTAGTTGTAGGAGGTTTTACGGGTTGATAACAGGAATAGACTTTAAAAAAAACATTAATATTTATTCTACCTATCATACAAAATCCGAAATATTGTCAATAATTTGACTGAGGGATTCAAAATAAAGGAAAAGATTCTCCTTGCTCAATTTTCATCTTTTTTATTTTTTCAACTAAAGTTGTCCTGTTCATTTTAAGTAATTTTGCAGCTTTTGCCTTTACCCAATTTGTTTGATCAAGGGCATGGCATATCAAACTTTTTTGGAATTGCTCCATGGCTTTATTAAAACCAATATTATTTTCAAAAATCGATACAATAGTCGGAGCTGCGACTAATTCAGAAGAAGTTCTGAAATAATCAGGTAATGATTTGACTTCAACAATATCTTCTTCAACCATAACTGCGATTCGCTCTACTAAATTCTCAAGTTCTCTTATATTACCTGGCCAGCTATAGTCCATCATAATCTGCATAGCCTTATCTGAAAAGATTTTAATCTTATAATTATTATTTCTTTTTAAAAAATTTTGTTGAAAATGTTCCACTAAAGCCGGGATATCAGTGGATCTTTCTCTTAAAGGGGGGATCTCAAAAGGAATTACATTTAATCTATAAAATAAATCCTGTCTGAATTTTTTTTCTTTAATTGCTAACCCAAGATCTATATTAGTTGCTGAAACAATTCTTATATCAACATCTATTGAATTGTCTCCACCAACTCGTTCAACCTTGCGTTCCTGAATAGCCCTTAAAAGTTTTACCTGTAATTTCGGGCTCATATCACCGATTTCATCTAAAAAAACAGTGCCCTTGTCTGCGATTTCAAATTTACCCCGCCTTGCTCTGTGCGCACCTGTAAAAGCACCTTTTTCATGACCAAAAAGCTCACTTTCAAGCAGTTCACCAGGGATTGCACCACAATTGATAACAACTAAAGGTCCATCTTTCCTACTGCTGTTATCATGGATTGCCCGGGCAACAAGTTCTTTGCCGGTTCCACTTTCTCCTGTGATTAATACAGAGGCATCGGAAAGAGATACTTTTCTTATTTTTTCAAGAACAGAGAGTATTGAAGGGCTTGACCCTGCAATGTTATGCAATAGCAGTTCACGACTTCCGATATCCAGCACTATATTCTCCTCTTTTAGTATTCTTTCACTTGCAAAGACTTGTGTTATGGTCATCTTAAGATCTTCTCTAATTTTTCTGAAATAGCTTCTGCAGTAAAAGGTTTTACAACATAATTTGATACACCAGCCTGTACCGCTTCAATAACGTTTTGTTTCTGAGCTTCAGCAGTAACCATTAAAAAAGGAAGTTTTGAATATTTCTCACTTGCCCTGACCTTTTTTAAAAGTTCTAATCCGGTCATTTTTGGCATATTCCAATCTGCTAAAACCAAATCAACCTTCTGCTCCTCAAGAACATCCCAGGCAGTTGTACCATCATCAGCTTCCACAAGATTCTTAAACCCAAGCTGTTTTAAAATATTCTTAAGAATCCGGCGCATGGTTGCGAAATCGTCAACAACCAAAACCTTGATGGATGTATCCATTATTTAGTCTCCCTCCCATAAAAATTAATGCCTTTTCTATCTCTCAAAGCATACCTCGATTACAAATTCGCCGTGATCTGTAGTAAACGGTATTGCTATTCTTGGTCCATCTGTATAATGAGTAATGCTATGTTTATGACCTGCAACAACAGATGGGATAGCAGCCTTAAAAGATTTTCCCATCTCTTCAAGTTCCCTTCTTGCCTGCCCTGAAATCATATTTGTTAATTCTCCGACAGCATCAATAATCTCACTATTGATTTCCTTCATATCTTCCCCAAACATATTAGACACAATAGACAAAATGCAATCAGCCTCAAATGTCACAGCTACCGTACCATTCGCAACTCCTGTAAGTCCCATGATACCAGTAATGTCGCCTATCGCAACAATATCTGTTTTTAAAAACGGTTTGCCAGGCGAAACAGTCATAAACGCCATTGTTTCAAGAACATTAATTGTTGCATTAATAAATGGATTTATTAAAGTTACGTCCACAACATGACCTTTCGTATAAATATTAAATTAATTATTTTCACTATTATATTTTACAATATTTTTAAGATACGTAAAAGAGTCAACATCCATAGAATCAAAGATAATACCCAAACCATTATTTTCTGCTCTTGCTATCACTCCTTGAATATTCAGTTCCAAACTGTCCCTGGTTCCAGAAAGAAAAATTTTTATTATGCAATGACTTCCCAGAGGAACCTTTTTATCCGTGGGGATAAACATTCCTTTAAGACTGAGATCTTGTGAATCTCCTGTGACCTCAATTGTATCATCTTCTGTTTCTATCATAATGCTGATAGGTGCTGAAAAATCCACTCTCTCATGGTTCCGTCTTTCAGCACCCTTTTTATTGTTATATTGCTTCACCATTACAGCAACCTCATATTATGGATTAAACAGTATAATGACTTTAAATAATAGATTATCATATTTTATCAGTTGCCTCAAGAAATTAAAAATCATTTGACATCTTTTTGTTTGCGATTTTTAAAAAAGCTGCGACAACTACCGGGTCGAATTGGGTACCTGCATTATCTTTAATAACTTCCACCATTTTTTCATAGGACATTCGCTTTCTATATGCACGATCTGAGCTTATGGCGTCAATCACATCGGCAACAGCCAGAATCCTTGCAAGTTTTGGTATCTCATCCCCTTTTAACCCATCGGGATAGCCTTTCCCATCAAAGCGTTCATGGTGATGCCTTATAATTTGCTGCTCTCTATCCCACAATCCTAACTTCCCTATAATATCAGCCCCTATAACCGGATGTTCTTTAATTTTCTCATACTCCATATCAGTTAATTTCCCTGGTTTTAAAAGGATATCATCTCTGATTCCGATTTTACCAACGTCATGAAGATATCCTGCAAAATTTAAAATATTCAGTTCCTCTTCAGAACACCCCATGGCTTCTCCAATTTTATATGAAAGCTTTGCAACCCTGGTTGAGTGTTCTCTTGTGTAGCGGTCCCTTGCTTCAACAGCTGCAACAAATGCATATAAAGTAGAAAAAAGATTGTCATAAATGTTTTCATAGAGTGCGATATTCTCAATCGCTGAAGCAGCTTTTCTTGTAATAAAAGTCATATAATATATATCTTTTTCATCAAAACTTTTTTCACCTTCATTAATAAATGCGCTGGCAGAGCCAAAAACTTTACCTCTGATTTTTAATGGGACTGTCATAAAGGAGAGGACACCTTCAGGAAGTTCGTTCCTAGCTCTTCCCTGGGAAACAAGACACGGTTCTGCACCGGTTTTGATCACATCTATTATGAACGGAGTAATACCTTCAAAAGCACCCTCCTCATCAGCATTCTTAGATAAAGCAACAATCACCAAAGAAGTTGTCTGTTCAACCCAGATATGGAAAATCACATTATCCACTTTTAATATTTCTGACCCGAGCTCAACCACCTTATTAAATATGTCATGGCTGGAATCTGAATTTGAAAAATCTTCCATAATTCTGTTGAGGATATTAACATCGTCAATTCTTGAAACCAGTTCAGTATTGAGTTTTTTTAATTTTTCCTGTCTTTCTATTTCTTCTTTTAAAATAAGATTTTCAATGAAAAGGCTTCTCTGCTGCACGACTCGCAACATAGTCAGTTCCATTTGATCTAAATTAATGGGCTTAATAAGAAAATCAACAACACCGTTTTTTAATGTATTAATTGTATTCTCAATTGAAGGATAACCGGTCATAATTACGACAGGAAAAGAATGATCTCTCTTATGAAGTTCTTCTGCAAGTTCCAACCCGTTCATATTAGGCATATTTATATCGGTGAAACAGCAATCCACTTTTTCTTTTTCAATAATTTCCAGAGCTTCTTTTCCATCGGCTGCTGTTAAAACCCTATGCCCTTTACGCTGAAAAAAGCCCTCTGTCACATCAAGAATGCTTTCTTCATCATCAACAACAAGGACTGTATATTTTGCCTGTTTGATATTCATATATATTTTATTATAAGGTGTTTATATTTTCGCTGAATCTTTTTAAGATAATATCTTATTATTAGTTTAATATCAATAAAAATCTCCCTCATTTTATTTAAAGAATCAAATACTCAAAATTCCTGCTATAGAATATACTTCTTAAATTTTTATTTTTTTATGAGATTTGTTCTTTACAAAAAGAATAATTTAGAATATAGTTCGTATATATTATAAAAATAAGGAATTATAAATAATGGATAAGACAGACCAAAACATTCTTCAAATCTTACAGAAAAAAGCCCGCATACCTAATATTGATGTTGCAAGAAAAATCAAAATGGCACCTTCAGCTGTACTGGGGCGAATTAAAAGGCTTGAATGTCGTGGAATTATTGATGGGTATGAAGTCCGTCTCAATCCTGAACATTTTAACCAGTCTCTGGTTGCCTTTATCCAGATCAAACTCAAAGATATTACTATTATCCAGGACACCTGTAATATTATTACAGATATCAAACATGTTCAGGAAGTGCATCACCTTGCCGGAGAAGATTGTATCCTTGTCAAATTAAGGACTTCAAGCGCCCGGGAACTCGAAAAAATTTTAAGAAAAAGTTTTTATATAATAAATAATATTTCAAATATTAAAACACTTATTGCCCTTGCAACTTATAAAGAAAGCGCGCAAATTGTGATACCAGAACAAAATGGAGGAAATTAATCATGCCCATGTCCAAGGATTTCAAACAAAGACTTTCCAATGTTGTTACCAAAGCAGCGGAACATTTCGGGACACCTTTTCATATATATGATGAACAAGGAATCAGAGAAACAGGAGAAAATCTAAAAAAGTCTTTTGCAAAAATAAATGGTTTTAAAGAATTCTTTGCTGTAAAAGCACTGCCAAATCCAAAAATAATGTCAATAATGAAAGAAATGAATTTTGGATTTGACTGCAGCTCTTCACCTGAAGTGCTTCTTGCAAGGAGTATTAAGAGTTTTAGTGAAGATATAATGTTCACATCAAACAATACAAGCCTGGGCGAATTGAAGATTGCCCTGGAAAATAAAGGCTGCATCCTGAATCTTGATGACATATCTCTTATTTCCAAAATCCCTGTAATGCCTGAACTCATTTGTTTCCGGTATAATCCGGGACCAAGACGTAAAGGTAATAAAATAATCGGCAACCCTGTGGAATCAAAATATGGTGTCAGCCATGATCAAATTTTGCCTGCCTATGAAGAAGCAAAAAAAAGAGGTGCAAAACGTTTTGGTATGCATACAATGCTTGCATCCAACGAGCTTAATTATGAATATATGGTTGAGACAACTAAGATGCTTTTAGATATGGTCGATCTTGTTTCAACAAGCCTTGATATAGAATTTGAATTTATAAATATTGGAGGAGGACTTGGAATACCATATCAACCGGATCAGCAGCACCTTGATTTAGGACTTATGGCAAAAGACATATATAAAATTCTTGATAATTTCAAAGTTTCCAGAGGTTTTATTCCAAAGCTCTTTATGGAAAGCGGACGATATATTACAGGTCCCCATGGAGCCTTAGTAACCAAGGTGATTAATCATAAAAATATTTATAGAAAATATGTGGGTGTTGATGCATCCATGTCTGCACTCATGCGCCCGGGCATGTATGAGACATACCACCATATCCACATACATGGTAAAGACAGGTCTCTGCCATGTCAAAAAGTTGATGTTACAGGTTCATTATGCGAAAACATTGATAAATTTGCTATTCAAAGAAAATTGCCCGTAACTGAAGAAGGAGATCTTTTAATTATCCATGACACAGGCGCCCATGGGCACTCCATGGGGTTTAACTATAATGGACATCTCCGACCTAAAGAACTTTTATTAAAAAAAGATGGCAGTATTGAACTCATAAGAAGAGCTGAAGATATCAATGACTATTTTGCAACACTCAAATTTCAGCCTGATATATTGGAATAAAATAAAAATCAAGGTATGAATAAATTGACAGGATCAATAAACTCAGGATCTTCATTATCCATAATTTTAATAATATGTTTATACATACGTTTTTTATGTTCAAAAAAAATCTGCCGATTTTTTTTGAATTGTTTTGCAAAGGCACAAGATTCTTCAATCAAGGAGGTCTGTCCATCACATGCTTTTTCAATTATATGATGCTCAAAAAGCTCACTTGCCGTAGCTTTTTTACCTGTGAGCTTAAGTTCATTAAATTTATATTCCGGGATTGCCTTTCTCACAAAAGCAATCATTCCGGGAAGAAAAGGAATCTTTATATCAACTTCAGGAAAACAAAAATAGCCTTTATCTTTTCTCATAAACCTGAAATCACAGGCACAGGCAAGCATTGCACCATTACCAAAAGCATGCCCGTTTATTGCTGCAATCACAGGGACAGGCATTAAAAGCAATTTTTTAAAAACATCATTCATTGTGTAAAGAAAAGATCTTATACTATCAAAATCTTTTTGTTCAAATTTCTTCATAAGCCATTCAACATCAACTCCCTGGCTGAAATTTTTTTCATCGGAAGACGTTAATATTATTGAATTAATATCATTGTCAGCCAATATTTCATCAAACAATTTAATTAATTCTCTGGCAAAATCAAGGTTTTGCCTGTTGGTCCCATTGATCATCTTAACAATTGCAATATCTTCATTCTTTTCCAAGGTAAAAAGTACCATTTATTTCTCCAACCAATCTATTATGTAAACATATACAACATTTAATTATTCATTATACTGTCAATCAAAGAATTGACATAGTCATTGTTTTCTTCTATTATGCCATAATTAATTTTTTAAACAAACACCAACATAAATAAATATGGAAATATAAAAATTGAATGAATTTAAAGCACACTGCTTGAGTTGCAACGGTAGACTATACCTGAAAAAAACCTGAAAAAGCGTATATCTTTGCTGCAGGTCCTGTGGCAAAAAATATCCTGAAGACAAATACAAAGATTTAATGGATGACTATTTTGAAGACAAACTTGCCAATGTTCCTGTAAACAGACTCTAAAAATTTTATAATAAGGTCAAATCTTACCTCTTATGGCATTCTCCACACAAGACAGGTCCTTTTTTTAATTTAAAATGGCAGTCTTTACACCTTTTATGAAAAGCCTGGCGCAAGCTTATTGAATTATCTTTTGTTTTCTTAATAGAATGACATTCAGAGCAGGAATTGTCTTCAGATGACTCATCAGGAACAAGCTTTTTATCCTCATAAACATGGTGGCAGGTATTGCAATTTTCCTCCAAACCTGCCTTTTCATTGTGAAGATCATGATCAAATACAACAGCAGGTCTTTGGGGATTTTCAAAAACAGAATTATCAAGCCTTGGAATGTCCTCACCTTCTTCTGAATATACAAAAAACGAGCCTACAAACAAAATTATAAATACAATGATTATGCATTGCTTAAATTTCATCACAAATCACCTTTCTGAAAAATTGTCTTTTCCATAACTTCGTAAATTATATCTCCAAAAAACTTAACTTCCATACCCAATTCATAATGTTGGACAATATCCTCAAGTCCACTGTGACAATTATGACAAGGCGCAATCAGAACTTCGGCTTTAGTTCTTTTTAGTTGTTCTGCTTTTTCTCTGTTATTATTCATTCTTGTGCCCTTCCAGGGAGGTCCGCAATTAATAACTCCACCGCCTGCTCCACAGCAATGGTTATGCTCCATATTCGGGGTCATTTCAATAAAATTTTCGCACAAAATATTAACCATTTCCCTTGCTTTAAAATGCAGACCTCTGCCCCGGGATACATTGCAGGGATCATGGAGAGTAACTGTTTTCTTATATTTTTCTTTTACCTTGATTTTTCCTGACGTAAGAAGATCATGGAAAAATTCTATGGCATGAACAAGTTCAAAGGGTGGCATTTCCCAGCCTACCCATCTATTGCCCACATCATAAACAGACCTGAAAGCATGACCGCATTCCCCCATGACAATCTTTTTTACGTGTAATTTTGCAGCAGTATCATAATGTGCCTGGGCTATACGACCTGATATTTCAAAATCCCCTGTAAACATTGCCATATTACTATTATCCCAACCAGGGGTAGAAGGCATTGTCCAATCCTGCCCTGCGACATGCATAATCACAGCTGTCTGGTAAATCAATCCTGCCTGGAATTTAGGCTCCGGAGCAATAACAGAATACATGATATCAGCACCATCTTTATCAAGGGGAATTCTCAAATTTTCAAATTCTTCTCTTGCATCTTCTTCCTGCCATTGCAAAGTGTCAATCCATTCATCCTCTTTAACCCACATCTGATTCATGGTAGCAGAATGGGAATTTACCGTATCCTGAATATAAAGAGGCGTGATCTCAAGCTTATGGCAGATCCTTCTGACCATAAGCATCATATAAGCAATATCTATCCCAAAAGGACAATACATGGCACATCTTTTACATACATTGCATTCTGTATAAGAAATTCTCACAGCATCTTTTAAAAACTCCTTGGAAACCTTACCTTTCTTCTTAATCATTTCAAAAAGGGTTTGTTTAACCTTGGCAGCAGGAGAATATTGAGGTTTCCTGTCATTGGAAAGAAAAATACTGCATGCATCTGCGCACAGACCACAGCGCATACATGTTTCTATATATGCCTTAAAACGTGCGCCGGTTTCCTTTGTTATAATCTGATTTATTGTTTGAGATATTTTTTCAGGCGTAAGCCTTGCTAATCCTTTTTCAATACCATCATCAACAACTTCTTTTGCTAAAGTTTCCGGATCTTTATTTATTGTATCCTCCATGGATATCTCCTTAAATATTGATTACCAATCTCGTGCATGACGGACATTGCCAAATTCAGAGCCTATATAAGCTCGTGTGAATGGCGCCATAAACATATGAAAAAATCTGGTAAAAGGTATCAAAATAAGCATAAGCTCTCCTGACAACACATGAACAATCATCATGGTACTATAGGCAAAAGCCTGATGATATGCTAAAAATCCTGTCACAAAAGGGAGAGCCACAATCAGAATAAAAACAAAATCTGATAATCTTGTTAAAAATTTCACCTCAGGCACTACAAATCTTCTGATTATAAAAAAGATCAATGCCAGAATTATTATAATTGTTAAAATATCAGCAATGGAATCGTCAAAAGTTATCCATGATAATTGTATTGATTCTTCAAGAAGCATAACATGGGAAAGTAAAAAAAGAGGGACTAAAAACAATAACAAATGAAAAATATATGATACTCCCCAGAAAACCGGGCTTTTTCTTGTACTTACCGGAAGAAAAGGAGTCAGCCATGCAAAAATCGACCTTAGACTGTATTTTAACGACATATATGAAAAAATAAATTTTTCTGTTTTATTAACAAGCAAAAACATTTTATAAAGTCTGAAAAACACCCCGACAAAAAATATTAAAAAGGAAATCCAGACCATGGGTCCCATTATAAAATTAATAAAAGCGTGCATATTTTCTCCTTTATAGAACTTTGTCTAAACTAAGTATTTGCCGCGTATAAACACCATTTTGAATTGCTTTTAAAAGAATTTTATCATTATCAGGGCTTATCCGTGGTTCAAATACCATATCAAAGGTATCTCCATAGACTTTCCCGTTAACAACCAATTGATATTGTCCATTTTTTTCCATGCGGGTTGCAAAAATTTTATCATCAGAGCTGATAACAGGATTCCATAATTTATCTGCCTGAATATTCCAAGATTTTCCATTCACAGCAATATCCCAATATTTCTTATCTTTGAAAACCCCCACAAGGGAATCACCAGTTTTTGAATAGAACAGATCAGATATTATTGCTCCACACTGGATATCCCAGGTTTTATCATTCTCGCAAACAGTCCATTTCCCAAAAGATTCAGAGACAATTGCAGCAATTTTATCAGAATTATTATGTACAGCAAGTTTCCAAAGCTGCTCATATTGTTTTTCCCACAAAGGGACTTGATCCTTAAATAGCAACCATTTCCCACCTTGCTTCACCGGAGCAATTAAGGAAGATCCATCTCCTGTAAATTCAGGTTTCCAGGTAAATTGAAAGTTCTTATCCCATGCTTGATTAACATTATATATAGAATAATCAACACGATTTTTTCTTAAAGAGCAGGCTATATTCTTGCCCTTATTATCAAAAGCAATATCCCAGGCATTCATGAATTTACCCGGTAAAGCTTCACCATCTAGTGCAATGGAAAAAAGACCTGCCCTGAATCCGTCAATATCACCCTGCCCCATTGTATCTACCTGGACCACACCTGCTGATGTCCCCTGGTCGCTCAATACTACACCTGAAATATTTTCATACAGGTGATCCCATACTTTATCATTTACAACCATACCATATTGACCATCACTCTGGATCGCAGCTCCAATAAAAGATCCATCAGACGAATTTTTAAGGTCCCAGATATAATCAAATTTTGTTTCCCAGGACGTCCCATCCACACAAACAGTCCATTCCTCATCATTGGCAACCATGGCTATGAGTCTACCGTCTGGCAAAAATCTCAAGCCCCATGCTTTTTCCAATGTCTCTTCCCATATCTCACCATTTACACAAACACTGAATTCAGCTTCATCGATATTAACAATCGCAGCAATTTTTTCTCCATCGGGACTGACACAAAATTCTTCTATCCAGTTAAACCTGTCTTTTAATTCTTTTACCGGTATTTCCTTTGAAATTGTCTGCCAATCCCATGTTTGTTCATTACTCATTGTTTATCTCCGGATTAATATAGGTTAGAATACTGATATTTGTTTGTAAAAAAGTCACCAATCTAAAAAGTCCTCAGCTATTTAAATTTCAACCAAAAAAAAACAAAATTTTGATGAAAGTGATAACAAATGCAATTCAAGTTGTCAAATATTTCAAACTATTTAATTATAATAAATAAATTACACATGTACATTCTCATAAACAATTGAAACCAAAAAACAATTATTCATCTCTCAGCCTTATAATATTCTCCTTTTCAGGGTGTCTGCCATGGATCCCCTTATAAAATCTGCGGACTTTATCCATGTCTGCTTTTAAATTGCCTGTGGGGGTAAAAACAAGACCTATATGTACAATTTTATTGATAAAATCAAGATAGCCACATACAACAGGAATATCTATACTATGGGCAATCCAGTAAAATCCTGATTTCCAATATTCTCTTTTACTTCTTGTACCTGAAGGACCTATGACCACGACAAACCGGTCTGATCCATTAAATACTTTAATAATTTTTTCTACAAGCTTATGTTTTTTACTTCTATCAATCGGTATCCCTCCAAACCATTTCATTATGGTGCCAAAAGGAAATTTAAAAATACTATCTTTGCCAAGCCATGAGATATTCAGACCCAGCGAATATGCAGCACCGAACATTAAAAGGAAATCCCAGTTACTGGTGTGAGGTTCACCTATGAGAACAAATTTTTTATCCCAAGGCAGCTGCCCTGTAACTTTCCACCCGACAATACGCATCATTACTCTGCTGAAAAAATACTTAACCAGACCACATTCAGGTCCATTGTGTAATCTCTGAATCTTCTTATACATAAATAAAAACCGTCTTAATACATTGAATCTATTATATGTTTATATTTTTTATTGACAACCTGACGTTTCACCTTCATGGTAGGTGTCAGTTCCCCTGTTTCAATTGAAAAGCATTCAGGAAGAATTTTAAAATATTTAATGGTTTCAAACCTTGCAAGGTTATTATTAATTTTATCAATATACGCCTGAATATTCTCAATAATAGTTCTATGTTCAACTGCTTCTTCAGGATTAATGCTGCTAACTCCAAGGCGTGCACAAAATTCAGGCAGGCTGTCCTCATCAAGGGTCATCAAACATGTGAGATATTTTCTCCTGTCTCCTATAACAATAGCCTGGGAAATACATGGATATCCTTTAATCATGCATTCTATATTCTGAGGAGCAACGTTTTTGCCACCGGAAGTAACAATAATATCTTTTTTTCTATCGGTTATTTCCAGGTATGAATCCTCATGGAACGCACCGATATCACCTGTATAAAGCCAGTCATTTATTAATGCTTTATCAGTTCTCTTCTCATCATCCCAATAACCTTTAAAAACATTATCACCTTGGATAAATATTTCTCCATCCTCTAAAATTCCCACATCACAACCTGGGATCGGAGGACCGATAATACCTGGCACAACCTTGCCAGGGCTTGTGGCAGTGCATATTCCAGTACATTCTGTCTGCCCGTACACCTCATGGATATCCATGCCCATAGCTCCAAAAAATTTAGCAACATCAACAGGCAGAGGTGCAGCTCCACTTAGATAAAAATGTGTTCTATCAAGACCCATCTTTTTTTTCAATTTTGAAAACACAAGCTTGTTGGCAAGTGCCCATTGTTTTTGTTCAAAAAAAGGAATATCAAGGTTGTTATTTCTATATACCCTGATTTTTTCACCAATTTTTAAAGCCCAGCCAAATAAGGATCGTTTAATAAAAGATGACCCTGAAACAGTCTCTGTAATTGCAGAATATACTTTTTCATATAGTCGCGGTACTGAAAAAAACAATGTGGGTCTTATCTGGGGAAGATCGTCTTTTACTGTCTCAATGCTCCTGGCAAAAGAAACTAGAAATCCCCCTGCAATGGCACAGCTTACAGTCTGTATCTGTTCGGCAATATGGGACAGGGGAAGAAAGGAAATAGTCTCTTCCTCAAATATATTATCATACAAGGTCAAAAGGCTTGCTGCTTCAAAAACAAGATTCTTCTGTAAAACAATAATTCCTTTTGGATGACCTGTTGTACCCGAGGTATAGATCATTCCGGCAGGGTCGTCAGGTCTTAACTTACCTATATAATCTTCCAGAAAATCTTGTCTGTTCTTTTTCTTCCATTCACAACCTTGGTCAAGAAATTCAACAAAGCTTGAAACATTTCCCAAAGGTTCTCCAGATAAAGACTCTCCAGATATTAATATGGTTCCGGACAAACCAGATATATTATTATGCCATTTTGCAACTTTTTTAAATTGATTATTATCCTGAACGATCAAAAATCTTGCAGCACAATGTTCAACCACATATTTCACCTGATCAGGCGTACTATTTGGATAAACAGGAACAAGGTATACACCAAGGCTCTGCAAAGCAAGATTTATAAAAAGCCATTCAGGACAATTTGATGATACAATGCAAACCCTGTCTGCCGGTTTAATCCCAAGCGCCAAAAACCCTGCTGCAACATTTTTAACATTTTCAAAATAATCATCCCATGAATATTCTTTCCAGGCTTCATTCTTCTTTGCTCTCAATGCCACTCTATTTGAGCCATATTTATTTTTCTGTTTTAAAAAAATTTCTGGTAATGTTTTCCCAGGAACCGGTAATTCTTTCAGTGGAGCACCTTTAATTATTTTTGCAACTTTTTCCATTCCTAATCTCTTTCCTACAAAAATTAATGCTATTAAAAAAAAAATAATAAATCGAACATATATTATAATTTAAAATTTGTAAATTCATAAAAAACCTCTACAAATTAATGCCCAATACGCAAGGTTTGGATATTCTCAGTAAAACAGATTAAAGATTTAGGCTTGCACACCTGAATAAACTTATGATAAATTCTGTTACAATATTTTAAAATTGAATTTAATACTGGTAACAGCTGTTTTCAAAAAAATATATGCATCGGAAAAAATAAATTGCACAAAGATAAAATATATAGAGCTGGCATAGATGTCGGTTCTACAACAGCTAAAATTGCAATCATTGACAAAGATAATAATCTTATTTTTTCAAGGTACCAAAGGCATAGCGCCAAAATAGTTGAAACAGTAGAAAATTTTCTTATCGCCTTAAGGGACCAGGAAAAAAATTGTCTGCTTAATGTCTGCCTCACAGGCTCTGCAGGTTTAGGGCTCTCAACCAAGCTTGATATTCCATTTGTCCAGGAAGTAATATGTACAAATAAAGTTATCATGGAAAAATATCCCCGAACCCGAACTGTTATTGATATAGGTGGTGAAGATTCCAAAATGATTTTTATCAATAAAAACAAACCGCCTGACATAAGAATGAATGGAGCCTGTGCAGGAGGAACCGGAGCATTTATTGATCAAATTGCTTCGTTATTAAATCTTACACTGCCACAACTAAATGATCTTGCTCAAAATCATGAATCTGTTTATCCCATTGCATCCAGGTGCGGAGTATTTGCAAAAACAGATGTGCAGAATTTGCTGAGCAGAAATATCCCCCGGGCAGACATTGCAACTTCTGTATTCCATGCAGTTGCCATTCAATGCATAAACACTCTGGCAAGGGGATTTGATATAAAACCAAAAATCCTTTTGTGCGGCGGCGTGTTTGCTTTTTTGCCAGAACTTGTTCACAGCTTCTTAAAAGTTTTAAACATTCCCGTATCTGACAGGATTACTCCTGAAAGACCCGAATTATTGCCGGCTTTAGGGGCTGCACTATATAATCGAAATAAAAAAAATTCACCTTTTTTATCAATTACAGAAATAATTGATAAATTAAAGAATAAAAAACATATTAAAATCTTTAATCAGAATAGAATCTCTGCTCTTTTTAAAAATAATGATGAATTTATTTCCTGGGAAAAAGAAAATACCCGTATCAAGATTCAAAAACAAAGTTTAAAAGAATATAAAGACAATCAATGTTTTTTAGGAATAGACTCAGGATCTACAACTACTAAAATAGTTGTTATCGGTAATGATAAAAAAATCTTGTTCAATTGGTATCAAAACAACAACGGTACTCCAATAAAGACGCTGGTACAGGGTTTACAAATTTTTAAGACTAAAATCCAAAAAGACAACCCCAATCTCAAGATTGTAAAAACTGCCATTGCAGGCTATGGAGAAGACCTGATCAAGACTGCTTTTGGTATAGATAAAGGTATTGTGGAAACCATTGCTCATTATGAAGCTGCAAAACATATAGAGCCCCGGGTTTCTTTTATTCTTGATATTGGCGGACAGGATATGAAAGCTCTATTTATTACCAATGGCATAATAAATAGAATAGAAATAAATGAAGCCTGCTCATCAGGTTGCGGTTCTTTTATTGAAACATTTGCAGATTCATTGAATTTCAGTGTTGAAGAATTTGGTAAAATGGCATGCCAGGCTGAAAACCCTTGTGACCTTGGCAGCAGATGCACAGTGTTTATGAATTCAAGGGTTAAACAAGCCCTCAGAGAAAATGCATCCATAGAAGAAATAAGTGCAGGTCTATCCTATTCAGTAATCAAAAATTGTCTGTTTAAAGTCCTGAAACTAAATAATATGTCCTCACTGGGGGATCATATTGTGCTCCAGGGTGGTACATTTAAGAATCCATCAATCATCAGGGCTTTGGAAAAGCTCTCAGGAAAAGATATAAAATGTTCTGATATACCTGAACTTATGGGAGCTTTTGGAGCGGCATTGATTGCATATAAAGCATATCAAAACAATCCTCATCAAGTTACAAATTTCATGGATTTAAATAACCTGGCTAAGGTTAAAAATTATACAACAAAACAAATACATTGCAAAGGGTGTGAAAACAATTGTGCAATAACCATATTTATTTTCCCCAACAAGAAAAAATTTTTTTCAGGCAACAAGTGCACTAAATTTTACAACACCCATGAACAAAAAAGGAAAAAAGGCTTTAACTTTCCTGAATTTAAAATTGGTCTTCTTTTTGACAGAGCTGTGCAGCACATCAACAATCCTGTTTTTACCATGGGTATTCCACGATGCCTCAACATATATGAAAATTTTCCTTTCTGGCATACTCTTTTTACCCAATGCAATATTGATGTTAAACTTTCATCTCCATCCACCATGCAAATATATGAAAAAGGCATGGGAACAATCATGTCAGACAGCATATGTTTTCCTGCAAAACTTACCCATGGGCATATATATAATCTTGCAGAACAAAAGGTAGATCGCATATTTTATCCCATTGTGATTTATGAAAATAAAGAATTTAATAATGCAGCCAATTCATTTAATTGTCCCATTGTAAGCAGCTATGCTGATGTCATTGCAAGCGCAGTAAACCCTGATAAACAATTTAATATTCCTTTAGACAAGCCAGTGGTTAGTTTTCACAATATCAATTTATTAAAAAAAACCTGCATGGTTTATTTAAAACAATTCAAAATCAAGACAAAAACCATTAACAAGGCTTTTGCCAAGGCTCTTCTTGCCCAACAGGAATATAAAAATAAAATAAGAACAAAAGCAGAACAATTGATTGCCAAAGCAAAAAATAATAATACTATCCTGATTATTATTGCAGGCAGACCATATCATATTGACCCTTTAATCAACCATAAAATACCGGAAATTCTGTCTGATTTTGAAATCGATACAATAACAGAAGATGCAATTGTATCTTCTAAAAATTTGTCAGGCGATATTCAGGTTATCACCCAGTGGTCTTACCCAAATCGTTTATATAATGCAGCACAATTTCTGACAAAGCAGAAAAATAATTTTCAATTAATCCAAATCAATTCTTTTGGATGCGGTCCTGATGCCATAGTTGCAGATGAAGTAAAAGAGATATTAAATACCAGGGGGAAAAACCATACATTAATCAAAGTTGATGAAATATCAAGCATAGGCTCGGTAAAACTCAGGCTGCGCTCCATGTTTACCTCGTTAGAAATGCTGAAAGGCAGACAGGAAAATAAAATAATCCCAAGACTGCCCATACCAAAATTCGACAAAAAAGATAAACACCGAACTATTCTGGCGCCTTTTTTTGCAGAGGATTATTCTCCTTATCTGCCCGCAATATTTGCCAATGCCGGATATGAATTCGTAATCCTTCCAAAACCGAATCACGACTCTGTGGAAATGGGACTTAGATATTCCAACCACGATATATGTTACCCTGCAACCTTAGTGATTGGTGATATAATCAAGGCTCTTAAGAGCCAGAAATATAAAAATAGTGAAATTGCCATAGGCATCACCCAGACCGGGGGGCAGTGCAGAGCAACAAGTTACCTGTCCCTGATCAGAAAAGCAATGAATGCAGCAGGTTTTAATGACATCCCCATTATTTCAGTCACTGCTGCCCATGGGCTTGTGGATCAACCTGGATTTGAAATTAACTGGCTGAAAATGACCAAAATACTCTTTCTTTCAACCATGTTTGCCGATTGTATTGCTAAGATGTATTATACAACCATTGTTCGGGAGGTTCATAAAGGAGAAACCGATAATTTAAGAAAATATTATATAAATAAAGTTATTCCCCATATTAAAACAAATAATTATTCTGAAATTTATAAATTATTAACCCAGGCTGTTAATGATTTTAATAATATTGAGATTATTGAAAAAACATTGCCAAAAATCGGTATTGTAGGAGAAATATATATAAAATATAATCATTTTGGAAACCAGCACCTGGCAGACTTTCTTATTAAACATGAAATCGAACCCATTTTTCCTCCCATTATTGATTTTTTCACCCAGGATTTAGTAAATTATAAAATAAATATTGAATCGAAAATTAGAAACAGAAAAATATCTGACATTTTAGGCTATCCCCTTGAATTATTTCTCAACAAATATCATAAAAAAATTGAAACTATATTTTCAAAATTCAAATTCTATACTCCTTTTTATAATATTAACACCATTGCTGAAAAGGCTTGTAAAGTCTTGTCCATGACCAACCAATTCGGGGAAGGCTGGCTTGTGGCAGGAGAAATCGGTTGTCTTGCAGATCAGGGGATTAATTATGTGGTGAGCCTTCAACCCTTTGGATGCATAGCAAACCATATTATCTCTAAAGGCATAGAAACAAAGATTAAAGCGATCTTTCCTGATATGAATCTGCTCTTTTTAGACTTTGATGCCGGTGCAAGTGAAGTAAATATACAAAACAGATTACATTTTATGATTGAAAATGCTAAATCTTTGGAACAAACTTAATTGTTAATGACCTATCCTTCACATTATAGATTTCAAGACCAAAAGATTTAAAAGTCTTTAGTAACAGAGCCTGGGCAAGCTTATCTGCATTCCCTTTAAATAAAATACTTACAATCGCCTGATCTGCCCCTAACTCTTTTGTCTGAACCCTTTTAATACCCTGCATATTATTTAATGTTTTCCTGAGCAGGATAAAACTTGAAAGATAATCTTCGCCTTCAATTCTTGTTTCAATAAAGTGCTCTTTTTTAAGAATATTTTCTTCCCAATATTTACATGCCCGCAATGAAATTTCTTTAGCAGCAAGTGTACCTGCCTCAAGCATAGCAGTTTTATTGCCTTTTTCATTATCAGAATCATTGGCAGTTGCTTTTAATTTGATTGTTGTAATTTTCTTTTTAGCAGCAACATTCCACATATCAAAAGAGATGTCTGCTTCATAGGTCTTTTTCTGCCCCATCCTGTTCAATGCTTCAAAAGATTCTGCTTTTCCCAGAATAATAATATCTGCTTTGAGTTTCGACCCAAGCTTGATTGCAGCTTTTACATCATAAATAGAACTAAAATTAATTTTTAATTTTTTCAAATCAATTGCTTTTGTATTACGCCCTGTTACAATAAACTCTTCATCAGTCAATAATTTTGTAATCTCACCTGAAATCAAAGATTCGTATGGTATGGAATCTTTTTTCCACCAATATTTTGGACTGATATCATCCTGGCTTTGCTCACTGATTAAAACCAATACAGAGGGCTTTGCACTATTATTTTTTATCACGCCATATCTTTTTAAATATTTTTTAAGGCGGGTCAAATTAATTTTGACTTTAACGGCTGCAACATATCTGGTTTCCTGTTTTAATTCTGCAACAACACTATAATTTAAAATATACTTTGACGGATTTGATAATATATTACGATATAAAGTTTCAAAATTTGCAGCAAATAATTCAGGTACTATAATTTCTGATACTGCTCTTTCCACCGATGTTTGGAGAGCTGCTGATACTGCTTGCTTCTTAGTTTCAGGAGAAAAATTCGAAACAATTTTTTGAGTCCCTGTGGAGACTATGGTAAATATTTTCTGATTCTGCTTTGCCTGGAGATTATCAGTGCTTACAAAAATTAATCCTGAAATCAAAATAAAAAAAATCACTTGCCTCATGGTCAAAATTGTCTTCATTACTATTTATACCTTCCTTTCAATTGAATAATCTGCAAGCATTGTCAATAATTTTTTCTGATCTGATTGTTCAAACATTTCAAGGTTTTCTTTTGCCTTTTTAATATGTTTTGATGCTTTTTCCTGAGTATATTCAATGCCTTTATATTTCCTGATCATTAAAATGAGTGCCTTAAATTCTGATTGATCAAAATCTTCTGCTTTGATTATCCTTTTTATCTTATCTTTATCATCCTTTGAAGCTCTTTTAAAAGTTTTTATTAAAGGAAGGGTCAGTTTGCCCTCTCTTAAATCAGCTCCTGTATTTTTTCCTAAGGTATCAGCATCAGCAGTATAATCAAGGAGATCATCTGCCATCTGAAAAGCCATGCCAAGATGGTATCCGTAATTAAACAATGCATCTTCCCTGTTTTTCGGGGCATTGGCAAGTAAAGCGCCACATTTACACGCGCCCTCAATAAGTGCTGCTGTTTTACGTCTTATAATCTGTAGATAATCATCTTCTGAAAGATTGATGTTCCCTATCTGACCTAATTGATCTATCTCTCCCTGGGACATTTCCTCAGTGATACGGGAAATAACAGAAATTATATCAATATTTTCTGTTTTTGCTGCAATATTTAAAGAACGGGCAAGAAGAAAATCACCGGTTAAGATTACTTTAGGAGCATCCCATATTTTATGGGCTGTTGTTTTCCCCCGTCGTTTATCTGCCTGGTCTATGACATCGTCATGCAAAAGCGTTGCAGCATGAAGAAACTCAAAAAGAATTGAAAAATCAGTCAAAAGATCATGATTCTGTTTTTCTTTATAACCACACATTTTTGCACTGAAAATCATTAAAAGAGGTCTTAACCGTTTACCATTGCTAAATAACAGGTGACCTGCAATTTCTCTTGTAAGTTCAAGATTGGCTTTTAAATTTCTCACAAGGGCATCTTCTATTTTTTCAAGATCGTCCTGAATGATTGCCATCATCTGATCTTTAAGATTGTTTTTCTTTGCATTTTGAGTCATACAACTTCCCCTGCAATATCATATTCATAAGTCTCAGTAATCTTTACATCAACAAAGCTTCCAATTTCAAGGTTTAATCCATAAAGATATGTTAATCCATCGACTTCCGGTGCCTGAAACTTTGTCCTGCCAAGGAAAACTTCATTATCAGATTTTTCTTCCACAATGACTTTATAAATCTTTCCCATATGTTTCCGGTTTATGGAATATGAAATCTGTGCCTGCCTTTCCATGATAATATCATGCCTTTTCTCAGCGATATCAACCGGCACATGGTTATCAAGGCAATGGGATTTTAAATCATAGGAGTCAGAATAAGTAAAAACTCCAAGTTGATCAAACTTGATAAACTCTATAAATTCCAGCAGTTCATTAAAATCTTCTTCAGTCTCGCCAGGAAAACCTGTAATGATAGTTGTACGAAGTGCGGCTTCAGGATCTTTTTCCCTTATATAACTAAAAAGTTTATAAAGATCATCCTTGGAATAATTTCTTCCCATTCTTTTTAAAATCCTTGAACACGCATGCTGGATGGGAACATCAAAGTATGAACAGACTTCAGGTAAATCTATCATGGTATCAATAATATTTTCAGTTAAACTTGAAGGATAAGTATAGAGGACTCTGATCCAGGGAAGTGTCTGATCCAATATTCCAGTGCCCGCTTTTAATTTGCCTGAAATTCTTTTAAGCACATCAGCAAAAGATATTGATGAAATTATTGATGAATCACGATTATCCCTGCCGTAATCCGAGGTGCTTTCAGCCACCAGAACAATCTCTTTAGAACCTTTTTCAATAAGCTCTTGAGTCTCACACAAAATATCATCAACAGATCTGCTTCGCTGATACCCACGAAGCTTTGGGATAATACAATATGTGCATTTTCTATTACATCCTTCTGAAACCTTAATATATCCAGGAGTTACAAGTGAAAACTTTCTTGCTCCCGGGAAAACTTCTTTTTTGTCTTCAGGTGCAGGGAAAAGGGTAAAAGGCTTTAAATTTCTATCTTCAATGGCATCAACAATATGATTTATTGCTCCGATACCAAGAAAAGCATCCACCTCAGGCATGGAAGACATAAGGTCATCATTTTTATAACGTTCAACAAGGCAGCCTGTAACCACAAGACGTTTAAGACCTGTTTCCTTATAAGCTGCCATGGCAAGGATTATATCAACAGCTTCTTCTGAAGCTGCTGATATAAATCCACAAGTATTTACAATAATTACAGACGCATTGGACGGATCTGTAACGATTTTATGCCCTGCCTGTTCAATGTGACCTGCCATGACTTCCGAATCAATATTGTTTCTGACACAGCCAAGGCTCTCAATATAAATCTGTTCATGGTCTGTCTGATAACTTCTTATCTTATGCACCTTATGGCTCATAGAGCATTAACCATAAGATCTCCCACAAGTTTACTGAATTTTGAAGGATTATTAACTTTACCGCCTTCACTGACTAGTGCAAGGTCATAAAGAAGATCACTATAATCTTTAAGAACAGGATTATTTGTATCTGTTTCAAAAATTTCTTTAATCTTTTCCATAACAGGGTGGGCAATATTAACTTCCATGGTACGTTTCTGATTTGGAGCATCCTGACCTGAAGCTTTCAGGATTTTTTCCATATAAGAACTCATGGCAAAATCATCGGCTGAAAGGCATGACACAGAATCTTTAAGCCTTTTTGATATTTCAACATCTTTTACTTTATCCCCTAATTTCTCTTTAATAAATTTTAAAAGAGCAGAGAATTCATCTTTTTGCTTATCATCAATCTTGTTAAGATCAAGATCACCTTTTTCAGCACTTTTTAATTTTTTCTCTTTATATTCTGTAAGAGATTGTACAACCCATTCATCAACAGGATCAACCATGAGAAGAACTTCAAAATCTTTTTCTTTTAATGCTTCAAGAAGAGGGCTGTTCTTAAGGGAATTAATATCTTCGCCGGTAATATAATATATCTCTTTTTGATCTTCTTTCATATTTTCAATATATTGATCAAGGGATATATATTTACCTTCAGATTTAGTGGTTTTATATCGCAATAATGAAGCGATTTTTTCTTTATTGTCAAAATCAGTTGGGATACCTGCTTTTAAAGCTTTTCCAAACTCTTCATAGAATTCTTCATATTTATCTTTTTCCATGGCTTCAAGGGTTGAAAAAACCTGTTTTACAAGATTTTTTCTAATGCTTCTTACAAAACGGTCTTCCTGTAAAATTTCACGGCTGACATTTAAATTAAGATCAGGAGCATCAACAACCCCCTGAACAAATCCAAGGTATTCAGGTAAAAGTTCTTTGCAATCATCCATAATAAAAACACGTTTACAATAAAGCTGCATGCCATGTTTCCTGTTTGCCTGGAAAAGGTCAAAAGGAGCTTTTGAAGGAAGAAACATTAATACATCATACTCAGTTACACCTTCGAATCGTTTATGGATACGTGCTGCAGGTTTGTCCCAGTTATGACTTATATGCTTATAAAATTCTTCATACTCATCTTCTGTAACATCATCCTTGGTTCTTGACCAGATTGCTTTCATGGAGTTAAGGGTTTCATCTTCTTTTTTTGTCCTTGTGGTTTCCCCCACTACTTTTCCATCTTTATCTTTGATCTGCTCGTTTTCCGGAATAGGTTCTGTTTTTTCTACATTCATAATTATTGGGTATTGAACAAAATCAGAATGCTTTTTAACAATATGTCTTATGGTATATTCTTCTGTAAAATTCTGTTCTCCGTCTTCAGGATCTTTTAATTCAAGGGTAATTTCAGTACCTCTGGATTCTTTTTCAACTTCTTCAATGGTATATGACCCTTGACCATCAGATACCCATTTAACACCTTTTTCAGAGCCTGCTGTCTTTGTTATCAAAGTTATTCTTGATGCCACAATAAAAGCGCTATAAAATCCAACACCAAACTGACCAATCAAATCAGGAGAAAGAGTGCTTTCGGATTTTGATTTTTCCAAAGCTTCCATAAAAGCTTTAGTCCCACTCTGGGCGATTGTTCCGATATTTTCATTGACTTCATCATAGGTCATTCCAATACCGTTATCTTCTACTTTTAATATCTTTTTATCAGGATCTGCAGATACCCTGATAAAATAATCTTTATTATCTTTATATAGCTCAGGATCTGTCTGCTCTTGAAATTTTGCTTTATCAATTGCATCAGATGCATTGGATATAAGTTCTCGTAAAAAAATTTCTTTATTTGAATAAAGTGAATTAATTATCAGATGCAATAATTGCTGGACTTCGGTTTTAAATTCACAGGTTTCTTGTTTTTTACCCATTTCATTTTTCTCCCATTAAGTTAGTTCATTTAAATAAAAATAATTTTTTAATAAAATTAACTTTAATTGGGAAATGTCAAGGGATTCTCTTATAAAACTTAAAAACAAAACACCTTAACCCAAATCAGATATTAATTCATCCACAACAGTTTCATGGGTTGCCCATGAGGTAACAAGTCTGATTGCAGAATGATGATTGTCAATCTTTTCCCAGATATGGAAAAGATATTTTTTTTCTAATTTCTCAATTAATTTATCAGGCAAAACTGGAAATATCTGATTTGATACCGGTTCTGCTAAAAGGGAATAACCTTTTTGTTTTATACCCTGGGCAATTTTCATGGACATTAAATTAGCATGCTTTGCCAGGTCAAAGAACAAGTCTTCCTCAAAAAGAGCAGCAAATTGCACTCCAAGCAATCTACCCTTAGACATTAAAGCGCCTTTTTGCTTTAAATAAAATGGAAAATCTTTTTTTAATTTATCATTATTTATAACAATAGCCTCTCCAAGCAATGCCCCGTTTTTTGTTCCACCAATATAAAAGATATCAGTCAAATCAGGCAAATCAGGAAAAGCCAGATCATTTGCTTTTGAACACAATGCTGATCCGAGGCGCGCTCCATCAAGAAATAAGTACAGACCTCTGATTTTACAAAAATGTGATAAATCTTCCAATTCCTTTTTTTTATAGATTGTCCCCAATTCAGTGGAGTTGGAAATATAAACCATTTTAGGCTTTACCATATGGGGAATTATTATGTGCTCGTCCAAAACAGCCTGGATATCCTTAACCCGTATTTTCCCATCCTTATTTACAATTGTATTAATCTTATGTCCTGTAGCTTCTATTGCACCTGCTTCGTGGGTATTTATATGACCTGTATTTGCAGCAATTATTGATTCATGGGGTCTTAAGGCAGCAGAAATAACAAGCAAATTTGCAAGGGTACCGCCGGCAACAAAATAAATATCAACATTAGTATTATTGAGCTTTTTTTTTATTAACCGTCTTGCTTCCTCAGACAAGCTATCATCTCCATAGCCCTGGTGCTGATCAAGATTTGTTTTTAAAAGCATTGTCAAAATACTCGGATGACACCCTTCACTATAATCATTTTGAAAATCATATTTAATCATAAAATCCAATATCCAATCTTTTTTCTTAAGGTATAGGCACGGATAATATTTTTTAATATACACCAGTTATCTTTGCCAAGACCTTGTTTATCATGGTCTAAATATAGCATAACCACGCCCTTTGTATAGTTTATTTTAAAATTATGATTATTGAAATATACATATATACCCATATTTAATCCTCATAGCAGGTTTTTCTCCTCCATTAGTATTCAAGAGATACCCGCTAAATATGAATTGCAAAGAGACTTACAGCAATTCTCGGTCAAAAATTATTTTAAAGATTAACAAGTGTAATATAGTCAAAATATTTACATACAATTTTGTTTTTTTGGTTATTATAGAAAAATGAATGGAAGAAGTGAGGCTTGGATATGCTTTTGCATCTTAGGGTTTCACTTGAAACAGATGCGCTGCAAAAGCATATCCAAGCCTCACTTCACCCGATCTTATACCCTGAAAGACAATATGGCATTGTTGTTTTATAACGAAATAATATATGTATCTGCCATGATTATATTTTATATCCAGTATGGTTTGTAAAATATAAAAATTTGTCAATATATGTAATCTCTTTATTAATTGAGACGGTCTGTAAAGGTTGGTTACAATTGGGTTGTCTATAAGA
>Ga0256845_1000367_pt1 | contig 43319 bp, 36 predicted proteins | sample RiftiametaG_FD_189101 | JGI IMG/M metagenome (GOLD analysis project Ga0256845, IMG submission 189101) | Tube worm associated microbial communities from hydrothermal vent at the East Pacific Rise, Pacific Ocean - Riftia | ecosystem: Host-associated > Annelida > Integument > Unclassified ...
TCGCCGTGGTTCGTGCACCCGCCGAAGCCCTCGAGGTCCATGGCCTCGACCATGTTTCGGACCCGCTGGACCCGCTCGATCTGGCCCTGGGGCAGCAGGGTCAGGTGGGCCACCTTGGCGCTCGTAAACAGCATGGCCGAGGCGTTGGGGCAGGCGGCCACGCAGGCTCCACAGCCAATACAGGCGGCGAAGTCGAAGGCCTCGTCGGCGATCCGCTTGCCGATCGGCAAGCAGTTGGCGTCCTGGGCCGAGCCGGTGGACACGGAGATGAAACCACCGGCCTGCTGGATGCGATCGAGGGCCCGGCGATCGACGACCAGGTCCTTGATGATCGGGAAGGCCTTGGCGCGCCAGGGCTCGATCACGATCTCGGCCCCATCGCGATACTCGCGCATGTGCAGCTGGCAGGTGGTCGTGTTCTCGCGGGGGCCGTGGGGCCGACCGTCGATGACCATGGCGCAGGCTCCACAGATGCCCTCGCGGCAGTCGTGGTCGAAGGCCACGGGCTCCTTACCCTTGTCGAGCAGGTCCTCGTTGAGGACGTCGAGCATCTCCAGAAAGGACATGTCCGGGTTGGCGTGGACCTTGTAGTCCTCGAAGAAACCGTGTTGCTCGGGCGCCTTCTGGCGCCAGATTTTGAGCTTGATGTCCATCCTACTTGTAGCTCCGGGTGGTCAGCTTGACGTTCTCGAACTCGAGCGGCTCTTTGTGCAGGGCCGGCTTCACACCCTCGCCCTTGAATTCCCAGATCGCGCCGTGGGCGAAGTCCGCGTCGTTGCGGGCGGCCTCACCGTCGTCGTGCTGGTGCTCCTCGCGGAAGTGGCCGCCGCAAGATTCGTCGCGGTAGAGCGCGTCGTGGCACATGACCTCGGCGAACTCGAGGTAGTCGGCGACCCGGCCGGCCTTCTCGAGCCAGGGGTTGAGCTCGCTCGAGCCCCCGGGCACGTAGGCCTGGGTCCAGAACTGCTCGCGCAGCTCGGGGATCTTGGTGAGCGCCTTCTCGAGGCCGGCGGCGTTGCGGGCCATGCCGCAGTGCTCCCACATGATCTGTCCGAGCTCGCGGTGGAAGTGGTCCACGCTCTTTTTTTTGCCCGACTTTTGGCCGATCTCGAGCAGCCTGCGGGTCTGCTCGCGGACCTCGGCCTCGGCCTTGTCGAAGGCCGGGTTCGTGGTCTCGACCTCGCCCTCGTACTCGGTGGCGATGTAGTTGCCCAGGGTGTAGGGGATGACGAAGTAGCCGTCGGCGAGGCCCTGCATGAGCGCCGAGGCGCCCAGGCGGTTGGCGCCGTGGTCCGAGAAGTTGGCCTCGCCCAGCACGTGCAGGCCGGGCACGTTGCTCATGAGGTTGTAGTCGACCCACAGCCCGCCCATGGTGTAGTGGACGGCCGGGTAGATGCGCATCGGGGTCCCGTAGGGGTCCTCGCCCGTGATCCGCTCGTACATCTCGAAGAGGTTGCCGTAGCGGTCCTCCACGGCCGGCTTGCCGTCGCGCCCGATGGCGGTCTTGAAGTCGAGGTAGACGCTTTGCTTGGTCGGGCCGACGCCGTAGCCCTCGTCGCAGACCTTCTTGGCTGCGCGCGAGGCCACATCGCGGGGCACGAGGTTGCCGAAGCTGGGGTAGCGCTCCTCGAGGTAGTAGTAGCGATCGGCCTCGGGGATGTCGCCGGGCTTCTTGGCGGTGTCCTCGCTGTTGCGCGGGACCCAGACCCGGCCGTCGTTGCGCAGCGACTCGGACATGAGCGTGAGCTTGGATTGGTAGTGGCCGCTGACCGGAATGCAGGTCGGGTGGATCTGCGTGAAGCAGGGGTTGGCGAACCCGGCCCCGCGCTTGTAGGCCCGGTAGGCGGCGGTCACGTTGCTGCCCATGGCGTTGGTCGACAGGTAGAAGACGTTGCCGTAGCCGCCGGTGGCCAAGATGACCGCGTCGCCGGCCCAGCGCTCGATCTCGCCGGTGATCAGGTTGCGGGTGATCAGGCCGCGGGCGTGGCCGTTGACGAGCACCAGATCGAGCATCTCGGTGCGCGGGTGCATGGTGACCCTGCCCCGGGCGACCTGGCGATTGAGGGAGGAGTAGGCCCCGAGCAGGAGCTGCTGACCGGTCTGGCCGCGGGCGTAGAAGGTGCGCGAGACCTGGGCGCCACCGAAGGAGCGGTTGGCCAATACGCCGCCGTACTCCCGGGCGAAGGGCACACCCTGGGCCACGCACTGGTCGATGATGCTGCCCGAGATCTGCGAGAGCCGGTAGACGTTGGCTTCGCGCGAGCGGTAGTCGCCGCCCTTGACCGTGTCGTAGAACAGACGCCAGACGCTGTCGCCGTCGTTCTGGTAGTTCTTGGCGGCGTTGATGCCACCTTGGGCAGCGATGCTGTGGGCGCGCCGGGGGCTGTCCTGAAAGCAGAACGAGTCGACGTGGTAGCCGAGCTCGGCCAAGGTCGCGGCCGCCGAGGCGCCGGCGAGGCCCGTACCGACCACGAGGATCCTGTGGTTGCGCTTGTTGGCGGGGTTGATGAGTTTGAGGTCGAAGCGGGCTTTGTCCCACTTCTTCTCAATCGGGCCCGTGGGGATCTTTGCGTCGAGTCGCATATCAGTTGCCTCCGATCACGCCGGTCCACACGGCCAGCGGCATGGAGATGTTGCCGAGCCCGATGACCACACCGTAGGCGGGGCCGATGACCTCGAAGGGTTTCTTCCAGCGGCCGACGGCGAGCCCCAGGGTCTTGAACATGGAGGTCACGCCGTGGCCGAGGTGGGCGGCCAGGGCGATGTTGGCGATCACGTAGGTGACGGCGATCGCCGGGACCTGAAAGCTGTTGATGAAGTGGGTGTAGAGGTCGTGGCGCGTGCCCGTGTCCGTGGTCTCGATCAGCGAAGCGCCGAGGTCGGCGTGTAGCACCCCGACCGTCAGGTGGAGGATGTGATAGACGATGAACAGGGCCAAAACGATCCCGAGCGTGCCCATGTAGCGGGCCGCCACCGAGGTCCGCTGGGACTTGAGCTCCATGTAGCCCTCAGGCCGAGCACTGAAGTTGCGGTAGCCCAGGGCGACCGCCGTGCTCACGTGCAGGCCGAGGATGCCGAGCAGGCCGAAGCGGGCGACCCACACGAGCGGCCCGAGCCCCTGGAGGGCCTCGGCGTAGGAGTTGTAGGTCTCCCGACCGAGGAACACCTGCAGGTTCCCGAGCATGTGGAAGAGGACGAATCCGGCTCCAGCCAGGCCCGTCACCGCCATGATGATCTTGAGGGAGATCGTGGAGGTGAGGGCCTTGGCGAGACGGTCTAATGGAGGGGCGTTGCCGCTGCTCATCGTGAAGAAACTCCGCGCAAAGGGCCACCTATCATGTTCCATGCTTCCCCGCGACCGCTGGTGTTGCGCATCTGGGATCGGGGCAAAGCCGCGATCGTCGATCGTCCCGCGCGCCTGCGCGAATATGAGATTTGGATTGTCCCGCTTCGTCGGGCGCCGCTCGGCGAGCGCGGGAGAACCGGACTCGGGAGCCGCTAGTGGATCGTCGGCTGGTCGGCGGGGACCCAGCTGAGCTCGAAGTGGCCGAGCATGCAGGGTTCGTCGGGGGTCAGCCGGACCACCGGGTGCGAGGGGCCCTCGCTCTGACCGGTGGGGCGGACCCCGTTGGTGCTGGCGAGATCGTAGATCAGCAGGGAGAGGGGGGTCTCCTCGGTGACCAGAGCGTGGACCCGCGACAGGTTTCGGCCCTGGCCGGCGAGGGAGCAGCGGTCGCTGTAGCGGCCGATCAGCAGGCCACGGCGCAGCTGCTCGCTGTCGATCTCGAGCTCCCGGACCTGGGAGTCGTCGTCGCGCTTGCGGCCTCGGGCGGTGCTCCTGGCGCGGACGGCCTTGGTCGAGCGCAGGCGAAGCACGCCCCGGGGGTTCGGGCGCAGGTCGACGTTCATGGGTCGGTAGCCGCCGATTTCGGCGACGCCGGGCTCGGCCATGGCCGAGATGGCGAGCCGGTGGCCGCTGCCCGAGGCGTCGAGCCCGGTCAGGCGGCGGAAGGCCTCGGTGTCGTCGCCCGCGAGGATGTCCTGGCCGACGCCGCCGCCGGGGAGGACAAAGAGCGAAGTTCTGCCGAACCCCAGCCCGACCTGGGCGTGGGCCGAGAACCCGGGGACCCGCTTGCCGTCGGCCAAGATCACGCCCGCCCTGCCGCCGAGGTCGTAGCCGCGCAGGCGCATGGGACCGCGCCCGGGCCAGGCGGTGAGCAGCAGGTGGCGCAGGCTCACCCGGCCGTCGTTCGGAATCGCCAGGCCGCAGCGGTTGTGACGACCGATGACCACGGCGTGGGGGAGGTTGCGGGGCCTTTGGATGACACGCTGCGCGACCGGGAAGCCGTTGTCGTCGGTGGCGACGATGACTGCGTCGCCGTCGGGCACGCCGGCGACGAGCGCATTGAGAATCGGGCGGGCTCGCGTAAAGCAGGCCGCGAGCGCCATCTTGCTCTGGACTTGCTCGCTGTTTTCATCGCGGGACGCCGGCCCACTGTCCTCGACTATCGACACTCGCGGGAAGCGTATGGGACTGTCCGGCGGTTTTCCACGCCTAGCTCTGCCATGGCCCTAAGAACAGGCCCGAAAGCATGCATACGACCAGCTGGTCCACGGAATTCGAGTTGCTGGAAAAATCGCGCGCTGCTCGGGCCGAGACTTAGCGCGGCCTGCGCTTAACTGAAGAGAACATCGGGGTGTCCCTATTCCGGGCGGTCTGTGATTCACGGAACCGTTTTTCAGGTGTCGGGGCTGGGCGGGATCTCGTACGGTGGCGCCCCGATGAGCGACGACGACATCACGACCATCCTCGGAGAGAGCTCTGCGTTTGAAGGGAAGCTCACGTTTGAGGGCACCGTCCGTATCGACGGCCGCTTCAAGGGCGAAATCCGGACCCAGGGGACGCTCATCATCGGTCAGAGCGCGGAGCTCGAGGCCGACATCAAGGCCGCCACGGTCGTGGTCCACGGGCTTCTACGCGGTGACGTGACCGCCTCCGAGTCCCTGACCATCCAGGCGCCGGCGCGGGTCTACGGCAACCTCTCCACACCCACGCTCACGGTCGAGCGCGGGGCGTTTTTTGAGGGCCACTGCGGGATGTCGGGCGCCCAACCCGAGACCGGCGAGGTCTCCGCTGTGGCGGCCGAATCTGTGGCCGCCGAGGCCAGCTAGCCGGTCGCTCGACCGGCGCTGGTCCAGCGCCGGTGGGCAGCCGTGCCGAGGGTTCGCGGACAGCGCGCGAGTGGCCGCAGAATTAGCGGGAGCGGCCCAAAGGTCGCCATCTGACAGCCGTTTTCCAGGTCCGGATCGACCGCGATCAGGGAGATCGCCCGCGCAGGCCGACGAGAGAGAGGCCCGGTGAGCGCACATCGGGCTGAACATGCGAAATTTTGATGCTGACAGGCCGCTTGGCGGGTCTCAACCCCGTTGACGGCAGTCTCGCCACATGCTACCTGCTCGCCGCCTTCGCCCCCTTTGAGAGGCCGGTCAAGGCCCCAGGGACACCATGCCCACCTCCCTCCTCCTCGTCGCATCCGAGACCATCCCGGTCGTCGACATCGACAACACGGTCTTCATCCAAGGCGCGCTGTTCTTGTTGTTGATGGTCGTGCTGAAATTCTTGCTTTTTGATCCCTGGCTGGCGACGCGAGACCGCCGCGCTGCGCGCATCGGCGGCGCCATCGAAGAGGCCAGCCAGCTGCGCGAGGCCGCTGCCGAGCGCCAGGGCGACTACGACGCCCGGCTCGTCAAGGCCCGGGACGAAGCCATGAGCCTCCGCTCCGAGCACCGCCGCGGCGCCGAGGAGCGCGAGACCGAGATCGTGAGCGCAGCTCGGGGCGCGGCCAGCGAGAGCCTCGACCAGACCAAGGCCAAGATCGCCAAGGATGTCGACGCCGCCCGCGGTGACCTCGCCAGCCGGGTCGAGAGCCTGGCCACAGACATCACCACTCGGGTCCTCGGGAGGCCGGCATGAACCGCCTGACACGCCTGACCTATGGTCTCTCCGCGCTCGTCGCTGTGTACTTGGCACCGGTCTTGGCGTTCGCCAGCCCGCCCCATGGCGAGGAGGCTGCGGGAGCTGCGGGAGCTGCGGGAGCTGCGGGACATGGCGCAGAGGGAGCCGAAGCTGCTGCTGGCCATAGCGCCGAGGCGGCGGGACACGGCGCCGACGGGATCACCTGGATCAGCAACCCCTTTGGGGGAGCCGAGGACGGCCGCACCGGCTACCTGATCCTGCTGGTCAACTTCGTCGTCCTGTTCTTCATCCTGAAGAAGCTGATCTTCGACAATCTCCGCTCGGCCAACGCCGAGAAGAGCGACACCATCCGCCTCGAGCTCGAGCGTGCCACCGAGGCCCGCGCGGCCGCCGAGGCCCTCGTGCAGGAGTACGAGGCCAAGCTCAGTGGGCTCGACGCCGAGATCAAAGAGATCAAGGAAGTCGCCAAGCAGCACGCCGCTGCCGAGCACGATCGGATCCTGGCTGCCGCGGAGATCGAGGCCGAGGCCATCCGCGCTGCGGGTGTCCGCGCCGGAGAGCGCGAGGCGGCCATCCGCCGGACAGAGCTCGAGAACGAGATCGTCGACCAGGCCCTCGCCCGGGCCGAGGCCGCGATCCGCTCGACCTTCGGGACCGCCGATCAGCGCCGCCTGGTCGACGCTTGGGTCAGCGAAGTCTCGGAGCAGCAGGTCGGCCAAGCCGGAGGAGTGAACTGACATGATCAGCGGCAGCCTCGCCAAGCGCTACGCCCGGGCCCTCTTCGGCCTGGCCAAGACCCCCGTACAGCGCGACAAGTACCTCGCCGACCTCGAGAGTTTCGCGGCCGTCTGCAAGACCCGCAACCCCAACGACCCGAGCGGAGAGAGCGATCTGATCAAGGTCCTCGCCGCCGGCCACCACAAGCTGAGCAAGCGCCGGGGTGTCCTGCAAGCGGTGCTGCGTCGCATCGGCGCGGACGCGACCGTGGTCAAGTTCTTCGAGCTCGTGCTCGAGCGCGGCCGGATCACCGGTGTCCAGCAGATCCACATTCAGTTCCGCGACTTCGCCGATGCTCAGGCCGGTCGTATCCGGGCGACGGTCAAGACCGCCTCCAAGCTCGATCCCTCGGCGAGCGCGCGCATCAAGGGCGCGCTCGAGAAGGCGACCGGCCTGCAGGTGCTGCTCGAGACCGAAGTCGACCCCGAGCTCATCGGCGGCCTCGTGGCCGAGGTCGGCAGCATCACCCTGGACCGCAGCGTGCGGACCTCTCTCGACAAGCTCCGCACTTCACTGCGGAGCTGATTCTTTCTTCTTCTCCTGCTCTCTCGCCCCCCCCAGAACACCAAGGTCTTCGATGGAAATCCGAGCCGACGAAATCAGCCGCATCATTCGTGAGCAGATCCAGGGCCACGACACCTCGACCTCGATCGAGGAGACGGGCACTGTGCTCATGGTGGGCGACGGTATCGCCCGTGTCTACGGCCTCTCCAAGGCCATGTCCGGCGAGATGTTGGACTTTCCCCACGGTGTGCGGGGGATGATCCTCAACCTCGAAGAGGGCAACGTGGGCGTGGCCTTGCTCGGCAACGACCACCTCATCAAAGAGGGGGACACGGTCCGCCGCACCGGCAAGATCATGTCGGTGCCGGTCGGTGAGGCCATGGTCGGCCGGGTGGTCAACGCCCTCGGCGAGGCCATCGACGGCCAGGGTCCAATCGAGGCCGACGGCACCCGCCCGGTCGAGGTCAAGGCCCCCGGCATCATCGCCCGAAAGTCGGTCCATGAGCCCATGCTCACCGGTCTCAAGGCCATCGACTCCATGGTCCCGGTCGGACGTGGACAGCGCGAGCTGATCATCGGTGATCGCCAGACTGGCAAGACCGCCATCGCGATCGATGCGATCATCAACCAAAAGGGCCAGGACGTCATCTGCGTCTACGTGGCGATCGGGCAAAAGCAGTCCACGGTCGCGTCTGTGGTCGACCGTCTGCGCCGCGAGGGAGCGATGGAGTACACGGTCGTGGTCGTCGCCGGCGCCTCCGAGTCTGCCCCGCTTCAGTTCCTGGCGCCCTACACCGGCGTCACGATCGGCGAGTACTTCCGCGACAAGGGCGGCCACGCCCTGCTGGTCTACGATGATCTCTCCAAGCAGGCGGTGGCCTACCGGCAGCTGTCCCTGCTCCTGCGTCGCCCGCCCGGGCGCGAGGCCTACCCCGGCGATGTGTTCTTCCTGCACAGCCGGCTGCTCGAGCGCGCCTGCAAGCTCTCGGACAAAGAGGGCGGCGGCTCGCTGACGGCCCTGCCGATCATCGAGACCCAGGGCGGCGACGTCTCGGCCTACATCCCGACCAACGTCATCTCGATCACCGACGGTCAGATCTTCCTGGAGGTCGACCTCTTCAACCGTGGCGTCCGCCCAGCCATCAACGTGGGCCTCTCGGTCTCCCGGGTCGGTGGCGCCGCCCAGATCCCGATGATGAAGCGCCACGCCGGTCCCCTGCGGACCACGCTGGCTCAGTACCGCGAGCTCGAGGCCTTCGCCCAGTTCGCCTCGGACCTCGACGCGAGTACCCGCGCCCAGCTCGACCTCGGTCAGCGCTTGGTCGAGCTGCTCAAGCAGGGTCAGTACAAGCCCCTCGATGTCGCCCTTCAGGTCGTGACCGTGTTCGCGGGCATCAAGGGCTTCACCAACGACATCGCCTTGGCCGACGTCGTCGAGTTCGAGGCCGACATGCACGCCTGGATGAAGGACGAGCGCTCCGCCCTGCTCGACGACATCCGCAAGGCCAAGAAGAAGCCGGCATTGATCAAGGCCGACGAGGATCTCGAGGCCGCGATCCTCAAGTTCAAGGACCAGTGGAAGCCCGCCAAGAAGGGCGCCTGAGCTGAGCGCCAATGGCCAACCTAAAGGAAATCCGCATCCGCATCGCGTCGGTCAAGAGCACGCGTAAGATCACCTCGGCCATGAGCCGGATCGCCGCAGCTCGGCTGCGCCGCGCTCAGAACGCCATGGCGGCGGCGCGCGAGTACGGCACGCGGATGGCCAGCATTGTGGGTGAGGTCTTGGCAGAGCTCGACGATCCCGGGGCGGCACACCCTCTGCTCGCGGGTGCGGGCACGCGGACGGGCACCATCGTGGGTGAGGTCATGGATGACCTCGGCCAGGATGGGAGCGACGCGATCCTCATGGTCATCGTCACGGCCGAGCGCGGTCTGTGTGGCGGCTTCAACAGCGGTGTGAACCGGGCGGCCGAGCGCGAGATCAAGGCGCTGCGGGCCGCGGGCCGCAAGGTCGAGATCGTGACTGTCGGTCGCAAGGGCCGGGACTACCTGGGCACCTACGGGGCACAGAGCACCGAGCACCACGCCGCGCCGACCAAGCCCAACGAGGTCGTGGAGATCGCCCGCGACGTCGCGGCCGAGCTCATGGCCCTGTTCCAGGCCGAGCCCAGCGACGACAGGCCGACCATCAGCGAGGTTCGGGTCGTCTACAACCTGTTCCAGAACGTCATCACCCAAGAGGTCCGCAGCGAGCGGATCTTGCCGGTGCCCTTCCCCGAGGGCACCAACGAGGACGAGGCCGACACGGAGAGCCGCGCAGCCACGGCCGTCCGCAGCTTCGAGCCCGACTCGGGCGCGCTCTTGGACCACCTGCTCCCGGTCGCGGTCGAGACCGCCGTCCAGCAGGTGCTCTACAACTCCGTCGTCTCTGAGGTCGCCGCCCGGCGGATGGCCATGGATTCGGCGACCGACAACGCAAGCGAGCTCATCAAGGAGCTCACTCTTCTGTACAACCGCGAACGCCAAGCTGCCATCACCAAGGAGTTGATGGAGATCATTGGCGGCGCAGAGGCCCTCAGGGGCTGAGCCGAAAGCGACATCGCCATGTCCGACGACAGCAAAAACTCCCTGTTTTCGCCGCCCTCCGCCACCCCGAGCAAGGCCGCCGCGCCCAAGCTGGGCGGCGACGGACCGGCCGCCAAGGCGCCCCGCATCGGTCGGGTCACCCAGGTCATCGGTCCGGTCATCGACATCGAGTTCGAGGCTGATCTACCCGAGGTCTACAACGCCCTGGTCCTGACCAACCCCTCGATCTCCGACGCCGAGAACAACCTCGTCGCCGAGGTCGCCATCCACCTCGGTGAGCGGACCATCCGCGCCATCGCCATGGACAGCACCGAGGGCCTGGTCCGAGGCATGAAGGTCACGGATACGGGCAGGCCGATCATGATGCCCGTGGGCAAGGCCGTGCTCGGTCGGATCATGAACGTGACCGGCGACCCGGTCGACGAGCAAGGCGAGATCGGTGCGACCGAGTTCCGGCCCATCCACCGCGCGGCCCCGACCTTCGTCGAGCAGTCGGTGAAGATCGAGCCCTTCGTCACCGGTATCAAGGTCATCGACCTGCTCGCTCCCTACCGACGCGGCGGCAAGATCGGCCTCTTCGGCGGGGCCGGGGTCGGCAAGACCGTGCTCCTCCAGGAGCTCATCAACAACGTCGGCAAGAACCACGGCGGCTACTCCGTGTTCGCCGGTGTCGGAGAGCGCACCCGTGAGGGCAACGACCTCTACTTCGAGATGATCGACTCCGGGGTCATCAGCGCCGACCTCAACGAGGACGAGACCGTGGTCCTCAAGGTCCACACCGAGAAGTCCAAGGTCTCCCTGGTCTACGGTCAGATGAACGAGCCGCCCGGCGCCCGCGCCCGCGTGGCGCTCTCGGCCCTGACCCAGGCGGAGTACTTCCGCGACGAGATGGGCCAGGACGTGATGCTGTTCATCGACAACATCTTCCGCTTCACCCAGGCCGGCTCCGAAGTCTCGGCGCTCCTGGGCCGGATCCCCAGCGCCGTGGGCTACCAGCCGACCTTGTCCACTGAGATGGGCGCGCTGCAAGAGCGGATCACCACGACGCAGCAGGGCTCTGTGACCTCGGTGCAGGCCATCTACGTGCCCGCCGACGACCTCACGGACCCGGCCCCGGCGACGACCTTCGCCCACCTCGACGCGACCACGGTGCTCAGCCGGGCGCTGACCGAGATCGGCATCTACCCGGCCGTCGATCCGCTCGACTCCTCGAGTACGATCCTGACCCCCGAGGTCGTCGGTGACCGACACTACAACGTCGCCCGCGAGGTTCAGCAGACCCTCCAGAAGTACAAGGAGCTCCAGGACATCATCAAGATCCTGGGCATGGACGAGCTCTCGGAAGAGGATCAGACCCTGGTCCAGCGGGCCCGCAAGATCCAGCGCTTCCTGAGCCAGCCCTTCGACGTCGCCAAGATCTTCACGGGTGCCGACGGCCGTCAGCTCAGCCTCGAGCAGACCATCGACTCCTTCGAGTCGATCTTGTCCGGCGAGCACGACGATGTGCCCGAGCACTGCTTCTACATGAAGGGCGCCATCGACGAGGTCACCGCGCACCACAAGCGCGTGATCGAAGAAGAGGCCAAGAAAAAGGCGAAGGCCAGCTGAAGCTGGACCGACCAACGGAGACCGCCATGGCTGATATACTCAACCTCGACATCCTCACTCCCGATGGACGCGTCGATCTGCGCCCATCGAACGAGGACGACAAGCCCAAGGGCGACACGGGACCGGTCGAGGTCGAGGGTGTGGAGCTCCCGGCCGCCCTCGGTGAGATGGGTGTGCGCCCACGACACGTGCCGTTTTTGACCCCTCTGGTCCCGGGCGTGGTCCGCTTCCGCCTCGACGGCGAAGACCGACGCCTGGCGGTCGCCGGGGGCTTCCTCGAGATCGGCGAAGGCGGCTCGGTCACGGTGCTCACCAGCCAGGCGCTGCGCTCGTGGGAGATCGACACCGAGTCGGTCAAAGAAGCACACGCCGAGGCCGTCAGTGCGCTGAAGGAGCACACGCAAAAGCCCATGGATGACGCCGAAGTCACCAAGCTGAGCATGCGCCGTGATTGGTGTGACGCGCAGTTGAGGGCGACTCAGACAAGCTGAGCTCAGCGCGCACATGACACCATTTATGGCGACAGTGTCGTCATTGGCCCACCTGTGAGTGGGCCTTTTTCGTGATATCAAATGGGCCCTGGTGCCCTTGGTGGGTGTTGGCCCTAGTGAATATGTCGGATCTCCTCGCTGACCTCCCCGCCTACGTCGCCGATTCAGAGCCTTGGTTTCGCACCGCGTTGCGGACGCTGGTCGAGCAGCCCACGGTCTCGCCGGGCCAGCCCGACATCGCGGCGGTGCTCGCTGGGGTCGAGGTCGCGGCGGGGGTGCTCAGTGAGGCTGGCGCAGAGGTCGAGGTCGTGCCGTGTTCGGGCACCCCGTCTTTGATCGCTCGCTTTACCCATCCTGATCCAAAGGCGAGGGTGGTCGTCTACAACCATTTCGACGTCCAGCCGGCAAACCCCGAGAACTGGGAACAGGACGATCCTTTCGCCTTCGAGGTCCGCGAGGACGCCGAGCGGGGCTTCCTGTATCTCGGCCGTGGGACCACCGACGACAAGGGCCCAGCCCTGTGTGGGCTTCGGGCGGCGAGCTACGTCGCCTCGCGTGGGCTGCCGATCGAGGTCGTGTGCCTGTGGGAGACCGAAGAGGAGATCGGGAGCCCGAACTTTGGAGAGGTCCTCGAGGCTCGCAAGGAGTTGCTCAGTGGCGACTGCGTGATCGTCTCGGACACGGTCTGGCCCAACGCGGCCCAGCCGGCGATCTCGACCGGTCTGCGCGGTGGCCTGCAGGCTCGCCTGAGTCTGCGCACGGCCGACAAGCCGGCCCACTCGGGGCTGGCTGGGGGAGCCGCCCGGAACCCGCTGCGCGAGCTCGCGGCCCTCGCCACGGCCATCGACGGCGCCCGGTTTTGGCGTGAGGACGTGATCCCGGTGACCGCTGCCGAGGTCGACAGTTACGCCCGCTCGGGCTTCGACCTCGACTATTTCATGCGCTCACACGAGCTGCGGATGGTGACCAGCGACGTCCCCGTGGAGCTCATGTTGGCCCTGTGGGCTCGGCCGAGCTTCGAGATCCATGGTCTGTGCGGGGGCTACCAGGGGCCGGGGGTCAAGAGCATCGTGCCGGACCACGGAGAGCTCAAGATCTCGTTTCGGCTGGTCCCTGACCAGCATCCCGATCGACTCTGGGAGCGTCTGGAGCAGTTCGTCCGGGCCTTCAATCCGGACGTCGAGCTCGAGAGGATGGCGAGCTTCGTACCCTACCGCGGGGCCATCGAGGGTCGTGTGCACGAGGCGATCGTCCACGGCATGACCGAGGGCTTCGGCAAGCGGCCGGCGCTGGTCCGCGAGGGTGGGTCGATTGGCGCGGTGCCACTGATGGAGGAGGTGCTCGGTGTGCCGGTCCACTTCCTGCCCCTGAGTTTGCCCGAGCACGGCTACCACGCCCCGAACGAGCGCTTCGACTGGCGCCAGGCTCAGGGTGGCATCAAGGCCTTCGTCCACACCTTCGCCAAACTCGCCGAGGGCTGAGTTCGAGCTGGGTTGAGGGCGGGGCGGGGGCGCCGAGAGAGGGTTCGCTCAGCTCTGCATGCGGCGGTCGAAGGCCTCGATCACGCGTCGCAGGGCGTCGGGTCGCTCGCGCTGTGGGGCGTGGCCGCAACCCTCGATGATCCGCAGCTGGGCACCCGGGATCAGGCCGGCGACGCGCTGGGCCTGGATCGTGGGTGTGATCGTGTCCCGGTCGCCCCACACGACCATGGCCGGGGTCCGGAGCGAGCGGGCGGCGTCGTAGAGGTTCTGACGTGTGTCTCGGTGTGGGTGCCTGCGGCTGGTGGCATGCAGGGCGTGGAGCGCATCGATCTGGCTGAGCATGGCCTCCACGGCCTCGAGGCCACCGCTGCGGCACAGCCGGTCCCAGTAGATGTCGACGTCGCCACGCAGGGCGTCGCTGCGCAGGCGGTCCGGGGTCGACAGGCAACGCTGGAGGAAGCGACGCAGGTCGGCGCGGCGAAACACGGTCCGCAGGACCAGGGGCGAGAGACCGACCCAGCGGACGGCGCGGCGCAGGCGAGGGACGGGGCCCGGGAGGGCGATGGGGGCGTCGACCGGGAGCATGTGCGGGGCGAGCAGGGTCAGGCGCCGAACCCCGACTCGGGAGCCGGCCCGCTCGAGCCGGTGGGCGAGGTGGACAGCGATCGCCCCGCCGTAGCCGTGGCCGATCAGATCGATCTCGGGGACGGCGAGCTTGTCGAGCAGGCGGGCGAGCAGCTCGGCGTGCCACGCGAAGCTGTAGCCGGCCGTGTCGGCGGCGGGCGGACGATCGGAGTTGCCGCAGCCGAACAGATCGGGGACCAGGACCCGGCGGGCGGGGCGACCCTCCCGGCTGCTCGCCCACGGGGTCGCCAGAAAGCGAAAGTCCCAGCCGGTGACCAGCAGCGAGTGGAGCAGGAGCACCGGGGGCTGGGCCTGTGCACCGCCCTGCTCGGGCCCGAGGTCCTGAAGCCACAGTCGGCCGGGGGCCATGGGGACCAGGCGGCTGCGGTCCTCCGGGAGCTGGGCCAGGGCTGGGAACACACTCACGCCTCGTTCTGCTCCTCGATGTTGAGGCCGGCCGCGTGCTCGAGGTGCTCGGGGAAGCGGGCGCCCATCTCCCGCATGACGAGGCGCCTGGCCTCGGCCCCCGTGCGACAGCGGAGCACGGCCGCGCTCAGGGCCTCCATCTCGTCGATGCTCGAGGCCCGGATGATGTTCTTGACCACGGGGATCGCGGTCGCCTGCATGGACAGCTCGCGCAGGCCGAGGCCGACCAGGACCCAGGTGTAGCGCGGGTCGGCGGCCATCTCTCCGCACAGGGACACGGGCACGTCGTGCTCGGCCCCGGCGTCACAGACCATTTTGATGAGCCGCAAGATCGCGGGGTGCAGGGGCTCGTAGAGGTAGTTGACGGCGTCGTTGTCTCGGTCGATGGCGAGCGTGTACTGGATCAGATCGTTGGTCCCGATGCTCATGAAGTCGACCTCGCGGGCGAGCACGTCGGCGATCAGGGCCGCCGAGGGGACCTCGATCATCACACCCACGCTGACCTCGTCGGCGTGGGGTAGGCCCTCGTCCTGGAGTTGGCTTCGGGCCTCGTCGAAGACCCCTCGGCAGGCGGCGAGCTCCTCGAGGCCGGAGATCAGGGGCAGCATGATCTGCAGGGGGCCGTGCAGGGCGGCCCTCAACAACCCGCGCAGCTGGGCCATGAACGGCTCCCTGCGCTGCAGGGCCAGGCGCATGGACCGTAGGCCCATGGCCGGGTTGGCCTCTGGGACCCCGAGGTCGAGGGAGGGGCAGCGCTTGTCCGAGCCGAGGTCGAAGGTGCGGATCCTGACCGGGTAGGGGGCCCAGCGCTGGAGCAGGGCCTTGGCGCTGCGGTAGTGCTCCTCCTCGCTCGGGGCCCGCTCCCTATTCATGAACATGAACTCGGTCCGGTACAGGCCCACGCCCTCGGCTCCGGCCACGCAGGCATGGTCGATCTCCTCGTCCAGGGCCACGTTTGCCCGCAGCCGGATGTTCTCGCCGTCGTCGGTCTGGGCCGGGAGGCCGCGGGCCTTGCAGATGGCCTGCTCGAAGGCCTCGTAGCGCTCGACCTCGACCTCGAGGGCGTCGAGCTGGGCCTCGGAGGGGCGGACGTGGACGAGGCCGTGCACCCCGTCGACGATCACCAGGTCGCCCGTGTCGACGTCGGCGAGGGCATTTTCGACCCCGACGACCGCCGGGATCTGGAGAGCGCGGGCGATGATCGCGGTGTGGGAGGTCTGGCCGCCCTCCTGGGTGACGATCCCGGCGACCTCGCGGCGGGCGAAGTGAGCGGTGTCGGCGGGGCTCAGATCATGGGCGACGACCACGGCTCCCGGCGGCGGGTTGATGGCGTCTTTCTCCTCGCCGCCGAGGGTCATGATCAGGCGCTCACCCATGAACGCGACGTCGAACTGGCGCTGGCGAAAAATTTCGTCGCCGGCCTCGGCCAGGGTCCGGCGGACCTCGTCTACCCCCTCGCTCACGGCCCACTCGGCGCAGATCAGGCGATCGCGGATCAGGGTCTCGGTGCGCTTGGCGAGGTCCGGATCGCGCAGCATCATCTGCTGGGCCTTCAGGATCTGGCGGTGTTCACCGTGGACCAGACGGCCCTTGATGGCCTCGAGCTGGTCCTGGGTACCGCGCAGGGCCGCGCGGTAGCGCTTGATCTCGTCGTCGACCTGCTCACGGGCGATGGTGTCGTGGGGGATGTTGACCTTGCGCCGATCGACGACGTAGGCCCGGCCAAAGCCGAGCCCTGGGCTGACCCCGCTGCCCCGCCGCTCGACCGTGACCCGGGGGATCTTGGGGTGGGCAGGCAGGCCGCGCTCGAGGTTGTCGCGGGCGTCGTTCATCGCGGCAGCGATGGTACCAGCCGGCTGGTCTCGAGGCGCGCGGACAGGCCTCTCGAGCGGGCGCTCAAATCTCGCCGAAGCCCTGGCTGATCAGGGCGGCCAGAGCCTGATGGGCCGAGTCTGCGTCGCGGCCCTCCACACGCAGGTTGATCTTGGAGCCCTGTCCACAGGCGAGCATGAGCACGCCCAGAATGCTCTTGCCGTTGACCTCTTGCCCATCCTTTCCGATCCAGACTTCGGACTCGTACTTGTTGGCGAGCCCGACCAGCTTGGCCGCGGCGCGGGCGTGCAGGCCCAAGGGATTGACGATCTCGAGCTCGCTCGACTTGCTCCGGCCCATGCTTTTTGATTCCTGTTCCTGCTGGTTGCGGCGGGGTGTGGGTCAGCCCTGGGGTGGGCAGCTCCCGATTTCGCCGTCTTGGTCGCGGATCTTGATGCACACCGAGCGCGAGGCCGACTCGGCGCAGGCCTGAGCGAGGACCCGGGGGCTCTCGCTTCGGTCGAGGGTGGCGAGCTTGATCAGCATCGCGAGGTTGAGGCCGGTGACGACCGCAAAGCCGTGGCCGACGCTCTCTTTCATGCCGCAGGCGCAGGGGCTCGAGCCCATGAGATCGGCGAGCATGAGCACGCCACCGCCCTCGTCGACCTCTTCGATCGCCGCGCACACCCGCTCGCGCAGCTCGGGGGTGTTGCCGGCCCCGGCATCGAGGGCGCGGACCTGCTCGAGCAGGGCACCGGGGACGATCGAGCGGGCGGCATCGAGCAGGGCGCTCGATGTGGTCCCATGGCCGATCAAGACGACGCCGCAGCGCGCGACCCCGGCAGCTTCGGTCGTCCCGGTCGCCGCTTCGGTAGTCGCTTCGGTAGTCGCTTCGGTAGTCGCTTCGGTCGTCTCGATCGCTGTCCCATCCCTCGCGGGGGTGGGCAGGGGCGCCTCGGGGGGCGCAGCGGTGGTGCCGTCGGCGGGCATGGTCACTAAGAATGCTGCATCCGGGCGCACGCCCGCGCAACTGTCTCGGACCCGGGGTCCAAGAGCGCGCTGCGCTGGCTCCCCCACATGGATGTGGGACCGTGAAATTATGGACTTTTTCCCGCCTCGCTCGGGGGCGGGCCGATCAGCTGGGGCCCGGCGGCTTCGGGTCCCCAGCGGGCGGGACCGCGAAGTGAGCCGTGTCGGCCAGGGCGCGGACCAGGTCGCGATGGCGCACGGCGACCACGGGCGCGGGCTGGGCCAAAGGTGTGCCCACGCAGCGCTCACACAGGGCCTGGGTGAGCGCGACGGAGCGGTGTTGCCCGCCCGTGCAGCCCAGCGCGACGGTCAGGTAGCTCCGCCCCTCGCGGATGGTCAGCGGAGCCTGGAAGCGGAGCCAGGATTCCATGTGATCGAGGAGCGCCTGGGCCTCGGGCTGGGCGAGGACGAAGTCGCGGACGGGATCGTCGAAGCCGCCCTGGGCCCGGAGTGTGGGCACGTCGAAGGGGTTGTGCAGAAAACGGGCGTCGAACACGAGGTCGGCCTCGCTGGGCAGGCCATTCTTGAACCCGAACGACATGAGCACGATGTGCAGGGCCCCGCCGCGCACGCCGTAGCGATCGCGGACCAGCTGGCGCAGCTGTTTGGGGCGCAGGTTCTCACTGTCGATGACCGAGTCGGCGAGCGCCCGGAGCTCGCCCAGGCGCGCGCGCTCGCGGGTGATGGCGTCGGGGAGCTCGCCCAAGGGGTGGCGGCGCCGGGTCTCGGAGAAGCGCCGGACCAGGGTCGGCGTCGGGGCCTCGAGGAACAGGACCTCGACGCTGTGGCCGGCCGCGAGCAGCTGATCGCGGACCGCAGCGAAGGCCTTGAGGTGCTGGGGGGCGCGGGCGTCTACGCCCACGGCGATCCTCCGGTCGGCGTCGAGGCCACCGGTCTCGACCTCCAGCAAGCCCGGGAGCAGGGGCACGGGGAGGTTGTCGATGCAGTAGTAGCCGAGGTCCTCGAGCGCGCGCAGGCAGGTCGACTTGCCCGCCCCGGACAGCCCGCTGACGACCAGCAACTCCACGCCTACTCGACCTCGCCGAGCCGAACGAGGCCCGAGCTCTTGCCGGTGAGGACCTCGCTGGGGGCGCCCTCCTCACTGTCGGTGGCACTGGCGAGGCCGGTGCTCATGGCGATGTGGGCGGCGATCTTCTCTTGAAAGCGGCGCGCCGAGTCGATGCCGCGGACCTTCAGGATCTGGTTGCGAGCCACGACCTCGATGAGCGAGGAGATGTTGCGGCCGGCCCGGAGCGGGATGCGGACCAGGGGGATGTCGACGCCCAAGATCGGCCAGGTGTTGTTCTCGGTGCCGAGGCGATCGTAGTCGTCCTCGTGCAGGTCGGAGAGCTCGACCACGACCTCGATCTTCTTGTTGTCGCGGACCGCGGCGGCCCCGAAGAGGTGGGTGATGTTCAGGATCCCGAGCCCGCGGATCTCCATGTGGTGCTGGTGCAGCTGGGTGGCCGCGCCCCAGATGGTGTCGGGGGGGCGGACGGTGACCTCGACGACGTCGTCGGCGACCAGGCGGTGGCCCCGGAGCACGAGGTCGAGGGCGGCCTCGCTCTTGCCCACGCCGCTGCGCCCGATGAGCACGATGCCCACCCCCAGGATGTCGACGAGCACGCCGTGGATGTTGGCGCGGGGCGAGAGCAGCTCCTCGAGGCGACGCGTGGCCCGGGAGATGAAGCTCGAGGTCATCATCGGTGTGCGCAGCACGGGGATGCCGTAGGCCTCGGCCAGCTCCATCAACGGAGGGGGCGGCTCGAGACCCCGGGTCAGGGCCATGGCCGCGAGCTTGCGCTTGCAAAACTTTTCGAAGCCGGCGCGGGCCGCATCTTCACCGACGCTGAGCAGGTAATCGATCTCGGTCAGGCCCAGGACCTGGAGCCGGTCGCCGTAGACGTGGCGCACGAAGCCCGAGAGGGCAAGGCCCGGCTTTTGGATCCGGGGTCGAGTCAGCAGGCGGTCGAGCCCGCCCCAATCGGAGAGCACCTCGAGCTGGAGGGAGACCGAGTCCTCGTCCAGCAGTCGGCTGACCTCCACCGTCACGTCGCGGCGCATGGCCGCAGAGTGACACGCAGGTGGGGGGCTCGACCAGGGTCTTGTCGCGCCCCTCGAGAGACCTGCGAGGGGCTCAGGCCCCGTCGCCGTCGAGGACCTCAGCGTGGTAGCCGGTCGCCGAGTGTTCGAGCAGGAAGGTGAACGCGCCCTCGTAGTAGGTGGAGGTGTAGACGATCTCTTCGAACCCGTCGCCGTCGAGATCGAAGACCGCGTCGACGTGGAAGGTATCCAAGCGCATCCCGAGCGCTTGGATCCACTCGACGAGCACCCCCTCTGCGTCGAACACGGCGAAGCCGGTGAGCGCCTCCATGTCGTCGTTGTCCTCGAGGTACTCGACAGTGACCAGGTAGGCGCCCCCGCGGGTCAACTCGGCGGGCATGAGTTCGAGTGTCCACTTGTCGGGGTCGAACTTGGACCCGAGCGAGGACAGGCTGCCCTCGGCGCGGGCGAGGGCGTGGATGCTGGCGCCGATCTTGGTGAACACGGGGCCCTCGTTCACGCTGGCCGGGATCCGCAGTGTGAGCCCTGGGTGGGCGTTTGGTCCGTGGAAAATAAGCGCAAAATTGTCGTCGGGATCGAGGCAGCGATCGAGGGAGGGAGACCCCGGGTCGGCTCGCTTCGGGTCGGCTCGCTTCGGGTCGGCTCGCCTCGGGTCGGCTCGCCTCGGGCCGGCTCGCCTCGGGTCGGCTCGCTTGGTGGACCGAGGGGCGATGCAGCGCAGGTCCAACTCGAGGCCGGCGAAGCTGTCGCTGGCGCCCTCGTAGACCTCGAAGGAGTCGCTGGCTTTGCCCTCGAGTCGGCCGCGTGTACCGATGACCGTGAACAGGGACCCCGGTCGGAATCGAGCGGGGACAGTGGTGCCCGTGGGCGAGGCGTCGCCGTCCATGAACTCGCTGAGCTCCCACAGCTCGGAGGTGCTCAGGTCCGAGGTCCCAAAGCTGGCACTGGTGTCGCTGGTGGACCCGACGTAGACGCGCTGGATGTGGGCGGGGGGCTTCGTGGGCACGATCGCCGCTCGTCGGGACCAGGCCTCGGGCTCACAGCCGGCGAGCGTGACCTCCAAGATTTTGCCCTTGCGGGGGGCGAGCCAGGCACGGGGGAGAGAGCCCGGTCGGGGCCCTTGGAGGGCCATCTCGTGCCCGTACTTTCGGACGCCGACGAGCTGCTCCAGCTCTCGTCCTCCAGGTCCTGGATCGGCGAGCGCGATCCGGGCGAGGCCCTCGTCGTTGCTCCAGTATGCGTAGCCGTCGAGGAAGGCGAAGGTCTCGATTTCTTGTTGATTGACCAGGACCTCGACGCTGCCGCCGGCGACCGGGGTCCGCAGGAGACGACCGTTGTTCGACCAGTACAGGTGGGTGTCGGTCGCTCGAAAGGCGAGCACATAGCCGTGAACGGTCGCCAGCTCGCGGGCCTCGGCCTTGCTCCCGATGTTCAACGAATGGGCGCTGATGGTGTCGCCATCGGCGACGAAGAGCGTGGTTGCGTTCATCGCCAGGGCATCGATGTACCCGGGGATTCCCAGGCCCCTGGTCTTTTGTCCTGGGGTCAGCCAGTAGGGCCCCGTGTAGCTGGGGCGCATGACTTCGCCGGCCTCGCCGACATAGATGACCTGGTCGCCCACAGCCGTGGCTGTGCAGGTGCCAGGGTAGTCGGGGATCGGCTCGACTCTGGTCTGCTTCTCGTTCAGGCGCAGTAGCTGCGTGCTGCTCGTGCAGGGATAGGGCTGGTCGCCGCCGCGAATAAAGCCGTGGATCGGGGGGGCCTCGATCTTGGTGGCGACCGCCGTGTCGGGATCGAAATGCATGAGGACGCCATCATCGAGGCGCAGGAGCAGCGACGAGTCGAGGGCCGCGAGGCTCCACACCGGCCCGGGGGTCTCGAGTTCACGGCTGGGGCAGCGGATCTCAGCGTCGGGATCGATGCTGGGGATCGGGGGGGCGAGCGGGGCCCCTGTCTCCGCCCCCCCGCTCTCGCCTTCGCTGGTCTCGGTGCTCGGGCCCGCACGGGTCTCGGCGCCCTCGGCCTTGGTGCCCTCTGCAGCGGGGTCGCTGGGGTCTGGGTCCGCGGGAGCCGCGGCTTGGGCATCGGGCGCAGGCTCTCGATCGGCGCTCGAACACGCGAGCCCGAGCAGGCAAGACGAGAGCAGGCAGAGCCCCCACGCCGGGGTGGAGAGAGCTCTGCGTGCAGGCGATGCGGCGCGCTTCATGTGCCGACAGTAGCAGGGCGCAGTTGCCCTGGAGCGAGACCGAGGCGTCCCGAGTTGGGCATATCTCTATTCGACCCCGCTCTCGGGGCTGGGAGGCCAAACTGGTGTGTGCCCCGGCAGGGACACACCCAGCTCATAGAGGCGTCAGGCCTCGACGTGACCGCGGGTCTCGATCAGACCGTAGTCGCCGTTGTCGAGTCGGTAGACCACGTTGATGTCGCCACTGTTGGTGTTGGTGAACACCAGGAACTGCTTGTGCATCAAGTTGAGCTGCATGACCGCGTCCTGGGCCGTGAGCTGCTCAGCGTCGAACTCCTTCTCGCGGACCAACCTGTGTCCATCGGGGGTCCGGCCCTCGGCCCGCCGGGCCTCGGCAGCGCGGCGCTCGGCGGCCGCGACCATGGTCTCGGGCTCCTCCAGGGAGTCGGCCGCGATCACGGACTGGCGGACCCGCCCGGGCCTGCCCTTTTGGGGTTTGTGGTTGGTGATTCGATCTTTGTAGCGTCGAACCTGGCGCTCCATCTTGGCCAGGGCCATATCGACGGAGCTGTACATGTCTTCGGTGGTCTCCGAAGAATGGAGCTGCAAGCCGTTGCGCAGCGTGACATCGAACTGGGCGATGTGATCGATCTTCTCGACCGAGAAGGTGCAGTTCACCTTCAGAGGATCGGAGAAGTAGCGCTTGATCTTCGACAAGCGCTCTTCCGCGTAGTGGCGCAGGGCGTCGGAAGAGTCCATGTGACGAAAGACGAACTGAGTCTGCATCGCGTTTAGCTCCTCGAGGGGGGTGAGTCCGGCAGGGCCGGAGTTTGAGAGACAGGGGGAATCATGAATATGGCAGACACCCACGCTGGCCGAGCGAAGGCGCCGCGTGGACGCGGGGCTTCGTGGCTCGAGTGGGTGAGGGCGGTCAAGAGTGGGGAGTGGGGAGTGGGAGGGGCGCGCTCGGGCGCGGGCTCTAAAACAGCTTGCGGCGCTTTGAGCTGGACAGCAAGTGAAGTTGCTCGCGGTACTTGGCGACGGTGCGTCGGGCGATGTCGATGCCGTCTTCGCTCAGGAGCTCGACGAGCTTCTGATCGCTGTAGGGCTTCTTGGGGTTCTCCGACTCGATCAAGCGCATGATCTTGTCTTTGACGGCCTCGGAGGCGAGCTCGCCCCCTCCGGATTTGGAGATCCCGGCGTTGAAGAAATACTTGAGCTCGAAGATGCCCTGGGGGGTGTGGACGTACTTGTTGGTCGTCACCCGGCTGACGGTCGACTCGTGCATCTCGATGTCCTCGGCGACGTCTTTGAGGATGAGCGGCCGCAGATGCTGCGGGCCCTGCTCGAAAAACTCGCGCTGGAAACCGAGGATGGACTTGGTGACCTTCAAGATGGTGCGCTGCCGCTGCTGGATCGAGCGGATCAACCACTGGGCCGAGCGCAGGCGCTCGGTGATGTACTCCTTGGTTTGACCCGCGCTGTCCTTTTTGCCCTTTTTGCCCTTGCCATCGGCGAGCATGGCGGACTTGTAGTAATTGGAGATCTTGAGCTTGGGGAGGCCGTCGTCGTTGAGGGTGACGAGGTACTCGTCGCCGATCTTGTGGACATAGACGTCCGGGGTGACGTAGTGGGGGGTCTCGGAGACGAACTGACGCGCGGGTCGAGGTTCGAGGCCCATGACGATTTTGGTGGCCTCGTAGACCTCCTCGAGGGCTTCTCCCGTGTCTCGGGCGACAGCCTGGTAGGCGCGCTTCTCGAGGTTGGGGAGGTGCTTGGAGATGATCGCGAGGACCAGCGGATCGTCGATCGGGTGCTCGGGGTGCCGCGCTTGGATCCACAGGACCTCGGCGAGGTTGCGGGACGCGATGGCCAGAGGATCGAGCTGCTGGACCCGGCGCAGGACCTCTTCGACGCGCAGGGTCGAGACATCCAGGCGGCGCGCGATCTGTGGTCCGCTCGCGCTTCGGAGGTAGCCGGCCGAGGACACGCTGCGGACCACGTATTCGGCGATGTCCATCTCGACGGCCGAGAAGTTGGACAGCCTCAGCTGCCACATGAGGTGTTCGACCAAGGTCTCCTCCTTGGCCATGGTCTGCTCGAGGCCAGGGAGGTCGTCGTCGGGGCGGACGCCGCTGCCGGTCGAGGGCCCGGACAGGTTCTGGTGCTGGAGGTAGGCCTCCCAGTCGAAGTTGTCGGCGTTGGGCGCGTCGGCCTTGACCTCTTGTTGGGGCGCGTCGGTGGGCCCGGCCTCGCTGGGTTGGGGACCCTGGAGCTCGATCCCGTCTTGCATCTCGACCGAGGACACGGGCTCCTCGGTCGAGGTCCCCATCTCCCGGGACTCCTCGAGCAGCGGGTTCTCGAGCAGCTCGTCGCGGACCAGGTCCTGAAGCTCGACCCTCGACAGCTGGAGCAGCTTGATAGCCTGCTGCAGCTGTGGGGTCATCACGAGCTGCTGCGACATCCGCAGCTCTTGGCGCATCTGCAACACCATCGGGTACCGCCCAGGCTACCAGATCAAGATTGGCCAACAAAAGCACAATCGGTGCCCGAGCGAGGCCCAAAGCGGCCTATTTACCGGATAAAGAGCGCTTGCAATCCCGAGCCGGGACGCTAACGGGTCGAGGCCCCGCGCTCAGTCTTGCGCATCTCGCCGGGCTTGATTCTCGAGCGCGGCGGCGACGAAAGCGGTGAACAGGGGATGGGGCGCGGTCGGCCGGCTCTTGAACTCCGGGTGGAACTGGCAGCCCAAAAAGTAGGGATGGAGCTCCGTGGTCAACTCGATCATCTCGACCAGGTTGCCGTCGGGGGACATGCCCGAGAGCACCAATCCCGCCGCGCTCAGCGGTTCGCGGTATTTGTTGTTGAACTCCCAGCGGTGGCGGTGGCGCTCCGAGATCTCGGCCGTGCCATAGATCCGTCGTGCGGTCGTGTTGGGGGCCAGGACGCAGTCGTAGGCGCCCAGGCGCATCGTGCCTCCCTTTTGGGTGACCGCGGCCTGTGAGCCCATCAGCGCGATCACGGGGCTCGCCGTGTCGGCCAGAAACTCGGTGCTCTGGGCGTCCTCGATGCCCGCGACGTTGCGCGCGAACTCGATGACCGCCAGCTGCATGCCGAGGCAGATCCCGAACAGGGGGATCTTGTTCTCGCGAGCCCAGCGGATGGCTTCGATCTTGCCGGCGCTCCCGCGCTCGCCGAAGCCGCCCGGGACGAGGACTGCGTCGAGGTGCTCGAGGGTGCTCGCTCCACGTGCCGCGAGCTGCTCTGCATCGACGAACTCGATGTCGACCCCGGCGTTGTTGGCCACCCCGCCGTGGGTGAGGGCCTCTGACAGGCTCTTGTAGGACTCGTGCAGGTCCGTGTACTTGCCGACGACCCCGATCTTCACTCGGTGGGCGGGGTGTTGGATGGTGTCGACGATGCGGCGCCACTCGTCGAGCTGAGGCTCGCGGCTCCAGATGTTGAGCAGCTCGCACACAGCGTCGTCGAGGCGCGACTCGTGGAGCGCCAGGGGCACCGAGTAGATCGTGCTCGCGTCTTGCATGGGGATGACCCGATGCAGGGGGACGTTGGTGAACAGGCTGATCTTTTCGCGGATGTCGTTCTCGATCGGGTGGTCCGCGCGACACACCAAGATGTCGGGCTGGATGCCGATCTCGCGCAGCTTCATGACCGAGTGCTGGGTGGGCTTGGTCTTGATCTCGCCGGCCGTGGGCAGGTAGGGGAGCAGGGTCAGGTGGATGTAGATGGCGTCGTCGGTGTCGAGCTCGAGGCGGAGCTGTCGGATGCCCTCGAGGAAGGGCAGCGACTCGATATCGCCGACGGTGCCGCCGATCTCGACGATCAACACGTCGACCCCGTCGGCGGCCTTGCGGATCGCCTGTTTGATCTCGTTGGTGACGTGGGGGATGACCTGGACCGTCTGGCCGAGGTAGTCGCCCTTGCGCTCCTTCTCGAGCACCGAGGAGTAGATTTGCCCCGAGGTGTAGTTGCTGTGCCGCGTCATGCGGTGCGACACAAAGCGCTCGTAGTGACCGAGGTCGAGGTCGGTCTCCGCGCCGTCGTCGGTCACGAACACCTCGCCGTGCTGGGTCGGGCTCATCGTGCCCGGATCGACGTTGAGGTAGGGATCCAGCTTCTGGAGGCCGACGTTGAGGCCCCGGTTCTCAAGCAGAGCCCCGAGCGACGCTGCGCACAGACCCTTGCCGAGGGACGAGACCACGCCGCCCGTCACGAAGATGAATTTAGTCCGCTTGGAGGAGCTACGCCGCCGCACGGGCGCAGCTAGTTACATGGCCGGCTCGCTGGGTCAAGCGCTCATACCAGTCTCGCCTCAGCTGGCCTCGCGCGGCCTTGGCCACCGATCTCTGGGCGTCGCAGCGAGCGCGGGCGCGGGCGCGAAGATCGGCAGAAGATCGGCGGTCGAGGCCCGCAAAAGTGGTCAGTGCTCTCCGAGCCAGGCATGCACCTCCGCGGCGGCCTCGAGGTCGTCGCCCTCGCGGTACAGGAGCTCGGCCTCGCGGGCGAGTTTGCGAGCCCGGGTCCGGGTTTCGGCGCTGTGAGGAGGCTGGAGCGGCTCGACCAGAGCACGGGCGAGGGCCCAATTGGTCTGGGCGATGAACAGGGGCGCGTTGCCCAGCTGCTCGTGTTGGGTGCGGGCGAGCTCGAGCAGGGCCACACCCTCGGCGTGCTCGCGGGCGGCCCGGCGGCCCCGGGCGCGGGCCACGAGCAGGCGACCGAGCCGGCTGTTGGCCTCGGGCTGATCCCGGGGCGCGGCGACGTCGACGGCCCGCCGGTAGAGTTGCTCGGCGCTGTCGTCGTCGCCGAGCTGCTCGTGAGCCAGGCCGAGGTTGGTGAGCACGGGGGAGAGGTCGTGATGCCCGGGGCCGTAGGCCTGCTCGAGGACCCGGCGGGCGGTCTCGTACTCGACGATCGCGGCCCGGTGAAGGCCCTGTCCGGCGAGCGCGACCCCGAGGTTGTGGTGGGGGCCGGCGAGCTGGGGGTGGTTTTCGCCCAGGGCCCGCCGGAGATCGGCGATCGCGGAGAGCATGAGCGCCCGACCAGCCTCGACCTGGCCCAAGTTGATCAGCAGCTCGGCCTGGCTGGCCCGAGCCCTGCCGGTGAGGGGGTGCTCCGAGCCCAGGACCTCGACGAAGATCGAGGTCGCGGCGGCTGCATGCTCGAGGCCGGCCTCGAGGTCGCCGCGCTCACCGGACAGGACGGCGAGGTTGAGCTCGGTCTGGCCGACGAGCTCGTGGCGCTCGCCATAGGCGGCGCGGAAGCTCTCGAGGTTGAGGTCGAAGAGCTCCTGTGCGCCGTCGTAGTCCCCCAGCAGGCGGGTGATCGCGGCCTGGTTGTTGCGGATCTTGGCGACGTCGGGGTGGCGCTCGCCGAGCAGGCCGGCGAGGGCCTCGCTGGCGCGCTTGAAATGCAGCTGGGAGCCCTCGAGGTCGCCTCCGTTCATCTGCACGACACCGAGGTCGTTTTCGACGAGGGCGTGCTCGAAGGGGTCTGTGGCCAGCTCGGCGGCGCGAGCGAAGGCCGCGCGGGCGACCTCGACCTCCCCCATGTCCACGGCGATCCAACCCCGGTGACGCTCGAGATCAAAGACCAGCGCGGGCGGGTCGCCGACCCGGGCCAGCCAGGCCTCGGCGTGGGCGGCCGCCTCGAGTCCTTGCTCGGGCCGGGCCTGGATGTGGCCGACGGCCCAAACTTTGCGGACCCATGCGCGGGCGACCTCCATGTCGTGGCCGCTGCGCTCGCCCGCGTGCAAGGCACGATCGAGGAGCTGCTCGGCCTCCTCGTGTTCGCCGGCCGTGACCAGGATCCAGGCGAGGGAGGACGCCGCTCGGGCGGCGGTGGGCTCATGGCCGAGGGCCTCGGCTCGAGCCAGGAGCGCGCGCCCGAGTCGGGTGGCCTCGGGTGTGCGTCGGGCCTCGTGGAGGAGGTCGAGGCGGGTCAGAGATCGTTCGAGGCGCTCGACCTCTGCGCGGAGCTCGGGCTCTGCGGGCAGGGGAGGGGCCTCCCAGCCCGCGGCGTTCGGGCGGCAGTCGGAGGCCGGGGGCAGCTTGGCGAGACCGGCGAGCGCCCGCGAGGCGGCGAGCTGGTCGTCGAGTGGGTCGGAGCCGGAGCCGGAGCCGGAGGCGGAGCCGAGGTTGGAATCGGAGCCGAGGTCGGAGTCCTCGAGAGCCGGTGCGTTGACTTCGAGGAAGACCTCGAGTTCCGTCTGTCGGCGGTTGAGACAGGTGCGCTCCCGGTGTTCGGCCTCGGTCGAGAGCCGGCCGGCCTGGAGTCGCCGGCACAGGCCGACCCGGGCCTTCGACAGGGCCAGGGTTCGGGCGTCGAGGGCAGCGCTGACCTGTTCGCCGGTGGCGACCAGGTAGGGCTTGCCGTAGCGGGCGAAGGCGGCCTCGACCTGGGCCCGAGCGGCGTCGTCCCACAGCTGCTGGCTCGCCGCATCCGCGTTGGCGCAGGGGTCCTCGGGCAGGGCCAGTCCGACCTGGGGGCGAGGGAGGAGCGCGAGTCCGAGCGCGGCGGCGAGCCCCGTGAGGCCCACGGCGCTCACGGCGAGGGCGCGCCGGCTCCGACGTCGGCTGCGGGCGGGGCCGAGGCAGTCTTCGAGCGCGGCGGTCAGGGAGTCGAGGTCGGGGTAGCGGTCGTCCGGGTCGAGGGCCCGCCCCCGATCGACGATCCGGCGCAGGCGCCTGGGTATACGGACCGGGCCGGCGCTGGGGGAGGCGCTGCGCTCGAGGGCCTCGGCCAGGGCGACACACAAGCTGTACTGGTCTCCACGTGGGCTCGGGGGGGATCCCCGAGCCTGCTCGGGGGCCATGTAGGCGGGGGTCCCCGCGATCCCCGATCCCCCCGATACCCCTGATCCAGTGGATCCTGCAGTCGCGGAGTCGAGGTCGCCGTGAGGGGAGAGGCCGGTGGTCTCGTCGTTCGGTCGTGTCTCGAGTTCGAGTTCGAGTTTGGCGAGCCCGAAGTCGACCACGACCACACGCTCGCCCTCGACCACGATGTTCGCCGGTTTGACGTCGCGGTGGACGATGCCCTTGCGGTGGGCCGCGGCGAGCCCTCGGGCGGCCTGGATAAAGAGGGCGACGATGGCCTCCGGGGCGAGGGGGTGGCTGGCCAGGTAGGCCCGGAGGCTCCCCCCCTCGAGGCGCTCCATGGCCAGGTAGACCCGGCCGTCGTGCTCGCCCGCATCGAACACGGCGACCACGTTGGGGTCGGAGAGCTGGGCCAGGGTCCGGGCCTCCCGGAGTTGGCGAGCGCGGGCGGCGGAGTCCCGGGGCCGACGACGCCCGATCTTGAGGGCGACCATGCGCTCCAAGGTCGGATCCCAGGCCTCGTGGACGACACCCATGCCGCCGGTGGCGATCCGTCGGAGAACCTCGAAACGGCCCACTCTGACCCCGGGTGCGAGGCTGGCCCGGGGGAGCTCACCATCGACGAGACCCGCCGACCCGAGACCCGCCGACCCGGGGTCGTCGTGGTCTGACCCGGGGTCGTCGAGACCCGTTGACCCGGGGTCGTCGTGGTCTGACCCGGGGTCGTCGGCCGCCGAGAGAGCTGCGTTCTCTCGGGCCATCGTGGCGACGACGGCGAGCCACTGGGGATCGCGGTCGAGGGCGGCCTCGACCGCCAGCCGCTGGTCGGGATCGAGGTCTCCGCGTAGGTACGCCGCGATCTGGCTCTCGTCGAGGTCTGTCATGGCTTGGCCGTCGCCTGGGTGTGCATGCATACTCCAGCCATCTCGGTGAGCGACACCCTCTCGGCCTACTTTGATGCGCTGGCGCAGGATCCCGATCCCGAGGGGGTGCGCGAGGCCGAGGCGTCGCTGTCGAATTTGGTCGAGGTGCTCGAAAAGGGTGAGGGAAATCAGGGGGTAGATAGGGCCGCATTCGACCTGTTTTTGCAGGGTCTGGCCGCTCGGGTCGACGGTGGGCAGAGCCTCGCCCAGCTGGAGCTGGAGGACCTATGGTCGGCGGCGCGCTGCCAGGGGGGAGACACCCGGGCGCTGGCTCGCTTCGATCGCCGCTGCATCGATACGCTGGCCTCGGTGATTGCGCGAATCGACCCGAGCCCGAGTTTTCTCGACGAGGTTAAGCAACAAGTGCGAACCAAGCTCTTGGTCGCGCCCGAGCCCGGTACGGCGCCGAAGATCGCTCGCTACGCAGGCCGGGGCCCGCTCGCCGCTTGGGTCCGGGTGGTCGCCGTGCGCGAGGCCCTGAACCTCAAGCGAGGTCGCTCGGGGTGGGCTGGACACGGGGGCGTGTCCAGCGACGAAATGCTCGATGTGGAGGCCTCGGTGACGAGCCCAGAGCTCGGGCTCGTCAAGGCCCAGTATCGGCTCGAGTTCGAGCGCGCATTTCGTGGGGCCATGGCGGAGCTCAGCCCCGAGCAGCGCAATCTGTTGCGCCACCACTATCTGCACGGCCTCGGTGTCGACGCGATCGGAAGCATCTACGGACTGCATCGCTCCAGCGTGGCCCGACGCATCAAGAAGGCGCGCGCGACCCTCTTGGCCACGACCCGGCGTACGCTCGCGCTGCGCCTGGCCACCGACCGCGAGGACTTCGACCGCCTGCTCGCGCTGATCGCAAGCCGCATCGATCTCAGTATCGAGCGCCATCTGCAACCCAGCAGCCCGGGCTAACAGGGGGCTGCTGGCAGGCCCTCGATCCGGCAGCCTGGGTCAGGATGGGAAGCAGGCCATGAACGCGGCGTTGTCGATCTCGACGCAGTCCCAGAAGTCGGGGCAATCAGTGAAGTCCTCACAGGTCTTCGAGCAGATGCCCCAGTCGTCGTCGGTGGTGAACAGGCAGACGTTTCCCGAGCAGTCGTCCGTGTCCATGCAGGGCTCGCCGAGGTCGCTCCCGCCGGAGTCGCCTGAATCACCCGAGTCGGCTGAATCGCCCGAATCACCGGAGTCGCCCGAATCACCGGAGTCGCCCGAGTCACCGGAGTCGCCCGAGTCACCGGAGTCGCCCGAGTCACCAGAGCCGTTGGAGTCGCCGGTCTCGCTGACCTCGTCACCCCCGTCGTCGTCACCGTCGTCGCAGGCGGGGGCGAGCAGGAGCAGGGGAGTCAGCAGGGCCAAGGAAAGAATCTCGAGGGAGGTCTTCATGGTTCACCTGGAAGACACGGGCCCGCCCGGCGGGTCTCGGTTTTAATCTGGAATTTGTTTGCTGACCCGCGGAGTCGAGCAGCCGGTGGTGGAGAGGCGGGTTCAACCGCGGCGGCGGGCGCTGCGTTGCCAGGCGCTGAGACCTGCCGGATTCGGGTCGCCGCCGCGCCGGACCGAGGTCGAGGCGGAAGCGGCGACCATCGCGGCCGCGGCGGCGACCGCCCGCGAGTCGTCCTCGCTCAGCTCCCGGGCTTCGACCAGGGCCGGGTGGGTGTCGATGTAGCGGGTGTCGAAGCGGCCCGCGCAAAAATCGGGCTCGGCGAGCACCCGGAGGTGAAACCCGATGTTGGTGTCGATGCCCAAGATCACCGTGTCCTCGAGGGCCCGGCGCACACGGGCCAGGGCCAGGGCGCGGGTCGGGCCCCAGGCGATCAGCTTGGCGATCATCGGGTCGTAGTGACTCGAGACCTCGCTGCCCTCGCGCACGGCCGCGTCGACCCGCAGGTTGGGGCCCTCGGGCCAGCGCAGGCGAACCAGGGATCCGGGGCTGGGCAGGAAGCGCTGGGCATCCTCGGCGTAGATGCGGCACTCCACAGCGTGGCCGTGGAGCCCGATATCGGCCTGGGTGTAGCCGAGGGGGTGGCCGGCAGCGACCCGGATCATGTCCCAGACCAGATCGCGGCCGGTGGTCATCTCGGTCACCGGGTGTTCGACCTGGAGCCGGGTGTTCATCTCCAGGAAGTAGAACTTGGGGTTGCCGTCGGGCTGCTCTTCAAACAGAAACTCGACCGTGGCCGCGCCGCAGTAGTCGACCGAGCGGGCGACCTGGCAGGCGATCTCACCCATGCGAGCGCGGACCTCGGGGTTCATCTGGGGTCCGGGACAGGGCGCCTCCTCGATGACCTTTTGGTGCCGGCGCTGGACCGAGCAGTCGCGCTCGTTGAGGTAGACGACGGTGCCGAAGCTGTCGGCCATGATCTGGATCTCGACGTGGCGGGCCTGCATGACGGCTCGCTCGACGAAGATGCGGTCGTCGCCGAAGGCCGCGGCGGCCTCGCGCTGGGCGGCCGCGAACCCGCGCCGGAGCTGGTCGTCGTCGTGGGCGATACGCATGCCTTTGCCACCGCCGCCGGCCGAGGCTTTGAGCATGATCGGGTAGCCGATCTCGACGGCGGCCGCGAGCGCGTCGTCGACGTCGGCGAGGTCCTCCCGGCCGGGCACCAAGGGCACGCCCGCCGCGATCATCGCCTTGCGGGCCCGGACCTTGTCACCCATGACCTTCATGGCTTCGGTGCCGGGCCCGATGAACACGACCCCGGCCTCGCGGCAGGCGTCGACGAAGCTCGCGCGCTCACTCAGGAAGCCGTAGCCCGGGTGGATGGCGTCGGCGCCGGTGCGCTCGGCGGCGGCCAAGATCTTGTCTGCGCGGAGGTAGCTCTGCGCCGAGGGGGTCGGCCCGATGTGCACGGCCTCGTCTGCGGCGGCGACGTGGGCCGCGTCCCTGTCGCCGTCGCTGAACACGGCGACCGTGCGGATGCCGTGTTCTCGGCAGGTCCGAAAGATACGGATTGCGATCTCCCCCCGGTTGGCGACCAGGATCTTCGAAAAGGGCGGCTTGGCGTCGCTCACGGCGAGGCCAGCTTCGCCCGAGAGCCCCCGCTAGGCAATCGCGGCGGCGAACAGGAGGTGCAGCCGTCGCAGATCGCCGTCGAGGTCGCTGGGGAACCACATCAGGGGTCGACCCACGATCGGCACGGTGCAGGGCCCCGGTTCGGCCAACCACCCGAACTCGCTCTCGGACAGGCCGGCGAGCAGCACGTCGGAGCCCAGGCTGGGGATCTCGCTGTGGCTGCGCAGGATCTCTGTGGGTGGGTCACCCGCGAACCCGACCACGGCGAGCTGGCCCTCGCTCGCGCGTCGGTTTGGGGTCCTGCGCCAGGGTACGGCGGCGAGCAGGCGCAGCTCGGACTCCCGCGGTTTGGGCAGCCGCGCGTAGCAGGCGCTGACGATCGCCAGACGGACCAGCTCGCTGGCGCGGCGGTGGGCGAGCAGCCGGGAGCAGCGGTGGAAGAAACGATCGGGGGGCTCGCGCCACGCCAGGTACTCGGCGACCAAGGTCGCTACGCAGCGCCGGCCCGTGTCGTCGACGCAGGTCGAGAACAGGCCCAGACCCAGGCGCAGGCCATCGCGGGACCAGGCCCGGTCGAGGTGACGGCCGAGTTCACGCGCGAGCTCTGCACCGGCCTCGAGGTCGTGGGGTCGGTCTGATGGAAGCTGGGCGTTCGGGCTCTGCCCGGGCTGTGGGCGGTGTGGGCGGTTGGCCGCGGGATCGACGTTGGGGGTCGGTGTGCCGGGAGAGAGGGGGTCGAGGCTGGGCCCGCGGCTGCGCCGAGGTCGACGCAGGGCCCGGGCGACGGTCGAGAAGAAGCAGCGCATGGTGTGGGCCTCGTCCTCGCGCAGGGCCGCGCGGGCGACCTGTTCACAGATCTCTCCTGCCCTGCCGGTGGTCGGGTCGAGCGGGGGCTCGACGTCGGGTCCCTGGGCCAGGCTCATCGTCTCAACCCGTGAGCGCGGCGGCTCGACCGGGTTTGGGCCCAGCGGAGTTTGGGGACTCGGAGTTTGGGGACTCGGAGTTTGGGGACTCGGAGTTCGGGGACTCGGGCTCGCCGGGTTCGGCGACCGCGAGAGAGGCCTGTGACTTGGCCTGCGACTTGGCCCGAGACCTGGCCTGCGACTTGGATTTCGACTTGGGCGGACGGAGCTTTCGCGCGCGTCGCTTGGCCCGACCATCGAGGTCGATATCGGCCAACATGGCGCTCAGCTCGGGCTGGTCCGAGGCGAACACGGAGGCGTAGGCGTGGGCCTTGAGGGCTTGTTCGCCGAGCTCGACCTGCTCGCGCTCGAGCACCTCACGGGCGAGCTGGACGGCCTCGAGGGCGGTCTGTAGTGCGGCCTGCCCAGCCTCGACCCGACCGACGCCCGCGCTCAGGGACGCCGCGTCGACGTCGGGGAAGTGGAGCTGAGCGAGGTGACCTGAGAACAGATCGAGGATCGCGCGGACGGCCGATGGAACGGGGCTTTGGGTCTCGTGGGTCTCGGTGGAGCTAGTCATTCGAACACCTGTCTCAGTGTTCAGTCTTCTGCCAGTCCCGGGTTGGCCTGTCAAGGCAAACCCGGGCAAACTGACCACAGGAGTCCATTTACGGGCTGTTTAAGGGCAGAGCGAGACATCCACGGGAGGCTCGTGTCAGCTTTATTGATTTTGACTTTGATTTTAAATTTCATTTAAAATAGGGTCCCGACCCCAGGAGCCCAGAACCGATGAGCCGATACACAGGACCGAGGTTGCGCAAGTGCAGGCGGGTGGACGCGTTGTTGCCCGGATTGACGCGCAAGACGATGGAGCGGCGACCCCAGCCGCCTGGACAGCACGGCCACGCCCGGCGGCGGCGCCCCAGCGAGTACGCGCATCAGCTCACGGAGAAGCAGAAGCTGCTGTTCAACTACGGGCTCCGCGAGCGCCAGTTCGTGCGCCTGGTCGCGGAGGCCAAGCGTCGCAAGGGCGTCGCCGGTGAGAACCTGCTCGAGTTGCTCGAGCGTCGCCTCGACAACATCGTGTTTCGGGCCGGGTTTGCGCCGACGATCCCCGCGGCGCGCCAGCTCGTGAACCACGGCCACATCCAGGTCGACGGGGGGCGCGTGGATATCCCCTCGTACCGGATCAAGGCCGGCGAGGTGATCGCACCTCGGGGTCGGCTCAACACGATCAGGATGGTCCGGGCATCCCTCGCCCACCCCTCGCTGCCCAAGCCCGACTGGCTCGACCTCAAGGTCGCGCCGGGCGAGGACCAGGCGCCAGAAGTGAGGGTGGTGAGCCTGCCTCCAGCGAGCACGGTGCCGCTCGAGGTCGACGTTCAATTGGTGATCGAATTCTACTCGAGGTGAGGTGAGAAAATCATGAGTGACGATCGTGCATCCTGTGACGTAAGCGTGTGGAGCGCGGACGAGTCGACCCAGCTCCTGCTCGAGGGCGTGGAGCAAGAGCTGTGGTCCGTGGTCGCGCGCTACGGACCCACGCCGAGGCTTCGGGCCGCGGTGATCGGCGCTCTCGATCCGGCGCCGCCCCCCTATCACGGCGATCCTCACCAGGCGCTGTGCGGGCGGATCCGGTCGCTGATCGCCGAGGGGGTCGACGCGCGCCTGGTCCGGCATGTGGTCTTGGACAGCCTGCGCGTGGCCCAGGTCGTGTGGGAGGCGTTCGAGGATGGATTTCGCGCCGGGGTCGAGAGCGCATCTCAGGGGGCGCTCGCGTGAGCCCCTACGAGCTCGCGGCCCGCAGCCCGGGGGACAAAGGCCGGCGGGGCAAGGTCCTGGAGGCGCTGACCGAGGTCCCTTCGACCCTGCTGATCACGGTCTGGGCCAGGGCTCTGGCGAGCCTCGAGCCGGACCCGCTGATCGAGGATCCCTTCGCCCTTCAGATCTACCGAGAGCGCCCCGAGCTGTTCGAGGGCCTGACGCGGATGTCGAAGATATACACCGAGGCGGTGGTCCTCGGGGTCGCTATTCGGACTCGCTGCTTCGACCGGCAAGTGGAGCTGTTCCTCCGTTTTCACCCTGATGGGCTGATCCTCAATATCGGCGCGGGCTTGGATGCCCGGGCCTCGCGCCTCGACAACGGGCAGGCCACCTGGGTCAACGTCGACCTCGCGCAGAGCGTGCTCGCGGCCCGCGAGATGTTGCCCACCCACGACCGCCTCCAGTTTATCGAGGGCTCGCTGACGGCCCCGGAGACCTGGCTCGACGCGGTCCCTCGGCGTGAGCAGAAAGCCGTGCTGATCATCAGTGAGGGGACCTTGCTCTACTTCTCGGAGGCGGAGACCGAGACCCTGATTCGGGCCCTGTGTGAGCGCTTCGAGACCTGGTCGGGGTACGTGGAGCTGACCGGCGATCTTGCCGTGGGCAAGGTGCACCCGGCGGTCGCGGCCGTGGGTGCGCCTTGCCCGTTTCGCTCTGGTTACCTGGACCCGGGGGCCGCCCTGAGTCGAATGCACCCGGCGATCAAAGTCCAGAGTCAGGAGACCCTGTTCGAGCACGAGCGGGCCCGCTGGGGCCGCATGGTCCGGTTCATGGGGTGGGTCGCGCCCCGGCTTCAGAGGCGACTGGGCAGCATGTTGGTCGACTTCGAGGTCGGCGATGCCGACTGACCCGACTGACCGACAACCCGAGCCGGAGCCGGGCGGGTCGCCCAAGCGCTTCGACGACGTCGGCGGCTACGAGCGCGAGATCGGTCAGCTGGTTCCGGGCCACGGGCTCATGCGGGCGGTGGCGATCTCGGCGGTGCAGGCCCACTTGGCGCGCGAGGGCCGGGCGCTCGGTCGCCTGCTCGTGGTCGGGGTCGGTCCAGGGAGCGAACTCGAGGCCTTGGTGGAGGCGTTCCCGAGCGCGCAGATCGAGGTCTTCGAGACGTCGGAGCGCATGGCCCGAGCGGCGGCGGCCGGCCTGGTGGGGACCGCCGCAGACCGAGTCCAGGTCCACCATCGGGCGCTGGAGGTGGGCGAGGCCGCGGACTTCGATGTGGCGGTGTGCCTGCTGGTCGCCCACCTCGTCCCCGTCGGCCGGGCGCGGGAGGCCTTTTGGCAGGCACTGGGCTCGGCGCTCCGGCCCGGTGGAGTCCTCGCCCTGAGCGAGATCAGCGTCATGGGTGATCGAGAACGGGACAGCTGGCTGCGCTGGTCGAGGGGCGCGGGGGTCGAGGGCGACCGGCTGGAGCAGCTGGATGTTCGCCTCCAGGGTGGCTTTCCCCTGCTCGACCTCGACCGAACTCGGGCCCTGGCTCGGGGCGCGGGCCTCGAGTGGCTCTGCACGCCGGTCCAGATCCTGGGTGTGGGGCTGCACCTGTGGCGGCGGGCCCCGTAGCAGCTCAGACGCCGCACTCGAAGCCGCTCAGACGCCGCACTCGACGTTGCGCTCATACAGGGCGGTCGCCGCTTCGTCGTCGACGATCACGGCCTCGGCGAGCAGCCAGTGGAAGATCGCGTTGCCCAGCGCCCGCTCCTCTCGCTCGTTCCACAGCCACACGGCGAGCGCACACACGGGGCTCTCAGTCTCGCGAAAAGCGAGCCGTCGCAGGGCGATGCCGCCGATCGCTGCGGCGGCTCGATACTGCTCGCGGACGGCCATGAAGCTGCGCCACTCGTCGATGCCGGCGAGCGGGCGCTCGGCGTCCACGCGCCGCTGGAGACCAGCCAGGGAGGTCTCGAGACCATCGAGGAGGGTGCGGCGTAGGTCTCGGGCGGCGGCGTCGAGCACCCCGTGGCCCTCGAGCAGGCGAAGCTCGATCCGGGCGCCGCGGATGAGGGCATAGAGGTCGGCCTGGACGCTGGCTCGGAGCGCCTGGACACGCTCTGTGGCGCTGCGTCCGGCGCTCAACACCCGGCTGCGCTCGGTCAGGGCGCGCTCGAGCGTGGGGTCCTCGAACGCCCGATCCCAGGCGGCCGCGACCCGGGTGAGGGCCTCGACGTCGAGCTCGGCCCCCGGAGAGGTCCCGGCAGCGGCGACCAGGAGCTCGGCGTGAAGGCGCATGGCGAGGGCGAGGGTGCCCTCACCCGGGTCGTCCCGCCTGGGTGAGGCGGCCCGACGGCGCGCTGCAGGTCGACTCCCGCGGGTCAGCGAGGGCGCGGCGAGGGCCCGCTCGAGCAGCGGCCGGTTCCCGCGGCGGTGGGGGGCAAGCAACCACAGGCGTCGGAGCGCCCGGTCGTCGGGGTGGGTGGCGGCGCCGGTGATCCGGGCCGCGACCGCGGCGAAAAACTCGAGGGTTCGGGTCCGGACGGGCGCGGTGCGGGTGAGAAAGTGGAGCTCCCGCCAGGCGCCGCGCTCCATGGCGTCGGCGGACAGCCAGGCCCAGGCGATAGCGATCGCCGGCTTGGGCCAGGCCTGTTCTGCAAGGTCGGCCGCGCTGGCCGAGAGCTCGCGGGCGGCGTCGGTCCGACCGCGGGCGGCGGCCAGCAATCCACTGGCGACGATGCCCGCGCCCCCGAGGCGCCAGCGCACCGAGAGGAGGGGCGCCTGATCGCGGCGGGCCTCGATCCACTGGGCGGTTGCCTGGGGCAGTTCACCGTGGGTGTCGGCCTGGCGCAGGGCCGCCCAGGCCGCGGCGATCAGGGCCCCACCGCGGACGTCGTCGCGCCACACCCAGCAGCTCAGCCGGGTCAGGGCCCAGGCCAGCTTGGGGCGGCCGCGGGGGATCAGCCACAGGCGCACGATTGGCCAGGGAAACAGGACCAGGCCGCAGAGCCCAGTCAGGCCCAGACCCAGGCCCAGCGCCGTCCAGTCCACGGATGGGGCGTGGAGACCGTCGACGATCATGCCGAGCGCGAATATGAGGAGGGGACCGACGGTCAGCCACATCATGATCGCCAGAGCCCCGATCGCCGAGGTGGATTCGTTGGACTGGCTGCGTTTACCGCCGAAGCTCAGGACCGCCATGATCCCGGCAGCGATAGCGAAGGGGCTGACCTTGGAGCTGGCCTGGGGCCCGACCTTCGACCGGGTCGGTCGCCCGAGCGAGGAGGGGATCACTCCTTCCCTCGCCGGCTTCGGAAGCCGAGCACACTCAGGGCTCGAAATGGGCTCAGATCCGCCCCTGCTTCGGACCCGGAGCCCGGCTCGCCCGACTCACGGCCGTTCGGGTCGCTCCGGCCATGTCGGTCGGCGCCGGGCGGGGCGTGTTCTCGGCTCGACTCGGCGTAAGGATCCAAGGTCGCCCACAGCTCGTGCAGGAGCCTCCGGTCCGGGTCGCGGAGTTCAGCCATGGCCTCGCGGATCTGACTCGGGGTCCGGCGGTGCTCACCCAGGGGACTGCGGTAGTGGCTCGCGGCCCCCATCTCGAGTTCGAGCATGCCGAGCAGCTTCTGGCCCTCGCGCTCGATCTCCGCGCGGGCGCAGTCCGGGCGCAGGCCGAGCACATAAAAGGGGTTGGTGGCCATGTGCTGACGGACGTCCACGTCAGCGGACCCCCGAATCGAAGGATGCGCGCCGGGCCTGGACGTCGGCCGGCAGGAGCCGCCACAGGCGCTCGGTGGCCCGCCTCAGAGCGGGGTCTTCTCCACGGTCGAGGGCTGCCCGACCCTGCTGGACGAGGGACTGGGCGAGGGGCAGGTCCGAGGCCGAGTCGGCCCGGGAGGCCGCATCTTCGAACAGGAACTCCCAGGTCGAGGGGTCCCGATACCAGGCCGTCTCGCCGAGCTGCCGGGCGAGCCGGAGCTGACGCTGGAGCTCGCGCGGGTCGTGCTCGTCGGCGGCCCGATCAACGGCCACGCCGATCTCCTCGAACAGCTTCTGCTCCCGGGGGGTGCCGTACTGAGACAGCCACGACGAGGCCCAGGTCAAGGTCCGAACCTTGCGCTCCTCGAGCTCGGGCCAGCGCTTGCCCTGCTCGACCTCCTCGAGCTGGGCGTCGAGTTCGAGCAGGCTCCGGCGGGCGCGCTGACCTGCGTCCTCGTTGCCACCTCGGGTCGCGTCGAGGTCACGCTCGACCTCGATCAGCGCGGCCTCGACCAGGTCCAGGGCCGGCAGCATCTGGGGGGCGCCGGTTCGAAACGCGTCGCCGCGCAGCTGGATCAGGCGCCCACGCATGGCCTCGACGGTGGCCGCGAGCACGGCCGGGTCGGCCGCGGGGACCAGCAGGTGAGCGACCTGCTCGAACACCTGGTCGAGGGCCGGGACCAGGGCCCGGGCCGAGAGCCGCCCGCCCCGATCGAGCTCCAAGGTCAACTCGACCACCGCACCGGACGGCAAGCTCGCGCGGATCTCTCGGCTCGGGATCTCCAGGGTGCCGACCAGGCGGCAGAGGTGGGCCCGGTCGTACTCGCCCTGGACCACGGGGATCTTGAGCACGCTGCCCTCGCTGTCCCCCTGTCCGCGCGAGACCGACTCGACAGTGTTGTGGGTGAAGGTCCGCTTCGCGGGCAGGGGGGTGCCACGCTCGAAGTAGACCCGGACGGTGTCGTTGGCGAGCGCGACCCCGATGGTCCGAGACAGGGGCGGATCGCTGATCGTGACCCCCTGGACGATGGTGATGGTCGGCGGGTCCACGGGCACGCGCTGGCCCTCGGCGTCTTCGGCCAGGAGCTTGAAGACGTTGGACTTGCGGGCCAGGAGCTCGACCCCGATGACGAAGCCGCCCTCGGCGTCGATGGCCGTGGACTCGCTGGCCCACAGCCCGTCGCCGCGGCTGAGCTGCAGGCGCCTGGGCCTGGGCCCGGGTCCGTCGACGACCCGCCCGACCACGTGAGGGGAGAGGTCTGAAGACACGGCCGGGAACTGCATCCACAGCCTGCGCCCGCGGGCGGCGTCGGGGCCCGCGGTGGCGGTCTTGGGGCGGGCGTCGAGCCCCGAGGTCGCGGCGTAGATGGCCGCGCCCTGGGCGACGAGGGTCATGGGGTCGTGGCCCTCGGCGATCGGGGCGCCGAGCAGGGCTCCGACCCGGTCGCGGAGAAAGGGCATGGTCGTGGGTCCGCCGACAAACACGATCCGGCTGAGCTGCTCGGGGGCGACCCGGTGCTGGGCGAGGAGCCGGCGGCAGACCTCGACCGAGCGCTCGACCAGGGAGGCGCACAGGGACTCGAGGGTCTCCCGGTCGAGGTCGAGCTCGACCTCCAGCTCGGTCTTGGTCTCGCGGTCGCCGACCTGGATGGGGACCGCCGGGGCGAGCACGGCCTCGGTGCTGCGCGAGAGCTCGATCTTGACCTCCTCCGCGGCCTGCTTGAGGATGTTGACGGCCGTCGCGTGCTCCGGGTCGGCCCGGCTCAGGTCCACACCTTCGCTCGTTCGGATCTGGGCGATGGCCCAGTCGACGATCGCCCAGTCGAAGTCCCGGCCGCCCAAAAAGTTGTCGCCGTCGTGGCCGACCACACGCAGGAAGCCGTCGGCGGTCTCGAGCAAAGAGGCGTCGAAGGTGCCTCCGCCGAGGTCGTAGACCAGCCAGTTTCCGCCGTCGTCGCCGGCGCTCCAGCCTGCGGCCAGGGCCGAGGCGATCGGCTCTTGGAGGAGCTCGACAGACTCGAAGCCGGCCAGCTCGGCGGCCTCGGAGGTGGCCGCGCTCTGGGGCAGCTCGAACAGGGCGGGCACGGAGATCACCGCGCGGACCGGGGCGACCCCAAACTGGTCTTCCACGTCCTTGCGCAGGGCCGCCAGGATCAAGGCCGAGAGCTCTGCCGGGCGGCGCTCGGTGCCCGTGGCCGCGAAGCGCAGGGCCTTGCCCGTGCCCATGAGGCGCTTGAACTCGTGGTGGGTGTTGTCCGGGTCCCGGTCGAGGAAGCGCCGCGCCTTCGCGCCCACGCTCACCCACTCCCGGGCGTCGATACGGACGACTGAAGGGGTCAAGGTGCTGCCTTGGCTGTTGCGCACGACCGTGGTCTGCTCGCCGTCGAAGACGGCGGCTGCCGAGTTGGTGGTGCCAAGGTCGAAGCCGACGTAGAGGGGCTTGTCCGACATGGGGATATCTCCAGGTTGGCGCCTGTTCGGCGCCGAAAACGGTAGCATGGGGGGGCGGGGAACCCGGCTGGGAACGGCCGTGTCCGGGTCCGGAGCTATTCCAGTATTTCTGGAATCTGGGAGGGCCGTGCTGGGTCGTCGACCGACCCAGCCACCCCGATTGCTCACCTAGGGGCAGTGAACGGGGAGGTTCTGGCCGAGAGAGAGGGACCAGCAGGTGCCGTGTCGGTTTGGCCACGGTTTTCGCTCGGTCGGACAGAAAGCGTGAAAGTGAGCGTGTTTGTGGGTTTGGCGTTCGAGATCCTCGGAATTGTTCGAGAGTTATCTCATAGTTTTTAGGGTAGTGATTCCAGAACCCGGCCCAAAGTGGCAGGTTCCGGTGCTGAGGGCCGAAAAGTCCGTAAATACTGGAATCCGTTGCAGGCGGATTTTTCCGATATTTGTGTTGTCAGTCTCTGTCCACAGGGATACACATCAGGTGTCGGGAACGGCGCGATACGGAGGTCGCCCGGCCCTCAAATCGACCCTGAACACGCCAAGGAAGGCCTAGATGTACCTGTTTGAGATGTTTATCCGCCGCGAGACGACCAGCGTCGTACCCCGTCCACGCTCGGCCCGACTGGCGGCTTCCAAGCCGGCGCGGGGCCGCACACCGCGGGCTCGCCTGCGCCGGGAGTTCCGCGAGTGGCTCAGTTGATTAGACCCGGCCAGAGCACCGCTGGTCGCCCCTGGACCGAGAGCCGCCTCACCTGCTGAGGCGGCTCTCTCATTTGAACGCTCAGCCGAACAGTATGGCGTGGAGCGTGGACACGGCCCGGCCGATGTCGGTGTCGTCGATCAGCATGGTGAAGTTGATGCTGTCCATGCCGTAGCTGATCATCTCGACGTTGACACCCGCGTCGGCGATCGCGCTGGAGATCTGGGCGGCGATCCCGGCCCGCTGGGGGAGGTGTTGGCCGACGACCGCCAAAATGGTCTTGCCGTGGCGCAGCTCGCAGGCGCCCACACCCCGGGCCTCGATCTCGGCCTTGGCCGCGGCCAGGCGCTCCGGGTCGGCGGAGGTCAGGGAGACGCTGACCTCCGAGGTCGAGACCATGTCGACGTCGACCTGGTGGCGGCCGAGGATCTCGAACAGCTGGGCGAGAAATCCGGCCTGGGCGAACATGCGCGTGGTCCGAACCACGAGCACGCTCTGCCGCTCTTTGTAGGCGATGCTGGTCGCGGGGCTCGGGTTCTCGGTCGCCGCCTCTTCGATGACCGTGCCCCGGTGCTCGGCCCGGTTGGTGTTGAGCACGCGGACCGGGATCTCGCTGGCCATGGCCGGGAGCAGGGTCGAGGGGTGGAGCACCCGGCTGCCGAAATAGGCGAGTTCGGCGGCCTCGTCGAAGCGCATGTTGGGGATGTTGCGCGCGCCCTCGACCACGCTCGGGTCCGCGGTCATGACCCCGTCGGTGTCGGTCCAAATCTGGACCTCGGCGGCCCCGAGCGCGCCCCCGAGCAGGGCCGCGGTCAGGTCGCTGCCGTTGCGGCCGACGGTGGTGATCTCGCCGGCCGCGTTTTTACCGACAAAGCCGGTGACCACGGCGACTTCCCCGGCGGGCAGGGCTGCGTGGGCCTCGCGGCAGCGCGCCTCCCAACCGGGCAGGGGTCGGGCGCGCCCAAACTCGTCGTCGGTGGTGAAGCCCAGGTCCCAGACGTCGACGGCCCGGGCGGGCAGGCCCGCCCGGGTGAAGTAGTCGGCCAGGGCGCGCACGGCCATGCGCTCGCCGAAGCTCGACACGTAGTCGAGGCTGCGGGGGCTGAGCTCGCGGACCAGGGAGATGCCCCGGAGCAGGTCGCCCAGCTCGCCGAACTCGGGATCGAGGAGCGTGGGCGGGCAGCCCAGCTCGGCCATGATCTCGCGTTGGCGACGCTCTGGAGCCCGGCAGGCGGGGTTGTCGAGGTCCCCGCGGGCGGCCGTGGTCGCGGCGGCGACGAGCGCGTCGGTGATGCCCTTGTGGGCGGAGCTGACGACCAGGGGCGCCCGGTCGCGGCGGGCCGCGACGATCTCGCGGACCTTCTCGATCTGGGTGTGGTTGGCGACGGAGCTGCCGCCGAATTTCATGATGATCATGCTGGGCCTCGGCCG